>Ga0163154_10005694_pt1 | contig 15665 bp, 19 predicted proteins | sample OliLakLV19MP9P1_FD_148649 | JGI IMG/M metagenome (GOLD analysis project Ga0163154, IMG submission 148649) | Freshwater microbial mat bacterial communities from Lake Vanda, McMurdo Dry Valleys, Antarctica - Oligotrophic Lake LV.19.MP9.P1 | ecosystem: Environmental > Aquatic > Freshwater > Lake >... | reverse complement strand
TCAGCAAAGTTTCTTGCTCAGGAGTTGGATAGAATCGGTATTTGAAAGCTTTCTGCATACCTTACATTATACCGCAGTTTCTTGTAAGGGTATCTGCGATCCGCTAAGTAGATTGTTCGCTCTCGCTTACCGCCTTATATCCCACGGTTAAAACCGTTGGGTTTTACGGCTATTTCTATAACAAGTTATCAAAGGTCTGAAATAGCTGATAAAAAATCGTATCGGTGCGCAAGTTTTTAGCCTAAGGATTTTGTAATAAAAAAGGCTGGACTTGAATTTGTCCGTAGAAGTCAGCTTGTACCAGTTCCACCTTAGCCTGAGCGGATAGAAATAGTAGCCCTGTAAATACGCCCACGCGATCGCCAAATACTTTAGTTAATTCGGAAATATCGGTATGGGTAGGATTTTGATGAAAAAATTCTTCTAGCTTTTGTGCCATCTCTGATAGATTTTCTTTGTGTGCCAACTGCGCGATCGCCCGTAGTGCTACCTGACGAGATTGAGGACGATTACGGTTTGAGCCAGAGCGTTTTCCGACTTTTTGCCCTATAGTTTGAGCCATTTCTTCTAACTGAGCGATTAATTCGGCTAGCGTAGTTTTTCTTCCCAAAGGTGGTAATGCCACGGGTCGCCGCTTGATCGCATCATCAAAGTTAATCCGTTTTTCAGCAGGAATTGATTCGGGGAAATCTAATAATTCTTCCGATTCTAATGGCTCAGTTATAGCTTGAGATAGTGTTTGTGCCTTAAGTAAAACCAGCATCGAAGCATACAATAACGCTTGTCCAGATTCATAGAGATCGCGGCGATCGTCACTGATTAACCGCGATAAAAATCGATCTACCACATCTATAACCTGTACATCCCAAGGATCGATTTCACCACTTTCGGCAAGATCGATCAACATGGCGATCGCCTCCTTCGTGATCGAGTTAGTTGTAGGGTTAGGTGTTGTTATAGCCTCTGCCACTTTACTCCTGAGTTATGGACTCGGTAGAAATCTCGCTAATTTTTTTAGGTAATTGGCTGATTGGTTCAAGAGTTGTTGATTTCAGATTGCCTGATTTTAAATTGCCAGAATTAAAGCTAACTGGACTGGAAAACGGAATTCCCAACGAAGCTCTCAAAAAAGCCGTATCGTGAACTGATTGATTTGCCAAGGTAAATATGGGATTTGAAGCAATACCCGCGATGCTCGTAAATATCAACGTAAATACGATCGCAAATTGCAAAGGCTTCATGCCATCGGCAGTCCAAACAGGATCGATTGGATAATTTTTTACGGAATCAGACATTTCCTGCGGCTCTTTGACAACCATCATTTTCACAACTCGGATGTAGTAGTAAATTGAAACGACACTCATTGCCAGTGCTAAGATTACCAATCCATACGCCTCAGCTTGCCAACCCGCCCAAAAGATGTAAATCTTGCCAAAGAATCCTGCCAATGGAGGAATCCCACCCAAAGACAGCAAACATATACTCAAACACAAAGTTAGCAGAGGATCTTTTTGGTATAAGCCACTGTACTCGCTGATTTGATCGGTACCCGTACGCAACGAAAATAGAATGACACAACCAAAGGCACCCATATTCATAAATAGATAGACCAACATATAAAAAACCATGCTGGAATATCCTGCTTCCGTCCCGATCGCCATCCCCAAGATAATAAATCCAGCTTGACCGATCGAAGAGTAAGCCAACATCCGCTTCATACTGGTTTGGGCGATCGCCACGATGTTTCCTAAAACCATACTGAAAATTGCCAATATTATAAACACGTAGTGCCATTGGTCGTAAATCATCGGAAATACCGTCACCATAAACCGCATTGCCAAAGCAAAACCTGCCACCTTAGAGCCGATCGATAAAAATGCCACTACAGGCGTAGGTGAACCTTCATAGACATCGGGAGTCCATTGATGAAAGGGCACTGCCGAGAGCTTAAACGAAATACCTGCAACCACAAATACCATTGCCACAATTAGGCTCAAACCACCTAAAGGTAAACGCGAGGCGATCTCATGCAGATTTGTCTGACCACCCGATAAGCCGTAGAGCAGCGACATTCCATATAAAAATACGGCAGAGCTAGAGGCACCAATTAGTAAATATTTCAACGCCGCCTCATTGGATCGCGGATCGCGCTTGGCATAACCTGCAAGCAAATACGAGGAAATACTTAAAGTTTCTAAAGATACAAACACCATGACTAAATCGTCAGCACCTGCCAAAAACATCCCGCCCAAAGTTGCCGAAAGCAGGATCGTAATGTATTCGCTAATGGCAATGCCTGACTGGATAAAATATCGCTCTGAAATCAAAATTGTAAACACCGAGGACAAAGCGATCGTGGCGCGGAAAATAATACTGAGCTTGTCACCATTGAAACTGTAAACAAATGCCAAAGGTTCGGTTAAGTTAAACCACTGCCAAATTAAGACAACTACTGCGCCTAATAAGCCACTGATAGCGATCGCAGGTAACCATTTAGAAGTTTTAACTGAGATTAGATCGGCTACCAAAGCTACAAGCAGGGCGACAACTATGATTACTTCTGGCAGGATTACCCCAGAATTTAAGACGATATTGAGATTTGCAAAGTCCATATACTTTCAGAATTCAGTGAGGATTTAGTTAAGAGTGAGCTCAAAATTTAAAGGAATTTTACCTAAATTAGATTGTATCTCTCAAAGCAAGCTTAAAGTTAGTGTTGTTATTGAAATTGTTAGAAGCGATTGTAGATTGGGCGATCGCCTAAAATTGAGCTAACCCTTCATAATATCCTTAAAATAATATGACCCTGACAAAAGTTATTAATGCAAAAGTTAATCATGAAATCTGGACAACTGCGGACTTAGAATTGCTACCCGAAAGCACGAATCGCTATGAAACTATTAATGGAGAACTGCTTGTGACTAGAGCCCCCAATTGGCAGCATCAAGGGATATGTGATGGTATCTGTACCGAATTAACAAATTGGTCGAGAAAATCAAAATTAGGAAGAGCGATCAGCGGAGCAGGAATTATTTTTACAGATGTTGATAATGTGATTCCTGATGTAATTTGGATCAGTAATGACCGCTTAAAAGCTTGTGAGGATAGTAAGGGACATTTTACGGCGGCTCCAGAATTAGTGATTGAAGTAATGTCAGTCGGTGGAGAGAAAAGAGATGCTGAAATTAAATTAAAGCTATATTCATCCCAAGGCGTACGAGAGTATTGGATATTCGATCGCTTTTTAGAACAAGTTCAGGTCTATCGTCGTTTAGAGACAAAGTTAGTTTTAGTGGAAACCTTACATAAGACGGATAATCTCACATCTTTACTATTACCAGATTTTTCTTGCGACTTATCAGATATATTCTCATAAGCGATTTTCCACTGGTAATTTTATGTTTTGAAGTTATGACATTTATGGCGATCGCTTTTTGGCTCTGAAGATTTAGAGGGCATCAGATCCAATAAAGTAGCCAATAACATCTTCCTTATCGAAGAAATTGATAAAAGTCGAGACGGCTTGGTCTAATTCTTCTCTAGTTCTGGGTTGAACCTTTCTTAACCAAGACTTTAATTTAGACCAAAGCATTTCAATCGCATTTAATTTAGGAGAATCTGTAGGTAGAAATAATACTTTTGCCCCTACATATTCTATTGCCTCTAGAACCTCTTGATTAACATGGACATTTAAGTTATCCATAACCACAACTGCTCCTTTCCATAATGTAGGAACCAAAACCTCTCGAATAAAAAATAGAAAAGTTTCAGTATTTGTACCGCCAGTAAACATCAAACTGGCAATTACCCCTGCGAGGCGGTTTAAGCTTGAAAACTTGAGCTTAACCCTCGATCGCTTGACCTCTGGGCTTGATGATCCGAGCTTGAACCTGCAAACTTTGAGCTTTGACCTGTAACTGTCGAGCTTGGAGCTTAAAACTTCGACCTTTGACCATAATAATTTGACCTTTAGGCTTGACCTTGCGAGCTTAGACTACAAAACTTCCAGCCAACACCTCAACTTAAGTTTAAGTATCCTTGTTGCTTACTCTTGCTGATAAAACTATTATTCTATAAGTATAAATACTTTATTAAATAGGTTCTAAGTTTAAACAAAAAATCTCTGGTTGCTGCCGTTCTGAAAACGGTGCTAATATTTTTGCCCGTATCCGTGGTTATATCTTTACTCTCAAGAAGCAAGGACTTCAGGGCTTTGATACTCTTATCAATATCTTTATTGGTAATCCTCTTTTTGTCTAATTCTTTTTGACCTGATTAGTTGCAAATTTTTAGCTATGATGATTGGCGATAAATCATTCCCTACCCATGTCAGCTAACCAATCAGATAATCCATTAGCCAGTCAATTAAACGATCGCAATGTAACCAATGCCGTTGCCAAACTTTACGATACTTTTCCGTTCCCGCCTGAGCCCATATTAGATGAGGCACCACCAGGATATAACTGGCGATGGAGTTGGGAGGGTGCTTATGGATTTTGTACGGGCGGATTAGCGGCAAATAAAACCCCTCGAATTTTAGATGCAGGTTGTGGCAGTGGCGTGAGTACAGAATATCTAGCACATCTTAATCCTAATGCAGATATTTTGGCAGTGGATATTAGTGCGGGCACTTTAGAGGTAGCAAAGGAACGGTGCCGACGTAGTTCTCCTCCTAGTGATGGGCGATCGCTTACATTTCAACAATTAAGTCTTTACGATCTAGACCAGATTGAAGGAGAGTTTGACATGATTAACTGTGTAGGCGTATTACACCATATGCCCGATCCTATTAAAGGCATTCAGGCTGTAGCCCATAAGTTAGCAGTTGGTGGAATTTTTCATATCTTTGTTTATGCCAAGATTGGACGCTGGGAAATTAATTTAATGCAACAGGCGATCGCTATCCTTCAAAATCACAGTCAAAATCACAGTCAAAATCAAAAAGAAAATCAAGATTTCAAGCAAGGGGTAAAACTAGGTAGAGAAATATTTGCGTCTTTACCCGACACCAATCGACTGGTACAAAGAGAGAAATCGCGCTGGGCGATGGAAAATACTCGCGATGAATGTTTTGCCGATATGTACTTGCATCCCCACGAAGTTGACTATGAGATTGAGAGCTTGTTTGAGCTAATTGATGCTTCGGATTTAGAATTTGTGGGTTTCTCTAATCCTCAAGTTTGGAATTTAGAAAGACTATTAGGTGCCAATCCCGAACTACTAGCAACTGCTCAAGCTTTACCTAAGCTTCAACAATACCGTTTGATTGAATTGCTAGATACTGATATTGCCCATTATGAATTCTTTTTAACGCGATCGCCTCTGACACAATTGGATCTAACCGATACTAAAATTTTAAGCTCCATTCCCCGACATCATCCTTGCATTAATGGGTGGGAAAGCAATTGTCTTTTCGATCCCGACTATGGGATTTGTCATTTATCGGAATTAGAGTTTAAATTTATGCAGGAATGTCAAAACTCCGATCGAACCATAGAAGAGATCGTAAAGAGTAATTCTGCTTTGAATTTGGAAACTGTGCGATCGCTTCTAAATAAACGAACAATCCTCTTAAATCAAAATTAGAGCAGAAATCGTAATCCCACATAAATAGCACTGGCAATTAGCTGTGCGATCGTCACGGGAAAGCCGTACTTCAAAAAAGTTTTGAATTTGATTCTGCGTCCGTGAAGTTCGGAAATCCCTGCCGCCACGATATTAGATGAAGCTCCCACTAGAGTTCCATTTCCGCCTAAGGTCGCGCCAAACATCATGGCATAAAATAAAGGAAGAACCTCAGGAGGAAACTGCCCAGAATAATCTGAAGCTAGAACCTCTGACCCTGTAAAACCAACTTTAACAACATACTCCTTCAGTAACGGTACCATCGCCACCACTAAAGGAATATTGGGGACAACACTAGATATTAGTCCGACAAAAAATATTAAAAATATCGATCCGAGCGCAATATTTTGACCCAGAACAGCAGCTAAAATCCCAGACATACCGCCAATCACTCCAGTTTTTTGTAGACCGCCAATCAAAACAAAAATGGACATAAAAAATATCAACGTACTCCAATCCACATCTCGTAAAATATGATTAATGGAATCAATTTTGCTATGGTGAGCCAGTAAAAGGGCAAGTACAGCCCCCAGCAGTGCCACAGTTGCAGGAGAAACAGGAACTGGCAAAGATTCACCAATCACAAAAAATATCAAAACAAAAGCCGCGATCGCAGTTCCGAGTATTAGCATCCGGGGATGTTCGATCTTGGGTGCAATTATTTGTTCGACATTTTCTAATTCCTTAATCCAGATATTCCGAAATAAAAATGGCAGCATAGCAACAATCACAATAATCGCGATCGCTCCGCCCAAACTCAAACGAACTAAATAATCGCTAAAACTTAAATTAATAGCACTACCGACAATATAAGTTGCAGGATCTCCCACAATTGTCAGTAATCCCGCACTATTTGCTACGAAAACCATCAAAATCAGTAGAGGCACAAAATCTACCCCTACAATCTGCGCCATCGGTGGCACTAAAGGAGCCAAAATCATCACAGTTGTGGCATTTGGTAAAACCGCACAAATTGGTGTCACCACTCCCACGATCGCCAATAACAGCCGACTACCTTTACCTTTCGCAAAAATCACAATCTGTGCCGCCAGATAATCAAACACCTTGGTCGGCTCAAATGCCCGTACCATGACCATTACGCCAAAAAACAGACTTAATGTGCCGTGACTTTGCCCGATGTAGGCGATCGCTTGGGGCAGAGACATAATATTGAATACGACCAACATCAATGCCCCTAACATGGCAGCGATCGTCATCTGGATCCATTCTGTGATTACGAGAAAAATCACGCTTGCAAAGATACATGAGGCTGCAATTGCTTGCCAGTTATCCATATTGTCCTCTCATTAATAATGGCTGAAATCAAAATATGAACTGTCTGTGATTTTAGTTTTAATTTTGGGATTAAAGCTATTTCTATTCGATCGGAATTGGCTCGGATCGCTCTTGGCTTGAGATTTTAATGTACGAGCAGATTAATCCGCTTAGATGGGACTAAATACTTAATTTATTTCTTTATAAAAATTACGCTATGCTAATCTTGCTATTTATTTGAGAAATTTGTTATGGCAGTTGAAAAAGTTAATTCTTCTTCTAGTTTGGCTGAAGTCGTAGATCGGATCTTGGATAAGGGCATTGTTATCGATGCATGGGTCAGAATTTCCCTAGTTGGAATCGAACTTTTGTCTATCGAAGCAAGGGTTGTAATCGCCTCTGTGGAAACCTACCTAAAATATGCTGAAGCTGTAGGCTTAACTGCATCTGCTGCTGTTCCTTCTGTAGTCTTTGCTCAACAAACTACTATTTAGATTTGACTTTTCTTAGTAGTTTTTAGATAATTTAAATCTAAATCAATTTGGGGCAAGCTTCTAAGCTAGATTTTGCTCCAAAGTTATTTTCTAAAGTAGCTGTTAATATTTTAAAAATAGTTTCTCAACTTAGGACTAAATAGATATGACTTCTCTGATGCAAGGATTTGCCAAGGCTCGTCAATTAAGAGTACATGAGCTTAATATTTGGCGTGTAGCGCGATCGCTTGAATTTCAACAACAAGTAATTGCCACTCGGACAATGTTAGCTAATGCCGAGCAAGTCCGCCTATCTGTTGCTCATAGCGATCGAATCCAGCGACTTCAAGAAGTATCCATTCGATCTGCACTTGTAAAGCTAGAACTCCAACAAAATCAAAAAACTCGCGCAGCTAATGCCCTTTTAGATACAGCCAACCGTCTGAAAGCCGAGCAAGAACGGTTAAGGATAGCTGCCAACTTTAAGCAAGAACTGTTGGACTATGTAAGTTATATCCGTTTCTCAGTTTGGGGAGTGGAGCAACCTAATCTATTAGACTATGATGAGATTTTAGAAGAGTCCAGAAGTGAAGTTCCAATTGTCGCTTACCCTACTCCTAAAGGAATTGAAGAGTTTATTCAAGACTATGCAAGTTCTTTGCAGGATAGTCCTTCGCTAGTTCAAGTTGTTAACGATCGCGATCGGGTCAAAGACTTACTAACGACAGGTGCAAATACGCTCAAAGTCGATCCATCGGAAATTTTAAATGCCTTGATCAAGATGGTCGATCTGGATAACTTTGATAATTAATTAGGCATGACAACAGTTCTCCAAGCCAATCCCCGTCAATTTGTCAGCACTGGATTTACCAAACAAATCGCTCAACGCGCTCTAAGGTATCTCCAATCGGGCTTTGCTATACATTTGAGCGGACCTGCGGGTACGGGCAAAACTACTCTAGCCATGCACCTCGCTAGTTTATTAGGTCGCCCGATGGTTTTGATTTATGGGGATGAAGATTTAAGCTCTTCCCAACTAATTGGCTCTCAGTCGGGTTATACCCGCAAAAAAGTTGTGGATAATTACATCCATACCGTCCTTAAGATGGAAGATAATCTTCAGCACAATTGGGTAGATTCTCGACTTACCCTTGCTGCCCGTGAAGGATTTACCTTAATTTATGATGAATTTAATCGATCGCGTCCTGAAGTCAATAATGTTTTATTGAGCGTTTTAGAAGAAAAATTGATCGTATTGCCCCCCGATAGCTCCCAATCGGAGTACGTGCGGGTTCATCCTCAGTTTCGGGCAGTATTCACTTCTAATCCCGAAGAATACGCGGGGGTACATCCTACCCAAGATGCCTTACTCGATCGCATGATCACAATTAATATTGGCGAAGCCGATCTAGAAACCGAACAGCTAATTTTAACCACTCGTGTAGGGCTCGCACCCGATCAATCTATAAAGCTAATCGGTCTTGTTCGCAGTTATCGCCGTCATACCAATCAAACTAAATCTGCAAGTCTGAGACTATGCTTGACGATCGGGCGGATTTGCTACGAACATAAAATTTTAATTTCAGGACAAAGTGAAGACTTTCGGATGCTTTGCCGTGATGTAATTTTATCCAGATTTGAGCAAAATCCCGAATCAACATCGATCTTAGAGCAGTTGCTAGATCGAGTAATTTGAACAACCTAACTTTAACTATATGAGCCAGCCTAATAACAAGCTGAATACCAGTGCTGGAGGTTCTTCTCTCGCTGATATTCTCGAACGAGTTTTAGATAAAGGCATTGTGATCGCTGGTGATATTACCGTTTCGGTGGGCAGTGTAGAGCTTTTAAGCATCCGCATCCGCCTACTAATTGCCTCGGTGGATAAAGCTAGGGAAATTGGTATTAACTGGTGGGAGTCCGACCCTTATCTAAGTGGGCGATCGCAGGAATTAATGCAAACTAATCAAATGCTGATGGAAAGAATTACAGCTTTAGAACACGAATTAAAACTAATGAAAGCAGTTTCACCCCCAACACAGCAGCTAGAACAAAATTTAGATATTTAACTAGAACTAAAACCAGAGCGATCGCCTCCAGCAACCTTTTTTTAGATCCACATTAAATTAACCGATTAGGCTTAACATTGTAGCTAATATTTGGATTGCAACTATGGCATTTAGTGACTATAAAAACTTAGCTCAAGTTCAAGAAGAATTCCAAATTAGATACGAAGAGAAAAATTTTGTTTCCGAACTTCCCATCGATATTCCTGAAAGTTTTATCCTAGAGCTAGACTTTAATCTGAGTAATTTAGATGCTTTTTCCTCTGAGGCGGCGAGATGTGAGTTGATTTTGTTTCCTGTTTTGAGAGAAATATATAAAAACTATTATCAAACAACAGCTCTTTGGATTCAAAAAAACTTTGGGTTCAATCCAAAACTTAGTGGTACTTGTGATTATCTGCTTTCGCAAAAATCCGAACTTGGTAAAACCATCTTAGGGTTTCCTCTACTTATGCTCATCGAAGCAAAAAGAAATGATTTTGAGCAAGGTTGGGGACAATGTTTAGCCGAGCTTGTGGCAGCAGATTATCTAAACCGTCATCAAAGAAGAGTTTATGGAATTGTTAGTGATGGTAAACTATGGGAATTTGGTTACCTCGACCAGAAAGTATTTACCAAAAATATCACTAGCTATACCATCACAAATTTCCAACAATTATTTTACGCACTCAATCATCTTTTTACCCTTGCCACCGCAGACATACATAAAACATAAAGTTGTAGAAACCCACATTTCACAGCATTCTTAACCCAATCTGCCCAAGATTTTATAAGTAATCAAGGCAATAAATTCTCTCAGGATTAATAATTTACGATCGCGATCGCTAAGAGTAGCAGGTAATAAACTTGGAGCCGCCGTAACCTCAAATCCATAACGTCGAAAAGTTAAAAGCGATCGCAACATATGCGGTGGATCGGTAACTAGCAAAATCTTATTTATGCCTTGGGGTTTGAGCAATAATCCAGTAAATTCAGCATTTTCGGCGGTTGTCCTCGAGCAATCTTCTCCACTTAGATCTCGAACTGGAATCGCGATCGCCTTGAGCATATCTTGCATTTCTTGAGCATCTCCCCTACCACTGGCAAAAATTTTTGGAGCCTGTTGCGATCGCCACAAATCGCTAGCAACTTTAACTCTTGATTCTCGCATAGCTTCACCTCTACCCAAAATCACAATGGCATCATTCTTATCTAAACTATTGCCTAGATTATTTAGAGTAGCTTCAGGGGAAAAGTTCATCAGTTGAGCATTCGCAAATTCTAAAAATGGGGTAGAAGTCACAACTAAACTTAAAATTAGCGGCAATAAAGAAATAACCGTTATCAAAATTAGAACTCGGTAAAAATTCTCAAAATGTCTAAATCTCAGATATGCGATCGTTAACAAACCCACAAAGATCCCACCTGAAATCAATGCTACTTTAGGAGTAACAAAAATATCAAATACTTGACGAGCTAAAGATGACCAGACCAAGTTTGGACTCGTACAAAGTTTTGGATCTAACATCTGGATCTGACATTTAGGTTTAACATTTGAGTCTAGAGTAGAGTAGAAAGTGTTAGGCTAAAATTCGAGATATCAGCCAGTTTTGAAATATGAATCCTCCCAAACCAGATCAAAAATATCACATAGTCACTCTAGGCTGCCAAATGAATAAAGCAGATTCAGAGCGCATGGCGGGCATACTAGAAAATATGGGCTATAGCTCTACCGATGATGCCGATGATGCCGACCTAGTTCTCTACAATACCTGTAGCATTCGCGACAACGCCGAACAAAAAGTTTATTCCTATCTGGGCAGACAAGCAAAACGCAAACACAAAAACCCCAACTTAACCCTAGTCGTAGCTGGATGTGTGGCACAGCAAGAAGGTGCAGCTTTACTCCGCCGCGTCCCCGAATTAGATTTGGTCATGGGACCTCAACACGTCAACCGTTTAGATCAGCTTTTGGCTCAAGTTTTTAATGGCAATCAAGTCGCCGCAACCGAATCCGCCTATATCGAAGAAGATATAACTACGCCCCGCCGTAACAGTTTAATTACCGCTTGGGTAAATGTGATCTATGGTTGTAATGAAGCCTGTACCTATTGCATCGTCCCCAGAGTTAGAGGCAGCGAGCAATCTAGAACTCCCGAAGTCATTCTTAAAGAAGTCAAAGCTTTAGCGGCTCAAGGATATAAAGAAATCACTTTATTAGGACAAAATATTGATGCCTACGGTCGTGACCTGTCCCCAAGCGATCTGGGCGGTGGAGTAGGCGGTAAAATTACCCTCACCGATTTGCTCTACTACATTCATGATGTGGAAGGGATCGATCGCATTCGTTTTGCCACCAGTCATCCCCGCTATTTTAGTCCTCGTTTAATTCAAGCCTGTGCCGAACTGTCCAAAGTCTGCGAACACTTTCATATTCCCTTTCAATCAGGAGATAACGAACTCTTGAAATCTATGGCACGGGGCTATACCCATGAAAAATATCGCCGTATTATTGATGATATTAGGAAGATTATGCCTGATGCTTCGATTTCTGCGGATGCGATCGTAGCTTTTCCCGGTGAGACAGAATTACAGTTTGAGAATACTTTAAAATTAGTCGAAGATATAAGTTTTGACTTAGTAAATACAGCCGCCTATTCTCCTCGCCCCGGTACTCCTGCCGCCATTTGGGATAATCAACTCAGCGAAGAAGTTAAAGACGATCGCCTGCAAAGACTCAATCATCTAGTTAATCAAAAAGCCGCCGAGCGATCGCAGCGTTATCTGGGTCGAACCGAAGAAATCTTAATCGAAGGCATTAATCCTAAAAACCCCAATCAAGTTATGGGCAGAACTCGCGGCAACCGTATTACTTTTTTAAATGAAAACTCGCCCGAATTAATCTCTCAAGTATTGTCTCTAAAAATTACCGAAGCAAGACCGTTTAGCCTAACAGGTACAAGAGTTTAGCAAATATTTAGAATTAAATGTATAAAATTTAACTCTTGGGTTGATATTATTACACTTAACTAATAGCTCTAAAACCTACTCTAACAGTTGACAAAAAATACCCGTGCGATCGCTCGGCAACACTTGAGCCATCTGTGAGTAGGTACGATCGGCAATTTGAAACAGATCGAAATCCTTAACTCTTAATTTTAAATAATTAGGATAGTCCCCAAAACGATCGATCGGGCGATCGAAGTTACAGCACTTTGCGATCAAACCTACCACAGAATGAGTCTCCCAATTGATCAAAAAACAGACCACAATGATTAGCCTACTTTACGTTGGGTTTTTCAGTGTTTTCCAGCAATTCACTTTGTTGATTTTCAAGGTGTTAAAGAGATTGTTAATTTATCGCCTGCTCGATTGCATATTCTAAGTTTCTTCTCTTATAAATGCCAACGCTACTATCTACTACAGTTTCTTAATTATTTTTACCTCCCCATTTAGAGCGGAATGTGGGTTGCAAATAAATACTTATCATTTTCTAAAAGCAACATAGTAATGATTTCCATTCGGCGGTGTAGCTATCAAATAAACATCACCTAGATTAATACTAGGCATAATTTAGGATGCTATCAAGAAAGTTTTCACGCTCCATATTCCTTTGAATTACTTCAACTTGCTTTTCGGTTTTTCCCACTACCCTGAGAATATCCGTAACATTAATAGGGTTAGAACTTCCATGAGGGTCTTTCCATTCAGGGAATTGCTTGTGGGTAATATCTACCAGATCGAAGCGATCGAAAGAACCTTTATCGGCATATACCTGACTAATAATATACTCATCATTACCAGGGTCATCTAGCAATTGAACTTTGTAATTGTTTCTGCGAGAAATATACTTAGACCAAATTTTAAGAGCTTCAGGATAGTTGGAAATTTCTCGATACTTGATTAAATCATAAACACCACTAAGAACGGGTCCGAATGGCATTGAGACATAGCGATCGCCCGTCACTGGTGAGCCAAATTTTGCCAAAGAAAGTCTATCAGACATGTAAAGGAGCTTAATTAGCCCTAAATGGTGCATTGGCTGCTCGTGTAACTTTAAGAACATAGCTACAACTTCAACGGTCTTTTGGGGATGTAGCTTGAACTCAGTGGTCATAGCTCACCTTCATAAAATCTTTACTAAGTGTTTATTATATTAAGTGTAAATTAAATCAAAAAAATAACCAGCTTGTAGGCTTAAAAGTTATGATTCAAATTTTTATCCTAATGAACGCTCCTATCATTGCCGAATCATGACTATAACCATTGCCAGTCATCAACGCTAGATTCAAGTTTTGAAAACAAACTATTGCTTAGAAGTTGGAGACATCGCAGCCCTAAGAGTTTCAATTGGCAGAAAAACAGTTAAGGTATCAGCAAGCGGCGAAAAGCCGAATTTGTCTACATAAATCTGCTTTACCTGATCGTCAATAGCATCAAGGGCAACTGCAAAAATCCCAATTAATTTTGAGGCTTCAAGAATTTTCAAATAAGCATCTTTGATTAAACCTCTCCCTATCTCATGCTTCTGATACTTTTTCTGCACAGCCAGCTTACCAATTAGAGCTACAGGTATGGGATAACTGGGAAGTTTAAGCTCAGATTTAATGGATTCGGGGAACTCCACCACACTTGAGCTTAAAGAGTAGTAGCCTAAAATATCACTGTCTGAAATAGCAATGAAAGTTTTAGCGACTCCAGACTCATCATTTTTCCAAGCATATTGCTTAAGATAGGTTGCTAGCTCTAATTCTTTAGTTTTAATTCCGTAATCGAAAGCGAGCTTTTTTATACCACTCTTTGTAAACCTTGAATCAGTCAAAGGGTTAATATCGTAATCCATCCATCAATTAAACAATTCTACTAATGCCACAGAGGGCTTTGGCGGATTTTTTAGCATCTCTGCAAAAGACCTAGAATCTCGCTCTGATAAGATCAGTACACTGTTTGTATAGGTAACATCTACCTGTAATTGTCCTGCATTACTAACCTCACCACAGCTATCCGCCTCTACAGAAGAGGACATTGTAGATTGGTTGTTTTGGTTTGAAAATTTTGAGAAGTCCATACAGACCTGCCTATAAATCTAGCTTTTAGTTAAATAACTTAATATTTATAAGTTACTTTGAATCACTCATAGTACAACTATAACAACTAAAAATGTAAATTTTCTGCACTACTAAAAGCTAAATTCCATTAAGCCAATTTTTCAAAACAACTAGGAACAAACTATAAATGACTATTACTCAAGAAGAACGCGATCGCTGCCGTGAAAGAATCTATCAGACAAAGCCTTAGAAACGATTGCAAGGGCAGAAATTTAGAGAGAATTAATGGAAATTTTTCATGAAAGCGTAATCAAGTATGAATAATGAATCCTGGGCATTGGAATTGAACCAACATATCAACGATTATGAGTCGTTTGCTTTACCAGTCAGCCAGCCCAGGGAGATAGAAATGCATAAAGTTAAAATAAGAATAAAATATTTAGTTGTAACTTTACTAAGTCTTTTATTATATTGTCTTATTATATTTTATGACCGTGGTACATACTAAATTTTAATGACTGACACCACTGCCAAAAAAATTAATTCAAAACCTACTAAAAAGTCACGAAAATCATTAGGTTATACAGCGATCTTGGTTATTCTCATGATCGTTACAAGTGTCATAGGGGGGATATTTGGCTTTTCATTTGGCAAGAAATCTTTGGAAGGAGTTAATCGCATCCCTTTAGGTAGTAAAACCTTAAAACTTCCCAAACCCAAGCAGTCCCGATCGGATCTATCCCGATTAATTGTTAGCTTCGATAATAGAGCTAGACTTTGAAGCTTTAAAGTCTAAGTTTTAAAATCTAAATTTCGGCATATTGTTTGATTTAAACCAGTTAGAGTCTGAGCCAGATTCTTTGCACTGGTTCCGTTGGGTAGGGAAGATTGAATACTATATTAAATATGGGTTAGAAGGCATAACGAATTGAGAATAGTTCCATCCATGACAACCTGACTTCCAAAATTCCTAGTTTGACTGCAGGAATAACTTTAGTTGTGAAATGAACACGGACAAAATTGTGAATTAACTATTGCAGATCCAGAGTCCTTTGTAAGTGGTTCCGAGGCAACATCTCAAAAAGTGCTGGTAGCCAAGCAACTATTTCAGGTTGCAAGAGAGACCTGTAAAGCAGTGGCAATTTTAGAGCGCATCACATCTGAGAGAGGCGGAATTTTCTGGTCACGGCATAATCGGG
>Ga0163154_10005689_pt1 | contig 15682 bp, 18 predicted proteins | sample OliLakLV19MP9P1_FD_148649 | JGI IMG/M metagenome (GOLD analysis project Ga0163154, IMG submission 148649) | Freshwater microbial mat bacterial communities from Lake Vanda, McMurdo Dry Valleys, Antarctica - Oligotrophic Lake LV.19.MP9.P1 | ecosystem: Environmental > Aquatic > Freshwater > Lake >... | reverse complement strand
ATACAAAAATAGTTAAAAAATGCCTAACTTGGACTGACTTAATAATAACTATTTCTGAAAGTATTAAACAAGATATTATCGAGTATTTAGGAGTGGATCCAAACAAAATTCATGTTACTTATTTAGCAAGTCGATACGATCGCAATTACTTAGATAAAGTTAACTTTTTATCATTGTCATCATCTTTTAATAATTATAATTTTAATAAACCCTATATATTATTTGTGAGTACGATTGAGCCGCGCAAAAATATTAATAGTTTGATAACAGCATTTAACTTACTCAAGCAAAAATATGCAATCGATCACGATCTAGTTTTAATTGGGCAAAAAGGTTGGAATTATAAGCCGATTTTTGAAGCGATCGCTAGTTCACCCTACCAAAAAGATATTCATCATTTAGATTATTTGTCGGATGAATTAGTAGCAACTTTTTATGCTAAAGCTGATGTTTTTGTTTATCCTTCTCACTACGAAGGTTTTGGTTTGCCAATTTTAGAAGCAATGATTTTTAATACTCCTGTTATCACTGCTAATGTTTCATCTATGCCCGAAGTTGCGGGTGATGCCGCTTTATTAGTCGATCCCAACGATCCCGAACAGTTAGCTGAAAGTATTTTAAAAGTAATAAGCGATCGCTCTTTTCGGCAGGATTTAATTAATAAAGGTCAAGAAAGGGCTAAATTATTTTCTTGGGAAAAAACTGCTCTAGCCACCTTAGAAGCCTTAGAAGCTTACCAAAAAGTTTTGAGATGAGGAGTCACAAGAATTTCTAACTTATGATTTAACCGATTAATCGTTCGGGATTAATACCCTGCGATCGCAAAATAGCCTCTAAGCTCTCAGCCCTTTCCTCTGCGGTTGGAATCAACTCCACCATCGTAGTTGTTTTTCATAGATACCCAGATATAGCTCTAGTTGATCGCTCCATAAATATCTCTTTTCTGAGGCTTTATTTATTTGCTTTGGGGCGATCGCTTCATATTTACTGTCAACAATATGAAATCCTGCAAACTCTAAAGTGTATGGATCAAACCAAAAATAATTAGGGACTCGCCATACATCTTGATATAGCTGTTTTTTAGTATTTCTATCGACTCTAGCGGTGGAGTTTGATAGCAATTCAATCACCAAATTTGGATATTTCCCACCTTCGTTCCAAACCACCCAACTTTTACGATCCTTTTTCTCAGTATCAAGTACAGCAAAAATATCTGGACCTCGAAAATCCCTTGATTTCAATTGCTCTTCATTGTAATAAACTGTTAAGTTACCACAAATATATACATCTGGGCGATCGCGATACCAGTATTCTAGTAATCGAATTAATAGATCGATTTGACGGCGGTGCAAATCACTTTCTAAGGGCGGTTCATCACTCTCTAAATCTGTAGGTGGAAATTCGATCTCATCAGTTTCTTCTACGGTTTCTTCGGTAACAGTTGATGGATTAAGCTTAATTAGAACTATTGCTACACTCAATTTCAAAACTGATTCGAGTATAACCTAGACATAGAGAAAATTAGAATTAGGGAGACTTGGGAGATCGAGGTAAAGATACTTTTTTACCTTGAGATAACCGCCACATCAAATAAATATTCAAGACAAAATAACCAGACGTTAAAGTAGCTTTTGAAAGTTCTAAGGTAACTTGATTACTATCACCTAAAAATAAATATCCCGATAACCAAACTAAGACACAAAGTAAAGAAATCTGAGCCACATCTTTAAGTTGTTTGCTACCGCGATCGCTAATTGCTGCCATAAGTGCGGGAATAGAACCAAAAACTGGAATTAAGCACGCATACATAAAAGCTTTTTGCTTAGAAGAAATTGTTGGCGTAACCTCATTCATTGGCTTTTTTTGGTGAGTTCCCATACTTTTATACTCTCAAATATTCGTAATTTATATGCTCAAACTATATTCGTAAAGTTTCAGTCAGGCTTACGGCTAATTCTGTACTCAAACTTTTAGACATGATTTCCGGATTGACATCAGCACATAGGTCAGGTCGCAAATCTTTAGCTCCATTAAGATAAATATGTTGAATTTCTGCTTGATCCAAACAGCTATTAATATGCATAAGCACTCTTATACATTTACTCAATCCACCTTTAACATACATCTGCTGCACGTCTAATAAAGGTACATACTCCCACTGAGATCGCGATCGGGCAATTTGGGCGGGGAAGATTACATCAATATCGGGTGTAACGGAAAAAGTAACACTGACAATTTCACGCGGATCGATCTGATTAGTATCTTCGATCGCCGACATTAACTCTAACACCGCCACTCTTACAGCTTCAATTGTATTGGCAGCCACAGTTGTTGCCCCTCTTACTCCTCTCACTCGCCACATTTTTCTTTTCGTTCTATATCGTCCTTTTATCTTCCAGATTGTACCGTTTTGGTAGATATTTAGATCGAATAAGACTTTGTTAAGTTTTGCTTAAGGTCGTATAATCTCTCAATATTACAAAATTTTTAATAATTAATTTAGGCAGGCAATCTGTGCCAAAAGTAGGCATTATATTTAACGATTCTAAGCCCGTTGCCGAAAAGGCAGCATTAGAAATCGAATCATGGCTCTTAAATCGTGGATGGGAAGCAGTTATTATCACTGGACAAGGTGGCATTTTGGGCTACAGCGAACCTAATAGTCCTGCCTGTCATACTCCGATCGCTAGTTTAGTCCCAGTGGGATTCGACCGAGATATGGCTTTTGCAATTTCTTTAGGTGGAGATGGTACCGTACTCTCGACATTCAGACAAATTGCCCCTGAGGGTATTCCACTTTTAACGATCAATACTGGGCATATGGGATTTTTAACTGAAATCTATCTTTCCCATTGGCAAGACGCATTAGAGCAGATGATCTCCGGAAAATATGTAGTCGAACAACGCTCTATGATTACGGTTCAGGTCTGCGATCGCACGGGACTAATTTGGGAGGCATTATCTTTAAATGAAATGGTAATCCACCGCGAGCCTTTGACCAGTATGTGTCATTTTGAGATTACGATTGGCAACCACACTCCCGTAGATGTAGCCGCAGATGGAGTAATTATCTCTACGCCCACTGGTTCGACTGCCTATGCCCTATCTGCAGGAGGTCCAGTCATTGAGCCAGGGATTCCAGTGCTGCAATTGGTACCGATTTGTCCCCATTCCATGGCTTCTAGGGCATTGGTTTTTTCTAATACCGAAAAAGTGATCATCAAGTCTGCCAATCAGCATCGTTTGGTTTTAGTTGCAGATGGAAATGCTGGTTGCTATGTATATCCAGATTATGATGTAAAAGTGGAGCGATCGCCCTATTCAGCTAGATTCATTCGCTTAGAACGGGGTGAATTTTTAAGAGTGTTAAGAGAGAAACTAGGCTGGGGATTGCCCCACATTTCCAAGCCTACCTCTGTAGAATTACCTTAAAATAGTTCTAATTAGTAGTAGTGGCATCGATCCGAAATTTAGACTCAGTTGCGCTAGTTACGATAATCTGATAATTACCATTAAGGGTATTTTTAATTTTAGGAGAATTGACATTATTAGAATCCCAGACAACTTCGCCTAAAGGATTAGAAATCTCTACAAATACATTGCCTAAAATTGCGACTTCTAAAGTTTGACCTTCTAAAACATTGACATTGTAAGTTAAGGGTTCTTGGGGCTTGGCGATCGCTTCTACCGATCCATTTACTAATTCTGTTGGCGGCACAGGAACTGTAGGCTCAGGAATCTTTGGAGTTTCAATTGGATCGGGAGTTTTTACAGGCGGAGGCGTTGGTTTAGGCGTGGGGATAGCTGGTTCTTCGATATTAACTGCAAGATCGTAGGTACTATCGGTCACACCACTGGCAGTTTTAATAATAATAAAATAGGCACCCGTAGCTGGTAACTTACCCCGCCAATATCCAATGGTCAGGTCGCTAGAATAATTATCAATGGGTTTTCGGTCAACATAAATCAAAGTCATTACTAAACCAGTACCATTTAAAGCTGCGGTTAAAGTCTGATCTTTTTTACCTTCAAATCGATAAGTAACGGTCTGTCCTGAGGTGATTTTATCATTGACATTTACTTGATTATTTTGCAACTCCAAACTCTTATTAATATTGGTTATGACTGATGGAGTCGGGATCGTAGGAGTTACAGGCGTATTAACTTTAGAATTTAAAAATATAGAAGCGATCGCCCAAGCAGCCACCCCAGAAGTCAAGACTACTCCAACTCCCAATAAAATTTTAGCCCCGCTATTTTTAGATTTACTTAGCTTTTGAGGTATTTGAAGGGATGGATTTGGCGCATAAACATTGTTAGTATTAGGATTTAAACTAGATCTAGATCCAGATCCGCTAATTATTCCAGAATTACCAGAATTAAATATTACTTGACCGCCCACAGCAAAAGTCTTGGCTTGGGAATTAGAGGCTTGGGCAAACTCTAAAGCAAATAACACATCTTGGGCATTACTGTAGCGATCGCCAGACTTGAAACTCAACATTTTATTTAAAACCTGCTTCATCGGGTCGCTGACCGCAGCGTACTGCATCCAATGCCAAGATAAACTAATATCGTCGAATAATTCCTGCGGCTCTTTGCCTGTAAGTAGTACCACTATCGTTGCCGCTAAAGCATAAAGATCGCTATTAGGGTAAGCACGTCCAGACTGCATTTGTTCTGGGGGAGCATAACCCAATTTGCCGACAACCGTGGCTAAATGTGAATGAGCTAATAGTTTAGTTGCAGTTTCTTTGACTACCCCAAAGTCAATTAATACAGGCAAGCGATCGCTAAGGCGCAGCATTAAATTTTCAGGTGATATATCTCGATGAATGATATGACGATTGTGCAGGTATGCCAAAATTGGTAAAACTTGCCGTAATAGCTCGACAACTTCCCCTTCACTAAACACACTTTTATGCTTCAGCCGCTCGATCAGAATATCTCTAAAAGTCTGCCCTTCTACATAGTCTTGAACTAAAAACAGCCGATCCGAGGCTTCGAACGTGGCGCGAAACTCAGGGATTTGGGGATGCTTAACTTGATAAAGAATACTTGCTTCCCTTTGAAATAATTCCTTAGACTTCTTAATCGACTCTGGACTCGAGCTAAATGGAATAAACTCTTTAAGCACGCAAAGCTCGTTAAATCTCTCCATATCCTCTGCCATATATGTACGCCCCATTCCGCCCTGCCCCAGTACGTGCTTGACAATATAGCGATCGCGAAGGATAGAACCTGAGAGAATTGGCTGCTGCATTAATGTGGTATTTACTAGGTGGTTAAGTTATAGAGCAAGAAATTGGATTAATTAAGATTTTGGTTAAGTTTTTGTATAGGTTGATATGAATAGAACTAAATTTTAGGATAGGATGGGAGAATATCTATTATCTCATTTTAACGTCGTTTAATTAGAGTAGTCATGAGTCAAGTTGATCCAAACCACAGCGATCGGTTACTGGAAGCTATTAAAAGCGAGTTGCATAACTGCCACGCCCAGTATAACCAAGCTCACCTCTTTCTAACTGAAATTTTTAATAGACTACACTCTACCCAAGAGTTAATTGCCGAGTATCAAACTTCCGTAAAGATCAAAGAAGAGCACATAACTCAGCTAGAGACAGAATTAAAGCTTAAATCGCAACAAGTTGAGGCAGTTAGCTTTGAACATGAAGAACTACGCAGACGAATCAAGTCTGAAAAGCATAATTCCTTACAATATAAAGCCGCACTACATCGTTGTTTAGATACTTCTCATCGTTCTGGAAAAGAAGCACACATCTATAGTCAAGCCCTCAAACTGACTCATTCCATTACTAATTCGGATAATTCGGAAGAGTTAGCCCTATGTTCTTATGAAAGTCTTAATTCCACACATAATTCTCTAAATATAGCTCCATTACAGATTGATTCTCCTCAATTCACTCAAGATCTAATTACTCAAGATCCAACTAATCATCAAGTCACTACTCATCAATCATCTGTTCCCGTATCCGATCGAGCATCTAATAAAAGTGATAAAAGTGAAGTTTCATATAGAGGTGAAGCTCTTTATAGAACTGATAAAAGTATTGATAAAAGCAAAGGTGAGCCCAAAACTGAAATTGGCAATAAAGAAGCCAGTCATAAAATTAAGCCTAGATCTGAAGCATCTTCTAAAGATCTACCCGTAGAAAAATCTAAGTCTTTTGCTGCAATCAAATTACCTCAATTTGCCCCTCTCAAGCCCAGATAAGAAAAGCATAGATAAGAAAAGCATAGATAAGAAAAGCCCAGATAAAACCTCAATAAACAAATCAGATGATTGGATATTTAAGAGGTACTCTAGTAGAAATTAAAACAGGTGATATTAAAAAGTCCATACCCACAATTACATTGGATATTCAAGGTATTGGCTATGAGGTGCAGGTGACTGCCAGTACCCTTACTAAATTACCAAGCCTTAACGAAACTCTAAAATTATTTACCTGTCTTCAAGTACGCGAAGATCGTTTGGGCTTATTTGGGTTTTTATCGGTAAGCGAACGGGATTTATTTCGAGAGTTAATTGCAGTATCGGGAATCGGTACCCAAATGGCGATCGCCCTTATTAATACGCTAGGCATAGAAGATCTCATAAAAGCCATAGTAACCAGTAATACTCGTATTCTCAGCCTTACACCCGGAGTAGGCACTAAAACTGCCGAACGCATAGCTTTAGAGTTAAAATCTAAACTAGCCGATTGGCGATTATCCCAAGTTGGAACTGCCAGTACTTTTATAGTTGCCGTTCAAGAAGATCTAGAAATGACGCTGTTAGCACTAGGATATAGCCCCAAAGAAATTAATCTAGCACTAAGTGCGATCGCCACTTCTCCTTTACTGATAAATACTCAAGAGCTTGAAACATGGCTAAAAGTAGCGATCAACTGGCTAAGTCAAAATTCCGACTAAGTTGCCTCTAAGTTACCTCATTGTCAATTCTCAAATCCTTACCTAAAATCTAGTCACCTGAATCAGATATAGACAAAATCATACCCTCTCTTGCCATAATCGCTCCAGGAAACGTCTCCTTAGCCTGTCTCCCGACTTCATCCAGATAGTCATCGTCATGCAGAGGATCGTGGTGGTAGATAACCAAGGTTTTTACATTTGCTGCCTGCGCCACTTTAATTGCTTCTTGCCAAGTAGAATGCCCCCAGCCTACTTTTGGAGTGGTTTTTGACCAATATTGTTCGTCGCTATAAGTAGCATCAAGAATTAAGACATCAGCATTTCGCGCCAGATTTACTAAATTGCGATCGATTCCATTTGCAAAATGTTCGGTATCTGTGGCATAAACTGCTGCCCGATCGCCCCAGCCCACCCTATAGCCAGTTGCTTCCCCTGGATGATTAAGCATCCCAGCCTCAACCGTAACTCCGTTACCAAGATCGATTTTTTCACCGACCTCAATATTATGAAAATTTAAGGTCGAACCCATAACCCTTAACGGTACTGGAAAGTTAGGATGGTGCATTTGGTCTTCTAGCCGTTCTTGTAAAGTCGCACCATTAGGGGCAATTCTCCCATAAATATCAAAAGTGTTCCCTTTAATAAAAGCGGGAATAAAAAAGGGAAATCCTTGAATATGATCCCAGTGACTATGGGTAAAGAAAATATGCCCTTGTACTGGCAATTGATTGAGAAGATCTTGTCCTAATGACCTTATACCCGTTCCCCCATCCATAATAATGCGCTTGCCATGACACCTCATTTCTACGCAGGGCGTATTTCCCCCATATCGTACTGTTCCCACACCCGGAGTTGCTATACTGCCTCTTACCCCCCAAAAATGGATTGAAAATTCGTTTTCACTGATAGGCATAAATGTATTGTTTTAACTAAAGTTGTAATTTTTTGCCTGTCATACGGCTAGATTATAAAAGCAGTGAAATTAATCTAGGCAATATCGATCGCTAGGTATATTCCACCACATAAAAGCATTTCAAAGTAGACAGTATTTTCTCAGTTTTCACTCTAAAAACCAGTGATTAAAATCACATATTTAGTTTTTGCAATAGGTGATTAAACGTTTATTAAAAAAATTATTGAAAAAATATTATGTAAATATTAAATTAATTGTTAAATCGATCTAATTCTTAAGTAATCTTTGCATATCTATTTACCTAATTTTAAGCTAAAAAAGTTACAATGGGTCGTAGTCGAAGTTCGGGTTCAAGAATTGCACAATTTCATGATTGATCAAGCTCTTTCCGAAGTATGGCGTTAGAACAACGAATTTTCAGTTTTGGAGAGATTTTACAGTGACTATTTATGTAGGTAACTTGTCGTACCAAGCCAGCCAAGAAGACTTAATGGAAGTTTTTAATGACTACGGTAAGGTTAAGCGAGTACAACTCCCCACCGATCGCGAAACTGGTCGGCTGCGTGGATTTGCTTTTGTTGACATGGAAGAAGATTCCCAAGAGACAGCAGCAATCGAGGCTCTTGATGGGGCAGAATGGATGGGGCGTGACCTCAAAGTGAATAAAGCCAAACCTCGTGAAGAAGGTAGTGGCAACGGAGGAGGTAGTCGTGGTGGTGGTAGAAATCGCTATTAAACTTTAACCTTCCCCTTCTAAGTCAAATGTTATATTTTTAAGCTACTTATATTTTTAAGCTACTCTGTCAGTATTGACCAATATTGTTAGGGTAGCTTTATTTTTACGGTTTTCCTCAATCGTCCGCATCCTCATTTGGTTTATTATGCATTCTAGAGTTAAGTTAGCTCCTAAGTGGTCATTTCATAACTATGCAAAACTTCCGTAATTACTACGAAATCTTAAACCTGCCCAAAACAGCAACTGTCGAAGAAATTAAAAAAGCTTATCGTAGTCTCGCCCGCAAGTACCATCCCGACCTTAATCCCGGCGATAAGGTTTCTGAAGAACGCTTCAAAGATATCAGCGAGGCATACGAAGTTTTATCCGATCCAACTAAAAGACAACAGTACGATCAGTTCGGACAATTTTGGCAGCAGGGCGGCTTTCAAGGTGGCAGACCTAAATATGGCGATAGTGAAGAATTCGATCGCAACGGTGATGTTGATTTTAGTCAATTTAATGACTTTCAAGAATTTGTCGATCAGCTTTTAGGGAAATTTCGCCCAAATGAGGGTGCCCGTAAACCCGATCCTAGTTATAACTATCGTTCTAATACTTCAGCTAGAACCACAACTCGCCGCGATACTGAGGCACTACTTACATTACCCTTAGAACGAGCTTACGTGGGTGGAAGAGAGAGAATTAGATTGGAAGATGGGCGATCGCTAGAGGTAAATATGCCCTCTGGAGTTATGACTGGGCAAAAAATTCGCCTAAAAGGACAAGGACCGGCGGGAGGAGATTTATTCCTCAAAATTAATTTACAATCCCATCCTTTCTTTAGTCTGGATGGCTATGATATTCGCTGTCAGCTGCCTGTTTCTCCCAGTGAGTCGGTTTTAGGTGTTCAAGTAGAAGTTCCCACACTAAGTGGAGTTGTAAAGTTAAATATTCCCGCAGGCGTAAAATCGGGACAGCAGCTAAGATTGGCGGGCAAGGGCTTCCCTAAAGATACTCGCAGTTTTGGCGATCAGTATGTGGAAGTGCAAATCGTAGTACCTAAAAATCCCACAGGTAAGGAGCGCGAACTCTACGAGCAGTTGCTAAAAGTCCAGTCGTATAATCCTAGAGAATTTTTAAACAAACCCTAATATTAGATCTACTTCGTTTTGAAATTCTATATTCACTAAATATTCGTTAAGTACCGATTAAGGCTCAACTCGGTCCTTAATTTTACTAACGATCGCTTTGGCAATAGTAATTAAAGCTTGGGCGGAGGCAGACTCTGGGCAATCTAAAACTATCGGAATCCCGCGATCGCCACCTTTTCTTAGATCAATTTCTAAAGGCACGCAACCCAATAAAGGTACGTTTAACTCTATGGAAGTTTTCGAGCCACCACCAGATCCAAAAATATCGTACTGACAATCGGGGCGATCGGGAGGAATAAAGTAGCTCATATTTTCGACAATCCCCAATACTGGTACTCCCATTTGTTCAAACATCTTTAGTCCTTTGCGGGCATCTAAAAGCGAGACAGCTTGAGGTGTAGTTACAATTACCGCTCCAACTAAAGGCACAGACTGAATTAAAGTTAATTGGGCATCCCCAGTCCCCGGAGGCATATCGACAATTAAATAATCTAGTTCTCCCCAATTCGCTTGATATAAAAACTGTCTGATAACGCCATTAAGCATCGGACCTCGCCAGACGACAGGTTGATCTTTTTCGACTAAAAAAGCCATGGAAATCATTTTAACCCCATGATTGAAAGCGGGTTGAACTATATCTTTACCACTTGCATCCTTGATTACCTCCATTCTGGCAGCGTCCATACCCAACATCAAAGGGACATTGGGTCCATATATATCAGCATCTAAAATTCCGACCTTAGCTCCCATTTCGGCAAGGGCTACAGCCACATTTACTGAGACCGTAGTTTTCCCGACTCCACCTTTGCCACTGGAGATCGCCAAAATATGTTTAACACCTAAAACTGGAGCTAAAGTGCTAGTCGGGGTAGGGTTAGAAGGCATAGGCATATCAACTTTGATCCACACATCGCTAACTGAATCCAATGATTTAACAATAGTTTTGCATCGATCTATAAGAGTTTGTTTAACTGCTGGAGTAGTGTTGCCGTTGAGAACTAGGGTAAAACCAACCACGCCAGAGGGTTTGATGGTTATATCTCGAATCATGTTAAGCTCCACCAAACTCTTCCGCAATTCTGGATCTTGAACTGGGGTCAAAGCTTTAAGGATCGAGGTAGAATCGATTAAGGTCATTTTTAGTCTAAAGTAATTTTAATTGATGTATTCAGTCGTTCTCAGTACAAAACCAAGCTATTAAGTTTTAGCTAATCTCCAGCAAAGTACAGTTAAACATTTAATTGATTGTCTTAATTAATTGTAAAGAAATGCCAGTCTTTTTAAATAAGTCTTTTTTAATAAGTCTCTTTAAGTTTCTAACGTAAGGCAATTTTTAAACTGAGAATTACTAATATTTGTCCTTAAAGATAAAGAATTGCTGGCTATTTAATAAGGTAAAATTAGGGTAACGTGCAGTCACAAGAATGAATTTCAGTTAAAACTTTTACTGTATTTAACCTAATTTGTAGGCGTTTTGATGCTGTACAGGTTTTATCAATGTCTTGTTTTGCTGCTGGACAAAAACTAATAACTTATTTTGGAGCTTAAGCATGAATCCTGAAGTGAGGGTAATGCAACCATCTGGACGTTTAGATGTTACTAATGTCAATCAATTTCGCCGTGAAGTAATTGATATAGCTTTGTCCAAACCCAAAATTTTACTGATCGATCTCAAAGATGTCAGCTTCATGGACAGTTCGGGATTAGGAGCTTTAGTCGCTGCTCTTAAAACAATCCGTAATTCTGGTGGAGAGCTTGCTCTTTGTGCACCTATGGATCAAGTACAAATGTTATTTGATTTGACTAACATGGCGACTATATTTAAAGTTTATTCTAGTATCCAAGATTTTACTTTTCATACTGGATTCAGGCTTAATAGTTAATTTATTGTTAGGTTATTGCTCAAACATTAATTAAATAGACTTAGATAGACTTAGTTAGTGAAATAAGACTTGTAGGAGCGAAAAATCATCTTCAAGTTGGTTTCCGTATTTGGCGATCGCCACAGAATGCGACACTATCTGCTCTAATTTTGAATCTCCTGTCAAGGTGACAATAAATTCCAGAAAATCATTAAATGTTCTAACTTTGTCATCTTTTTGGGTAATTTCATACACGCCATCGCTTAAGACATAAAGCTCGCTAAGTCGATCGACTTGACAAGAAGCATCTTGATAAACAGCATTGGGAATAATTCCTATAGGTAGCCCCGATGTTTTTAGAGATAAAGGCTGAGATTGAGGATCTGAGATTAAAACAGCAGGCGGATGTCCAGCACTAGAATAGACTAATTTCCGAGTATTTTTGTTATACACTCCATACCAAATCGTAAAGTATAAATCGTTGGATCTAGACATTTGAAAATACTCATTCAGTGTCTTTAGGACTTGACTTGGTTGGGTAAGATCGACTGGCTCGCCATTTTCTATACTTTGCAAACCTTTAGTTCTGAGTAAATTAAGTACTGATACTGATAAAAGTGCCGCTCCTACACCATGTCCCGAAACGTCTAGCAAATAAATTATTAGATGATCTTGGTCGAGCCAGTAAAAATCGAAGCTATCTCCACCGAGTCTGGTAGAAGGCTGAAAATAAGAATAAATACTAACTTTACCTTCTAGATCGCTTTCTATGTTTTTAGGCAAAAGCGATCGCACGTATTCTGCTGCTTGCGCTTGTTCTGCTTCTAAGCGAGATTTTTGAAATTCCAAGTCTTTATTAGCTTGGTGTAGTCTTAGTCCTGCTCTGACTCTAGCTTTGAATTCGTCTTTTCTAATGGGCTTGGGCAAAAAATCATCTGCTCCATTCTCCAATCCTTTGACGATATCTTCTTCCCCATCGCGCGAAGTCAGCAGGATAAAGTAGGTGTTGGCAAGGCTAGATATATTTTTAACATTACGACAAACTTCTAACCCATCCATTAAAGGCATCATCCAGTCACAAATGATTAACGAAGGACATATTTGCCGCGCTTTTTGTAGTCCTGCTTCTCCATTAACAGCAGACTCGACTTCGTAGCCCTCACTTATAAGTGCCCTAGACAAGATCAGTCGAGTTGTGGGGTCGTCATCGATTATTAGAATCTGAGACATGGGAAATATCTGGCTATATATTGAACAGCATATCTAACAGCTAATGATTTAATCTAATTATTTAATTTACCTATCTGATTTGCCTATTTAATTTACAGTAAAAGAGTTGGCAACTCGATAAAATAAATCTTTAAGCTTTGACCATCGACTCTCAAGAGTGGAAATACTCAGAGTATAAAAGCTACCATCATTGGCGGTGACGCTGACTAGATCGTGCCTAGATTCATTTGATTTGTTTGTAGGGCTAGAAATTTTGTATTCTAACAAATAATAGGGCTTGCCATTATGTTCGTAGGATTCGGCACTGACTAAATTGGCATTAGGAGAACCAATCACTTTTGCTTGAATGCGAAGCCCAATGTCTTGCGGACTACCAATTTCTTCTAAGGTTTTTACACTTTTGAGCTTGCCAATTACCACCGATACATTTTCTGAAGGTTCCACAATATCGTGAAAAATTACATCGGGTCCGTTTTTTACACTCGTTTGGAGCCAGCCATTAGGATGAAGGAAACTGTATCCATCTCTGCTATCCACAAAAGGGGCTAATCCGCTTGTACGAGTGACACAGCCATTAAGCGAAAGGCTAAATATCACAAGTAGGATAGCTAGAGCACGTTTGACCATGAATTTAATTAAGGGAATTTAATTAAGGATTATTTGATGCTTTTAGCATATCCCATAGTGCGATCGTTATTGATATTACGCTTAATTACAATTGCTATAGTGAATGCTATGAGTATGATAGATTTTTATTGCCTTATACATAATCCTGATAAGTGTAATGTTGGGTTCAGTAGCGTTATCAAGTTTCATCCAAGCTTAATGGCAAGAACGTAAGTTTTAAGACCGCAAAAAACCAGAGATTAATTCCATAAACTTTAATACGATAAGGAAAAATACTGTGATTGATTATATTTCGGCTAGATCCGCCAACAAAACTGAAAGTATTGGGAATGAATTAAGTGAGTATGTAGCGCATTTACAAGTACATATGGCTTTGCAGTCTCGCAATCTCGTTCCACATTTAGTCGGCGATCGCAATGACAGTCGCAGTCGGTTACTACAAGAAACTCAAGTAGATTTTGAGAAGATTGTCTCTCGCCAGTAAAAGACCAGTAAAAGAATTGTATTTGGGAATTTCGATCTAGGGATTTATAGAAAAAGCCAATTTAGATTTAATTTTAGGAGATAACAATTTCTCGCCGCTCAAGATCGATCCAGACTAAGGTAGAGTATTTTGATATCGAATTCATGAGTGAAATTAATGCCTGAATATTTGGTTTTAGGCTTACCTGTGCACATCTCCGATGATTACTTGGGCTGTGTAAAAGAAAAGTTAAGTAATGGTAAAGGCACTCATATAGTCACAATTAATTCCGAAATGGCAATGCAAGCCCAGAAGAACCTTGAGTTGGCATCTGTAATCTGTAAAGCAGAATTGGTCATTCCTGATGGTTCGGGAGTAGTTTTGTTTTTGCGATCGCAAGGAATCAAAGTTAATCGCTGTCCTGGTATTGAATTAGCGGAATCGGTAGTAAAATTGGCATCTACTCAGGATTGGCAGGTGTTTTTAATTGGCGGAGCTCCAGGTGTGGCAAAAACCGTAAGCGCTAAATGGGAGCAATTATTTTCGGGCTTGGCGATCGCTGGAGTCTGGGATGGGTATTTTAATGATGAGCAAGACCAATTACTATGTCAAGAGCTTCAGGAAAAGCAACCGCAAATTATCTTAGTAGGGTTGGGCGTTCCCAGACAGGAATTTTGGATTCGCGATCGTCGCTATCTATGCCCAAATACAGTGTGGATTGGGGTGGGCGGCAGTTTTGATATTTGGTCTGGACAGAAAACCCGCGCGCCTCGGTGGTTGAGAGATCATCATCTAGAGTGGGTATACCGATTATATAAAGAGCCTTGGCGGGCAAAACGGATGTTGGCTTTACCGCATTTTGTATTCGCTGTAGTATGGCAAGTAGTGAGCAAATTAGTAGGGCGAGAAAATGTTAAAGACTCCGTTTGATTTTTTATCTCAGTCCCTAGAATCTACGCAATTTCAGCCTAAATCTCAGCCTAGTGAGCCATCCGATCGCTCCGTTATAGTTAAATTAACAAATGTCAAGAAGGTCTATGATAACGGTGTAATTGGCTTAAATGGCATTAATTTTGAGCTAACTAAGGGTGATTTTTTGTTTATTATTGGGAGATCGGGTTCGGGCAAATCTACTCTCCTTAAGCTTTTGTATGGTGCCGAGCAAGCTACCTGTGGCGATGTAGTTGTGAATGGAATTAAAATCAATAACTTGAAAGGTAACGCTCTAGCAATGCTCCGCCGTCAGATTGGGGTGGTGTTTCAAGATTATAAATTAATTCCCCGCCGTACTGTTGCCGAAAATGTAGGTTTTGTCTTGATGGCGCAAGGATTACCCAAACGCGAGATCGATCGCCGACTTTTACCTGCACTTAAAACTGTAGATTTGCTCGATAAAGCTGATTGCTTTCCTGAAGAATTATCAGGTGGGGAACAACAAAGAACCAGTATTGCCAGGGCGATCGTGAATATGCCTACTCTACTTTTAGCCGACGAACCTACGGGAAATCTCGATCGCGAAAATGCTTGGCAAGTAATAAAGATTTTTAAGAAACTTAATGCAGCAGGGGTAACGATTTTAGTCACGACCCATGACGAACAAATGGTAAAAGCCGCAAATCATGCTGTGGCTCAACTAAAAAATGGTTATTTTTGCCCTCTTAAAACTATTTAACCTATGTTGATATCTTCTAAATTAGCCTAAAACTATCAGTTCAAATCCGTAAGTCTCGATCGAGCGCGGAGATTTCTTAAATCGGTATTATTCAGGTTCAGATCTCGGCA
>Ga0163154_10005683_pt1 | contig 15691 bp, 10 predicted proteins | sample OliLakLV19MP9P1_FD_148649 | JGI IMG/M metagenome (GOLD analysis project Ga0163154, IMG submission 148649) | Freshwater microbial mat bacterial communities from Lake Vanda, McMurdo Dry Valleys, Antarctica - Oligotrophic Lake LV.19.MP9.P1 | ecosystem: Environmental > Aquatic > Freshwater > Lake >... | reverse complement strand
TTCGCCGAAGCTTTAGCGGTTTTATTTGGTTTTTAGTTTCAGCGGAGTTTCGGTTTTCCGCTTCGGCGAAGTTTTTTTCACTTCGCCGAAGCTTGATGGTGAAAACTTCGCCGAAGCTTGAGCGTAAAAAACTTCGCCGAAGTTTTAGTGGTTTTATTTGGTTTTTAGCTTCAGCGAAGTTTTGGGTTTCCGCTTCAGCGAAGTTCGGGGTGTCAGCTTCGGCGAAGTTTTTTCACTTCGCCGAAGCTTGAGGGTTAAAACTTCGCCGAAGATTGAGGGTAAAAAACTTCGCCGAAATTTTAGTGGTTTTATTTGGCTTTTAGCTTAGGCGGAGTTTCGGTTTTCCGCTTCGGCGAAGTTTTTTTCACTTCGCCGAAGCTTGAGGGTTAAAACTTCGCCGAAGTTTTAGTGGTTTTATTTGGTTTTTAGCTTCGGCGAAGTTTTTTTCACTTCGCCGAAGCTTGAGCGTAAAAAACTTCGCCGAAGTTTTAGTGGTTTTATTTGGTTTTTAGCTTAGGCGGAGTTTCGGCTTTCCGCTTTGGCGAAGTTTTTTCACTTCGCCGAAGCTTGAGCGTAAAAAACTTCGCCGAAGTTAAGGCGTAAAAAACTTCGCTGGAGCTAAGTGTAACCCTCATGGCTCATCAATCACCGCTCATCTCTCAGCCCATTAAAAAAAACTTTATAATTCTTTTGAAAACGTTTGTCCTAATTTGTTAAAATTGCTAACTTTGCAACTCCAAAAGGAGCTTATTAAGAAAGTTCTATTTTTTCTTAAAACTATACAAAATTATGGCATACTTAGAACCCGCCCCTTCACACGATAAAGACAACCCCTTAGACTCTATGATGTCGCGTTTCAATGAAGCCACGCGCATTTTGGGAATAAGCGACGAGATGTACCAAATACTAAAAGTGCCTTTGCGCCAAGTGGTTGTAGGCTTGCCTATCAGTATGGACGACGGCACCATCAAAGTGTTTGAAGGCTATCGCGTAATACACTCTACTATACTCGGACCCTCAAAAGGCGGTATCCGTTTTGACATGGGCGTTACCTTGAACGAAGTACAAGCCCTCGCGGCATGGATGACGTGGAAGTGCGCTGTAGTGGATATCCCATACGGTGGTGCAAAAGGCGGTATCGCTTGCAACCCACGCACTATGTCGGCAGGCGAGCTTGAGCGTCTGATGCGTGCTTATACACAGTCCATGTTAGATGTTTTTGGACCCGACCGCGACATTCCTGCACCCGATATGGGTACAGGACCACGCGAAATGGCCTGGCTGATGGACGAATACTCCAAAGCAAAAGGCATGACAACACCTGCTGTTGTAACAGGCAAGCCACTCGTTTTGGGCGGTTCGCTTGGGCGTGTAGAAGCTACAGGACGCGGCGTGATGGTGTGTGCCTTGGCGGGCATGGAAAAATTGCGTATCAATCCTTACAAGGCGACTTGCGCAGTGCAAGGCTTCGGCAATGTAGGCTCGCATGCCGCCTTCTTGTTACAAGAGCGTGGCGTTACTATAGTAGCCATAAGTGATGTTTCAGGCGCGTACTACAACGCACAAGGCATTGATATTGAAGAGGCTATGCGCTATGCCGAACAAAATAAACGCAGTATGGAAGGCTACCCTCACGCGGAAAAAATAACGAATGAAGAACTACTAGCCTTGCCTGTAGACATCCTCGTGCCTGCGGCAAAAGAAGACGTTATCACTGAAGAAAACGTCCACAACATCAAAGCCAAAATGATTGTAGAAGGTGCGAACGGACCTACTGTAGCCGCCGCAGATACTGTGATAAACTCGAAAGGGATACTGGCAGTTCCTGACATCTTGGCAAATGCAGGTGGTGTTACGGTGTCTTATTTTGAATGGGTGCAAAACCGTTTGGGATACAAATGGACACTTGAACGTGTAGAACGCAGAAGCGACCGCATCATGCGTGATTCATTTGAGCGCGTGTATCAAGTTTCACAACAATACAAAGTTTCTATGCGCATTGCCGCATATATTGTAGCTATTGACAAAGTAGCACAAACTTATAAATTTAGAGGTGGTTATTAGGCCTTTTATTCATACACAAAAAAGACAATCTGCATAGATTGTCTTTTTTTTTTTTAGAAAATAGGCTGTTTCAAAAAAAACGCCTATTTTGGTGTTATGATTGTAAATTTAATTTCGGCAAAGTTTGAGAACTTTGGTGAAACTGAAAATAAAACTATTTATTTCTTCTAATTATGAAACTTATCAAAGTAGCCGCAGGTGTATTGAATCAAACACCTTTAGATTGGGACGGTAACAAACAACGCATCTTGGGCGCGGTAGCGCAGGCAAGGGAGCAAAATGCTACCATCTTGTGCTTGCCCGAAATGTGCATCACAGGCTATGGCTGTGAAGACGCTTTTTACGCGCCTTTTGTACACGAAACGGCTTTGCAAATACTACTCGAAATAGTACCCGAAACAGTCGGCATGATTGTTTCGGTGGGCTTGCCTATTGTAGTCCAAAACAAGATTTTTAATACTGCTTGCCTACTCGTAGATGGTAAAATTGCTGGCTTCATCGCCAAACGTTTTCTGGCAGGCGACGGCATACACTATGAGCCACGCTGGTTTATGCCTTGGAAAGCAGGGCAACGGGGAAGCATAGAAATCAACGGGGAGCGTTATCCTGTAGGCGATTTTTACTTTGAAGTAGGCGGTGTAAAACTGGGCTTCGAAATATGCGAAGATGCATGGGTTGCCAACCGACCAGGACGCGACCATTATTTGAATGGCATCGACATTATTTTGAACCCAAGCGCGAGCCACTTCGCATTTGGCAAAATCAATATCCGCAAACGCTTCGTTTTAGAAGGCTCACGGGCTTTTGGAGTGGGTTATATTTACTCCAACCTTTTGGGCAATGAGGCAGGAAGGGCTATTTATGATGGCGGCGCATTGATAGCCTCCGCAGGCGAATTGTTGGCGGTAGGCGAGCGACTTTCTTTTGATGACTATGCCGTAACAAGTGCTGTGATAGACCTTGAGATGAACCGCATGGCACAGCTTCAGTCCCGCGCACCTTTTGAACGCGCTTCGTCAGAGGAGGCAGGTATTGAGATTAATTTTACTTATCCACAGCTCAAACCCATCATGCAAGAAGCCGTAACGCCTGAATGGGAGCTAAACAAATTTCAAAAAGAAGAGGAATTTACACGCGCCCTTTCACTGGGATTGTTTGATTATATGCGCAAAAGCCGTTCCAATGGCTTCGTCATTTCGCTTAGTGGCGGTGCAGATTCAGCCGCCCTTGCCTGCATCACGCGCATTATGGTGGAAATGAGCATAGACAACATAGGCGAGGAGCATTTCAGAAGCAAACTTGCCTACAACAAAGAATTGAAGAAATGCAAGGATAAAGATGACATCACAAAGTCGTTGCTTACTACTGCCTATCAAGGCAGTGAAAACAGCGGCGAAGTTACACGCATTGCTGCCGAACAACTTGCGCTCTATCTAAACGCTTCGCATTATCAGTTGTCTATCGGTAATTTGGTGAAAGAATATACCCAAATTATATCTGATAGCTTACAAAGACCACTCACGTGGGAGCAGGATGATGTAGCACTCCAGAATATACAGGCAAGGGTGCGCGCTCCGAGTATTTGGATGTTTGCCAATATCAAAAACGCTTTGCTTCTTTCTACCAGCAACCGCTCCGAAGCCGCCGTAGGTTATGCTACTATGGACGGAGATACAGCAGGTGGGCTTAGCCCTATCGCAGGAATTGACAAAGCGTTTTTAAGAAAGTGGTTGCGCTGGCTTGAAAAAACAGGTTACTATCGTGAGTACGGCAACTATATTATCCCTGCCCTTTCCTACATCAACGACCAACAACCTACCGCCGAGCTTCGCCCGCAAGAAAGCAAACAAACAGATGAGGCAGACTTGATGCCCTATGATTTGCTTGATGAGGTAGAAGAAGCCGCTATCCGCGACAAGAAAAACCCGATTGCTTGTTTTGAGCTTTTGGAAAGTAAGTTTCCGCAATACAGTGCTGTTCAATTAAAGGAATGGATAACCAAATTCTTCCGCCTTTGGTGCCGCAATCAATGGAAACGTGAGCGTTACGCGCCCTCTTTTCACTTAGATGACAAGAACCTTGACCCTAAGACGTGGTGCAGGTTTCCTATTCTTTCAGGCGGTTATGAGCGTGAACTAAGAGATTTGCAGAATTTTCCAAGCTAAAATAAAATAAAGTAAAATAAAGTATAGCCCTTGCCTGCCCGACTGTAGGCAAGGACTACATTTACCAAGAGTGCATTTCAAAACCTTTTCTTAAGACCTCACCCTTGCCCTCTCCAATTTGAAAAGGGGTGTATGGAACGGTTTTGAAATGCACCCATTTACCAACTTTTCGTATGCCTACTAAAATAATTTTATTTATATTTGTTTTTCTCTTTCCTGTATGTATATTTGCGCAAGACGATAAGTATTTGCACAAATCAACTATCCCCTACAGTGATAGCCTAAAAAAGGCTTTTAAAAAAGAGAAATATTTAAAACAACTCATAAAAATAGTCAGGTTATCCATTTATAACCTCAATACGAACAAGTTAAATCGTGCTGAAAGTCATCAATTATTGAAATATTTTCAGACTGAAATAAATAACAAAAGACAAATAAATAAAATCCTGCCGTATATCCAAAACGGATTAGGAATTATTTACTCTTATACGCCAGAAGGTAAAATAATGGCGGCTGATTATCTTTTAAATACTTTGCCTTATATAGAGGCGCAAAAAGATGAAGAATGGTTGACTAAAACATACGGATATATTGGTAAAATCTTTTATAACATAGAGGATTTTAGAAGTGCATTAAAATATTTTGAAGAAAGTAAAAAACATAATATAAAGTTATATGTGCCTATTAGTGAAATTATTAGCCTGCATAATACGTACGGTTTGGTGTTCCAAAAACTCAACAAACCAGACAGTGCCATCTACCATTATAAGAAAGGACTTGATAATGCTACGGAGAAAAAAGATACGATTTGGATAGGTATTTTAAAAGGCAATATAGGCACAATGCTTTACAAACAAAAACGTTATGCGGAGGCGTTGCCCTTGCTCGAAGCAGATGTAAAGATGAGTATAGCAAACAAGTTATTCGCCAATGCTGTTATTTCTTTAGCTGATGTCATTAGAATTTATATGGAACAGAAAGATTTAACAAACGTTGAAAAAAGATTGGCACATTTTTCTGAATGTATCAAAAAAATGGAGGAAGACGCTCCTATGAATTTTATTGCATACTCAAATTATTATGAAGTACTTGCTTCATACTATGAATCAATACAAGAAAATACGCAAGCCTTGTATTACCACAAATTATTACAGCAAGCGGAAAAAGACCACAGAAAATATATCAAAGAGGTCGATGTTCAACGCATTAAATTTAAATACGATGACAATCTAAAACAACAAAATGTAGAAAAACTTACCAAACAAAATGAGAACCAAAAGATATATTTATATGCAGTTGGCATTAGTTTACTTGCTCTATTGTTATTGATTGTAATACTTGGGCAACGCTTTTATCAAAAAAATGTATTGATGAATAAACTCCAAACACAACATGTAGAAATTAAACAAATCAATGAAGAGCTTTTACAAAATGTTGAACAAATATCTGTACAATCACGTATTATAGAAATGCAAAATGAAGCATTACAAGCAAGCAATTTGAGCAAAGATAAAATATTTACCCTTATCTCACATGACCTTAGAAGCCCACTTGCGGGGCTAAAAGGCGTATTGTATTTATTGAAAAACGACTATATGTCTGCGCAAGAATTACAGACCATCTTGCCTACCATCGAGAATAATTTAGACGTTACACTCAATCTTACAGAGGAATTATTATATTGGGCAAAAACGCAAATGGAGGGCATGCGGGCAAGTCCAAGCAGTCTTAATCCACAAGCGATTATTGAACAAACGATTGCCAATATAGACAAGGCGGCACAAACAAAAGGCGTGCGATTGCAGGCAGGCAAGGCAATAAACAAGTCGACACTTTGGGCAGATGAGAACATGGTTAAAGCAGTTCTCCGCAATCTTATCGCAAACGCCGTTAAATTTTGTAGTGCAAAGCAAGAAATTCGTGTTTCTGCAGTTGAAACAACAAACAACTTGATACAGTTTAGCGTCGCTGATACGGGTACAGGCATGAAACCTGAATTGTTAGCGAAAATGTTTCAAAATCAACCTGTTACTACTATTGGCACATCAGGCGAGAAAGGCACAGGCTTTGGGCTGATGATGTGTAAAGATTTTATTACCCAAAATGACGGCAAGATTTGGGTGGAGAGTGTTTGGGGCGAAGGCTCTTCCTTTCATTTTACCTTGCCTACAATCGCCAATTAAGAACTTTAAATCAAAGAAATAACGATATACTATGTTTGACAACCAAGAGTACGAGGCGTTTGAACGGACACGCGTAACGCATATATTGTGGCAAAGGCTTTTGCAAGAAGGCTGGGACAGAGTCGGGACGAGCTTTTTCCGCCAACGTTATTATTATGACCAGAAATTCCCGGATGGAAGGGCGGAATGTATGCCTATGCGCTACAACCTTACGAAGCCTTTTGTATTCAATAAAAATCAACAAAAAGTTTTAAAACAAAATGAAGACCTGAAAACAATTATCAGACCTTTGTCGCTTGACGATGCCCAATACGCACTTTTTGAACGTTGGGAACAAGCGCGTTTTGGCATGGGTACGCCCTTATCTATTTGGGTAGTAGGCGAGAAAATGCCTTTTCGTAGCCATCAAGTATTGGTTTATGACCAAGATAAGTTGGTAGCTGTGAGCTATTTTGATATTGCATACAAGGCGCAATACAGCACAGTCGCAGGTTATGAACCCGACGAAAGCCACCGCAATTTGGGTACTTTTACATTATTGAAAGAAATACAATATGCTATAGCTAACAAACGAGATTATCATCACCCCGGTTATGCGTATTTTAATTATACCGCCTTTGATTATAAAAAACGGTTTTGCAACGCTGAATATTTTAGTTGGTTCACCAAAGAATGGAAACCGTTAAAAAAGTAAAGCTGTTGCAAATTTTGTGGGTAGCTGTTAGGTTCTCCAAAAACCTCTCTCCAATTTGGAGAGAGGAGCAGACGATGTGGTTTTTGCCCTTTTTTAGAAGGAGAGCAGGCAAGGCGATAGGTCCAATATTTGGTAACTTGCCCCCATGCTCTCTCGTTTGGAGAGAGGGAAAAGGACTTTCGCAAGAAGTCTATTTTAAGTTGTTGGACTTATTACATTAAATTCAAAATAATCTTGTCCGTTTTCATGTGGGTGGATTTGGAGCAGTTGCGCCACAGTCAATATAACTAAAGTGCGTGATGCTAAGCCAAGCGATATGTGCGCAACAGTGGCAAATGTTTCTACCGTTATTTGTTTATGCACTTCCAGATATTGCAATAAAAGCTGTTCTTTTTCACCATAACTAAACCCCACATCTTTATTTTTGATTTTCTTTTTTAGAATTTCCCACATTTCTTTGCTGGCTTTGAATGATTTATCACCAATACGGATATACGCTCTGCCTTTTTTATCGGTAGGGAGTTCTTTAAAATAATGCAAGACTGTACCTTTAGCGATATAGAACGCCAATACTTCGCGGTCTGGGTTTTCGTCTAAGGGGATTTTATCGAGGCGGTAACGGAGGGGCGGCGAGGTATATTCGCCAATAGCTTTTAGCATTACAAATTCATCATCTAAAGGGAATTTCACGCCTTTTATGTCGCGGTTGTCATCAACCCCTAACAAGAGCCACCCGCCTTCTGAATTAGCGAGTGCGACCATTCCGCGCACTATTTTTTCGGGGTGAGTAGCTTTTAGTTTAAATTCGAGGTGTTGTCCTTCTCCTTGTCGTACTATTTTTCTCAATTCCGCAAAGTCCATACCGTAGTTTTACAAGAGTAACGTATATTTATCACGATTTCAACAAAGTTAAGCCTTTCTTTTGAATAAAGCAAGTTACTTTTAAATAAAATTTGTAGGAAAACACCTAACTTGCGTATGGCTATAAGGTAATCGTTGGGGAAAGCGTGTGATAACTTTTGCTTATTTTTTTTGTAATTTGTGAATATGTTTGTGTGATGTATTATATTTGCGGTACATGTCTGATTTGGAAATACTTTTGATGTGTTTACGCCAAATAAAAATGCACATTTGAAATCCATTTATGTTACAAGACAACCACATTACACAAGCCTTGTACGAGCAGTTTGAATCCAATGTTGAGCATGAAACTTCTCAAAGCCTTATAGACGAAGCTATGAATGCTGTCTATAAACGTGGAGACAGTATCATGACGGGTTTTGTCGGCTTACACTTTCTACTCGCGTTTATATTCGCATCTTTTCATCAAACATGGCTCACGACTATTGTTGCAAGTACAATAGCATTAAGCAGTTTTTTGTTGGCAGTTCGTTTTAAGGGAGGCACTTTTTTCACACGTGCTTGGGCAGGTATTGTCTTACAAGCGTTTGTATTGTTGTATATTTTTCAGCTGCGAGGGCTTTCAGAAGTACGGTTTTTCTTTTTCACGTCTTTTGTTATCTTGATAGTGTATCAAGACTGGAAAGCTATGTGGCCGAGTATTTTAGTTTTTTTTGGGCAGATGATGGCATTTGCTTATATGGGGCATTATGTAGCAAGTATTCCGTTCTTTACACAAGACTATCAAGATTTTATTCTTCGTTTGATGCCGCGTATAGCAGGTTCGACTATCATTGATGCGCAAGCCCTTTGGTTTTATATTGGTGTTTCTTGCCTACAAGTCAGCCTTGCAGGACTGTGGGCGTATTTATTGCGCCTAAATACTATTCGGGCTATTCGACACAAACAAATACTTTTGCAGAAACAATTTGAAATTGAAAAAATCAATGCTGAATTGGCACATAAAGTCCATACAAAGACGCATGAACTTTTAGCATCACTCGAAGGCGCACAAGCAACAGAAGAAGAGCTTCGACAAAACATGGAGGAGCTTCAAGCTACACAAGACGAGATAATATTTCAAAAACAGCACCTTGTTGAGAATCAAACAGAGATGCTCAAGGTAGAATCGGAATTACGAGAACGCCAAAGACTGATGGAACGCTCGCAGTGGCTGGAATCAAATTTATCTGATTTTGATGATGTCATGCGCCAATGCTACAACAAACCCTTGCCTGAGTTTTCAGAAGCTATTATGCTTAAATTGGCAGAGCTACTCAAGGCGACACAGGGCGCGTTTTATGTGTATGAAGAAACAGAAGACCTGCTTTATATGACAGGCGGATACGCCTGCACGCCGCAAACTGTTAAACGTGCAACGTTCAAGTCAGGCGATGGTTTGGTAGGGCAATTGGTGAAAACCAAAAAAATGGTACACCTCGATAATCTTCCCGCGGATAGCGTATTGGTGGAGTCTGCCCTGACCAAAGTGCGTAGCAAAACGCTTGTCCTTGTGCCACTATTATACAATGAGGATATACAAGGCGTGATAGAAGTCGCTGTTTTACAAGATATTGATGATTTACACCTCGAGTTTTTGCAACGCCTCGCCCGCAACGTGGCTACTATGTTGCAAAGTACACGTGGCATTTTGCGTACCCAAAAACTCCTTGAACAATCACAGGAAATAGCCGTACAACTACAACGAAATGCACGCGAACTCGAAAATACCAAACAAGAAGTGGAGCAGAAAGCAAGCGAGTTTCGCAATCAATTTGAAGCCATCGACCACGCTATGGTAGTGCTGGAATACACAATTGATGGGGATATATTGAGCATAAATGAGAATTTTGAGGAAATATCGGGCTATGTCCAAGCCGAATTGGTAGGCAAGCACCATACTATATTCTTGACCGAAAAATATACAGCTTCTGAAGAATATAGACAGCTTTGGCACAAAATACGCAACAATGATGTGGTAGAAAGCGAATACGAATGTTTGAGCAAACAAGGCAACACTTTTTGGTTGCATACGCATTATTACGCACTCGGAGAAGGGCGAAATAAAAAAATCCGCGTATTGGCGCACGATGCTACCAAAGAAAGAGAACAAGAACGAAAAATAGTAGAACAAATCAAAATATTGCATGAAAATGAAGATTTGATGCACCAACAGTTTGAAACACTGCATAATTTACAAGAAGAAAACGAACTAAAAACAAATCAATTACAAGACCAACTCAACGCACTCAACCTTTCCACAGCACTTGTAGAATATGACACACTAGGCAAAATACAGTTTGCCAATGAACGATTTTATGAAATTATGGGCTATAATGAACCCGAACTCATAGGAAAGTACCACAAGGAATTAGTCGAAACGCGCTTTGCTGAATCAAAATCCTACCAAAAGTTTTGGGAAAGACTGCACGACAAAGAGTTTATTGATGGCGAATTTGAATTTACCTCAAAAACAAGGAAAATTATTTGGCTACGTGGCAACTATTACCCCGTAACTGATAAACGTGGGCGATTGTTGAAAATCATGCAACTCTCTACTGATATAACACAAGAGATGCAACAAGATGAAAAACTTAAAACCCACCTGTTAGACCTTGAAGTAACGCGTAGCCAACTCACCGAAAAAAACCGAGAACTTGAAGCGCGATTACAAATATTCACACAAAATACCGCCGCCATAGAACTCAGCCATGATGGTAAAATACTTGCAGCCAATGCATTGTTTCTTACATTCGCTATGCACACAGAAGCCGAGATCGTAGGCAAGCACCACCAAGTATTGTGCTTGCCTGCCCAAACTGAAAGTGATGAATATAAAACATTTTGGGAAAACTTGAAGCAAAAGGAAACCGTTACCCTCAACCACAAAGAAACGCCTTTTGTCTATTACCCCTTAGTCGACGCTTCTAATCGAGTGAATAAAATACTGGGCATAATGCTAAAAAAATAATTTTTTAACAAAAAATTGGAATATAAAGAATATTTGCTAACTTGCACCCGAAAAATGACTAACAGTCATTTTTTATATAGTAAGTTAATATTTTAGCTATTATTCATTTTATATGCAGAAGTTCAAAGCGGCTATTACGGGTGTAGCAGGTTATGTACCTGATTACATCTTGACTAACCAAGAATTGGAAGGTATGATTAACACGAACGACGAGTGGATAACAAGTCGGACAGGTATCAAAACGCGCCATATACTCAAAGGGGAGAATATGGGTTCATCGCACATGGGCGTAAAAGCAGTGCAGATACTGCTGGAAAAAACAAACACAAACCCTGATGATATAGAGTTGTTGATTTGTGCTACCACCACACCCGATTTTGTTTTTCCTGCCACAGCGAATCTTATCGCGGCAGAGGTAGGCGCGTTCAATGCGTTTAGTTATGACATGCAAGCTGCTTGTTCAGGCTTCTTGTATGCACTTTGGACAGCTACACAATTTATTCAAGCAGGTACATACAAGAAAGTTGTTGTAGTAGGGGCAGACAAGATGTCTTCTATTATTGATTATACAGACCGCGCGACCTCTATCATTTTTGGCGACGGCGCAGGAGCTGTTTTGCTTGAGCCAAGCCAAGACGAAGATGGTATCCATGATGCCTTCTTGCGTTCCGATGGGCGTGGTTGGACACATTTGCACCAAAAAGCAGGGGGAAGCCGCAGACCACCAACTATAGAAACTATACAAAACAGAGAACACTATGTGTATCAAGAAGGCGCAATCGTTTTTAGGCATGCTGTAACAGGTATGGCGCAAGCAGCTGAAGAAATTTTGAAACGCAATCAACTCAAAGGGGCTGATGTGGATTGGCTCGTACCACACCAAGCAAATAAACGCATCATTGAAGCGACTGCACAAAAAATGGAACTTCCTGACAGCAAGGTCATGATAACCATTGACCGCTACGGCAATACCACAAACGCCTCGATTCCCTTATCATTACGCGACTATGAGGGGCAACTAAAAAAAGGCCAAAAGCTGGTCTTTGCCGCTTTCGGGGGTGGATTTACATGGGGGGCTATTTATGCGACTTGGGCATATAATGGCTAAAATTGATGCGCATGATTTGTTATCAAAACCCAATAAGAAAAAAAAAAGAAAAAAAAAGAAAAAAAGCATAGAATTTTCATGAAAAAATATATCTTTGAACTAAAAGATAGACACTACACATGGAAGTTAAGGAAATTAAAGCACTCATATCGTTATTGGAGGACGAAGACACAGAAATATTAAACCATGTAGAGGGGAAAATTATCTCGCTGGGTGAAGCTATTATACCCTTTCTTGAAACTGAATGGGGAAGTAGCTTCAATCCAGATATGCAAAAACGCATAGAGGACTTGATTCACACTCTACAATTCTCAGCTGTTAAAAACCGTTTGCAAGAATGGAAAGAAACCGAAACAGACAACTTGCTCAAAGGGCTGTGGGCAATATCAACTTATCAATATCCAGACCTTGATTATAAGAAAATAAAAAAAGATGTGGACAAGCTGTATTATGAAGCATGGCTCACACACCGCACTTATACAAGTCCATTTGAACAAGTGAAAAACTTGAACCAAGTCATTTTTGAGAAGTTTAACTTCTCGCGCAATACACAAAATCCCAGCTCGCCCAACAACTCTATGATCAACATGGTGTTGGAAAGCAAACGCGGCAATCCTATCTCGTTGTGCATCGTATACATGTTGGTGGCGCAAAAACTGAAAATGCCCATCTTTGGTGTGAATTTACCCAATCTCTTTGTACTCACTTATAAGTCTGATGAAACGCAATTTTACATCAACGCTTTTAACAAAGGGATGGTCTTTAGTCGTGCTGATATAGATGACTATATAGCCAAACTAAATATCCCATACAATCAAATCTTTTATGAACCATGTAAGCATTTAGATATTCTATTGCGCGTATTACGCAATCTTATCATGTCTTTCGATAATTTGGGGGAGGCAGGCAAGGTGCTTGAAGTAAAGAACCTGCTGGACATGCTGAGCGATATATGAAAGAAGATTTGATAGCAAAATATGCCCAGCAAGTATTGCTCATTTTAGGTGAAAAGCAAGCCGTAGCCGAACAAATAGCTCAATTAGATAAACTAAGTGAGGCACTCGGCTTGACTGATTATGACCTTGCCTACTTGGATACGCAATTTGAAGATGCCCAAAAAAGAGGCGCGGGTTATTTGCAATACAAGCAGTGGCAAAAGGCAATAACAGAACTTGAGCAGGCCATTTTGTTGAAGCCTTTGCATACAAAAGGGCTTCACAAAGTCGCAGAGGCTTATGCTGGTCTATATAACCAAACAAAACAAGAGGCAGACAGACAAAACGCACTCTATTATGCAACGCGCTGTTTGCAAACCGCACCTGAACATACACAAGCCATGAGGCTCATAAGCGCATTGCAAAGTAGCCGCTTATTATGGAAAAGTTGGTTCTATAGGCATTGGATTTGGTGGATAGCGATGGCTTTTTTGCTGTTGTGTTCAGTAATATTATGGCTGTCCTTGCCTCCACAAGAGGCTCGTATAAAAGAAGCATATACGATAGCGCAACAGCAGGAAATTTCGCTAAAACTTGGTGATAGCTTGATAGGTATAGGCGTTCAATTTGACAAAGAAGCCTCTTTTGTAAGGCGTGAGGGTGATATGCTTACCTACCGTTTGCGTGGGTATCTGCACTGCCCCGAAAAAGAAATTACGCATTGGGAGGCAAGGTTGGAACTCGTAGATACGCAAAATAAGGTGCTGCAAAGTCAAGCTATTACCTTGCTTGATGCCGAAGATTTTGAGCTTCGCCCTACAGATAATCTGCCCTTGCATGCCGTTCTACAAGTGCATAACCTAACCGCAAATATTGCGTTTGCACGTTTGCGTGTGGTGAAGTTGGAGGAAGCCCTGCCTGCCCTGCCGTATGAAAAGGAAAAAGTACTTGCTTTAAAAAATGAAAGCTATACAGCAAATTTAGGACTGTATATAACCGAACGCTATCAAACTGTAAAACCTACAGCAGATATGTTCACGCATACGCTCTGCCTTGCCTACCAACATAAACATACGCACCCATTGCGCGTGTGGCGTATAGAAATACAGTGGATAGACAAACAAGACCGCCTCATACATGCTGAAACTGTGAGCCTTTTGAACGCTGATGAACCACTATTGAAAGCCAATAAATGCAGAAATAAAACCTTTCATTTTAAAATTCCACTGCAACAAAAAGATTTTAGTAGGTTTCAAATCCTTGTATTAAGTGCCGAATAAGCATAGTCGAAACGCAAAAGCAAACTTAATTTTTTATATAAATGCCTCATAATCAATATTTTGATATTAAAAAATACCGCTAATCATTTCCTATTATGCTGTGATTTTAATAATTCATAATAAATTAACGAAAGTTTAATATTGCTTTTGCGTGAATTAGGCTTATTTTCGCACAAAAAAAATAGAACATGAAAAAAATTACACTTTTCGTTATGTTGTTTCTTGGCTTTGTAAGTCTTTCTGAAGCTCAAGTAAAACTTTCCTTAGTGCCTCGCGTAGGGGCTTCTTGGGGCAACATGCTCTTTACAAACGCCCTGACAAGCAATATTACAAGGGTTTCTACACCAAATACAACACCTGTATTGGTTGTAAGTCCTGCGCCTTCGGCTGGTACGCTCAAATACGGCTTCCGTTCCAAAATGAGCAATCAAGTAACGCGCATAGGTTTAACGGCTGGTTTGGATTTGAATATAGCCATTTCAGACAATTTCTCTGTGCAACCGGGTTTGTTCTTTACTCAAAAAGGTGTGCGTTATATTGATAATTTATACAACGCTACAATTGACTCTGCCAATAACTTGAACAAAGAAACACACATACAACTCAACTACCTTGAACTCCCTGTAGTTGCGCGTTATGACATTTCTTTTGGCGAAAAATTCCCTTTGAAGGCTTACATCGCAGGCGGTGCTTCATTCGGTATAGCGATGAGCGGCAAATATCGCGCTAAACGTGTGTATGCACGCGATGGCAAAACGTTTGAGATGGAAGAAGAAGGTAAAGTAACATTTGGCGGACTTGATACCACGCCCGGTAACACTGACCGCGCTTTTGACAATAAATTTGAATTTGGTATTATTGCCGCAGTAGGGCTTCAATATCCTATAGGCTCGGGTTTTGTAGTGGCGGATCTGCGCTACAATGTCGCAGTAAATAATCTCTACACAAAAGGCTCTAACAACATCCCTGTAGGTTTTGACAACGTATCTAAAAACCGCGTAGCTACTGTTACGGTAGGCTATATGTTTCCTATCGGCAGCATGGGCAAAAGCACGCCTGCTACAGGTAAGAGAAAATAAACAGCTTTCTTGCGAAAGTATTTCTTAAGACCTCTGTCCTCTCTCCAAATTGGAGAGAGGACAGAGGTCTTTTATAAATCAAATGAGATTGCCTCCACAAAATTTATCATATCACCTCACTTTGTTCTATTAGCCACGCTTTTCTACCCAATTTTTCGACACCAATAACCATGTGCAAAGGCTGTATGTTGTCGGAATCGAAAAGGGCAGGCGACCTGTACTTTTCTAACCACTAAGCTTGAAGGTTAAACCTTCGCCAAAGTTTTGGTTTTCCGCTTCGCCGAAGTTTTTTCACTTCGCCGCAGTTTTTTT
>Ga0163154_10005681_pt1 | contig 15694 bp, 12 predicted proteins | sample OliLakLV19MP9P1_FD_148649 | JGI IMG/M metagenome (GOLD analysis project Ga0163154, IMG submission 148649) | Freshwater microbial mat bacterial communities from Lake Vanda, McMurdo Dry Valleys, Antarctica - Oligotrophic Lake LV.19.MP9.P1 | ecosystem: Environmental > Aquatic > Freshwater > Lake >... | reverse complement strand
ACTTAGCTTCGAGAACTAACATGGTTAAATTAAATCTTAGGTAGCTCATTCTAAAATAAGATTGGTTCTACTGGTTGTTAAATCAGAATATAAAGTCGTCCTGAAGGACGAGGTTTTAAACCCAATTTTCCGATAACTTAACTAGCAGTATTAGATTTGAGGTGTTTAAACAGCCAACTGCAACCACCTAAGCAATTACGCCGATCTTCTTCAGAGACATTGGCATTGGTTTTAAGATATTCTTGCAGCCAACTACAACCGCGCATTAGCAAATTATCTAAATCTAAATTCCACAGAATTACGGAATGATCGGCACTAGCAGACATTAAGATTTTGCCATTACTCGTAAACGATATGCTCTTTACTGCCCCTGTATGCCCATTGAAAGTTCTTAGTAGGGTGCCGTCTAGGCTCCAAAGTTGGACGGTGGTATCTTCACTGGCTGAAGCTATGGTTTTGCCATCGGGACTAAAGCAAACGCTCCGCACTTCGGCACTATGACCATTCAAGGTTTTGAGTAAATTCCCATCTACACTCCAAATTTTGACACTTTGATCCATGCTACCTGATGCAAACATAGTATTATCAGGGCTAAAGCCTACAGTCAAAACCTCGGCACTATGTCCGTCAAAGCTATAGAGTAAATTACCATCCCAACTCCAAAGATTAATAATTTTATCTTTACCAGCCGAAGCTAACATACTGCCATCGGGACTGAAACAGACGGTATAAACTTCAGCCGTGTGTGCACTTAAGGTTTGCAACCAGATACCATCCGCCCCCCATAATCTGACCGTATTATCGGCACTGGCAGAGGCAAAAACCTGCCCATCCGATCTAAAACTCAGGCTATAAACTTCCGATCGGTGCCCGTTAAGTGTATCGATTGCTCTACCTTCTGGACTCCAAGATTTGATACTGCTATCGGCACTGGCAGATAAGATCAATGAACTATCGGGGCTAATACAAATGCTATTAATGCGATCGTTGTGACCGGGCAAACTGGCAATGAGATTACCGTTAGTATTCCAAATATGAAGATTTTTATCTTTACCACCAGAAGCGATGAATTTACCATTGGGGCTAAAAGCTGCCGTAAACACTTCGTCTGTATGTGCGAGTTTGCGGAGAGGATTGCCTTTGATATTCCACAGTTTTAGGGTTGTATCTCGACTGGCAGACGCAAGACTTTTACCATCAGGACTAAAAGATACACTATTAACAGCATCTCCATGTCCTGTCAGATTTTGCAGTAAGGTACCATCGATATCCCAAACTTTAATCGAGCGATCGCCACCAGTGGAAGCAATAGTTTTACCATCAGGGCTAAAGGCTACACTCCAAATTTTATCGGTATGTCCTTGGAATGTGCGAATTAATACCCCATCTGCACCCCAGAGTTTCATCGTGCGATCGCGGCTGCCAGAGATAATTGCCTGACCGTGAGCATCATAGGCTACGCTTTCGATAAAGCTATCGTGTCCCTTAAGCGTTTTAACTACGGAACCGTTGACATTCCAAATAATTAGGGTGCGATCGGCACTACCCGATACTATTTCTCTACCATTGGGATTAAAAGCTACACAGCTAACCCAGCGTTCGTGCCCGCCCCGCAAAGTTTTAATTAAAGTGCCATTCGATTTCCATAATCTCACGGTTGTATCTTCGCTGGCAGAAGCAATATAGTTACCATCGGCACTAAAACACAGGTCTAATACGGGTCCATCGTGTCCCTTAAGCATTAGTGAACCTGTTTCTTTAAATGCATTTGTAGTTCGATCCCAATTCCACAGTCTAATCATGTTGTCCCGACTACCCGAAGCAATGGTTTGACCATCAGGACTGACGGCGACACAAGTTACCCAGTTGCTGTGACCCCAGAGAGTTTGTAGTAAAGTACCGTTAACATTCCAGACTTTGATCGTGCGATCGCTGCTCCCTGAAACTAGAAATTTACCATCGGGGCTAAAACAAACTTTATTTACCCAAAACCCATGCCCTTCATAGCGATTGTATTCATGGATGCCGTAGATTACTTGTTCGAGGGCAGTGATCGTGCGGATTTGGGTATTTGCCTTAAGTTGGGCAATGCCGTTGGTAACTTGAGAGGTAAGTTGACGAATTTTGACACCGCCGATCAAAGTTGAAATTAATGCCTCAATATGATTGTGGGATAAAAATAGAGCCTCAGAAGACATGGTTAGGGCGACAATCCGCTCGCTAATTTCTCCCATTTCAGCTTGAATCCGTTGTTGCTTTTCACTTTCTAAACTTTTGGCAAGATCTTGGCTGAGTTTTTCTAGGCGATCGGCTGCCGCAGCCCTACTTGTAGCAGCTTCTAAAAGTTGAGCTTGCATCTGTTCCCGCTCATTTACCCGTTCGCTGGCTTCTAAAAATTCTATATCTAATCTGCTTAAACTTGGCTGTGCCTTTGCCCACGCTAAGGATTCAGTTAATCTGGTGCCACGCAATAAAGCCGAAGTATCTTTTTCGTCCGATCTTAGCCATGCTTGCAATGCCTCTTGATGGGGACAGTCGCGAATTAGGGTCATGGAGACTTTTTGGTTGAGTTTAATCACCACAATTGACACATCGTCTTCAGGAATTTCTTGTCCTGTAAATTTATCCAGTGCCAATTTTAAACCCACTAACATTTTAGGGGCGGGTAGATGCGATAAGCTCCTAATCACAAATTTTAAAGGACTAACACCATTAGCTCCAGCAGTTCCAAACTCTTCGCCATTGGAATTTGCAGCTTCGTACAAGCCATCACTAAAGAAAACAGCAACATCACCTTCGTTAAAAGGCTTTTTGAGCGATCTGTAGGGGATGCCCTCATAGCGACCCAGTGCCATCGATGGATTTACAGTTTCTTCGCAGGTTTTAGTATCGGCACGATAGATAATTGGTCCAGGGATACCTGCATTACCAATTTGAAATTCGTAGGTCTCTAAATCTAACACTCCAAAAGCCAGAGCCACAGCGTCATCGGTATTGGTCGCACAAAGTAATTTATTTAAAGACAGCATTACCGCAGAAGGATTTCTCAATCTACCTTGAGTTGATAAAGCATCGAGTTGTCCTTTAAATAAAGCCGCATGAATGGCACCAGCTACTGATTTTCCTGATGAGTCAGCGATCGCCACCCCAAATATGCCCGGCTGTTCTAAAAACTGATAATAATCTCCACCCAAATCAACTGCCGTCCATACATCCGCAGCAATATCTAGCCCCAGATAGTTTGGAGTACTTTGGGGAAGTAAACTTCTTTGTAGCAACCTGCCGCTACTTAATTCGTCAGTTGACTGCATAGCATGACTTTATAAAGCTATCAATTCAGAATGAAAACAGCTTTAGGCTTAGTTAGACATTCGATCTGTTTTATAACTTTATCCTTATTTATTCTTTAAATTAAAGTTTTAGCGATTGGTGAGTCTATTATAAGGGCAAAAAATCCCTAAACATGAAGTAAAAGTAACAGCTGTTTTGAGCAAAATCATAAACTAACAACTTATTAAGCATAGGTCAAGCTCAAGATTGTTGCCAAATCGGTAAAAACATATTTTCGAGGATATTTTGTTTGACATGGGCAGAGATCGAACTGGTATTAAAGCAATTGACTAATAAAATATGGGCATCATGATAACGCTTTAGTAATGCTTCTTCTTCATCTGTAAAGCTCCAATCTTGAGTGCCTTTGCGATGTTGAATCAAAAGACTGCGGCAATCCTTAGACCATGCGATCCCACTGCTATGCCACCAACTTTTAAATTTTTCGACTTCAGTTTGGGGATTGGGTAGTTGCTCTTTAAGCGTCTGAAGCGATCGCTTTAATTGAGGTTCGAGTAATTCTGCTAATTGCAACACGGGCTCATTTGCTATATATATTGCCAAATCTAGGTTAAGAGCCATCGCTAAATCTAAGTCTGCATTTATTGCGGTTTCGGAAAGAGCAGTATCGCCGATGGCAGTATTTCGATCCATACTTCTAATTGCCGCGGCAGTGTTATCACCCGTACGTTCTTTAATGCGGTCTATGGCTCGGTTGCGCGTAATTTCTAAGGCACGATTGCGATCTTGGATCCGAAAATTATTTAAACTAATATCTAGGTAAAATGCCCGTAAGGTTGTGGGCTGGTAAGAAACTCGCAAATAGGTGGAATTTTTGCCAATCCAATCTAAAAATTCTTGAATATTCTGTTGCTTTTCGAGGATTTGATTGATCTTTTTATACAGTTTTAAGACTAGATTATCGGCATTTACCATCAGTCCTGATGCTAATAAAATTACATTCTGCCACTGCTCGTGTTCGAGGCGATCGACCAAATAATCTACGGCGTGGGGATTGGGACTTTCGGCAATTCTTTTAGCGGCTAAATACTCTTGAAAGGCAATGTAAGCAAAGGCATAGGTGTCTTTATATTTTTGAATTAGCAAGCCACTTTTGAGCAATGCTTTCATGTCTAGCTCCACAATTGGATCGAAGGATAAATTGTGCGATCGCTGCTTAAAATAAGTCTTGAAATAAGATTTTGCGTATGTACTTAAATGTTTAGATTTAAATACATATTTACCCGTATCTAAACTTATCAAAGCTATATGGCTCCATAGATCGAGTCCCAGATCGAATCCAGATTTAAGATTGAGATCGGAATTAATACTATGATGCAAATCTCTACTGTTAATGTCGCGATCGCGATCCCAAGTACTTATTTGAATTTCTAAACATTGTTCTACAGTTTCTAAATAATTAAGACTACTATTAGACTCAAATATTAGACATAAAAAAGTTAATAGTAATGGAGTCTCAGTAAGTTCTTTAAACGCGGAATTTTGGGCGATCGCTTTAGTAAAGTTTTTAACAATTTCTTTGTTATTGAACCATTGACGGATGAAAGTATGAATTTGATCGTCGTTAAATTTGGCAATGTGGACTTCGGAAAACTGCTCGAACTTATAGTCATACGATCGGCAAGTGATAAAAATATGATTGCGATGAAAGCGATCGGCTAAGGCTTTCATCTCGACAATTACCCGACCGATTTTAGATTTTTCAACTTCATCTAAGCCATCTAAAAGAATTAATAGATTGCCTTGATTGAGTAGATGCTCGATCGCATTGGTATCTCTAATCCCATATCCCGTAAATGCAAGTATGAGATAGTCATTTAAGCCTAAGGTACTCTCGGCGAAGTCTTTTAAAGAAATTAAAACTGGAACTAGCTCGCCATGAAAATTAGCATTCAAACATTGCAGAACTAAATATTTCAAAAAGGTGGTTTTACCTACCCCAACTCCACCGAGGATGATTAATTTACTGTATTCTTTGATCGCTTGGATCGCTGGTACAGACTTGGTTGTAACTTGACTTAGATATCGATCTAATTCTTCCGAGTTGGCATCGCGTTTGAGCCTGTCGCCAATTTTAGTCAAAATACTCGAGCGATCGTGGCGTAAATTCAACCTTTCCCGTGACTGACCTGATGATTCCTCGATAATATTTAAGTTTGTATAAATCTCTTTGAGTTCTCTGGGTTCGCGCATATCTAAAATTCGGATGCGATTGCAGCTTTTAGTTAGGCTTTCGTGGCATTTTTGTCTTGCCTCCTGCACCGTATTATCAATGCTTAAACTGGGGGCAGGTGATGCAGATTTATTAAATAATTCTTGCCAATTTAGACCTAAACCTTCACAAATTTGGGCGAACATTTGCGTGGCGATCGCTTCACCTCGAAAAAATTTATTGACATACAAACTTGCCAGCTTTAACTCAAGTGCCAATCGCTCAGGAGTCATGTTTTTATTAGCTAATGCCAGATTTACAGTTTCGATGCCTGCGGGTGATAAATGCAGCGATCGCTCGTTCATAGATATATATTTGGGTATATGACAATTGCTAAATTGCACCTATCATAACTCCACTCTAACTTTAGAAAAAAATAGTTTAAAAAAATTGTTTGAACCTGCGAAGTGCCGATTCGATCCCTTCATTTTTACCATCTATTATTTGAGTCATCGACTGTAATTTGAACTGTAATTTCTAAATAACAAATTTTTTTAGTTTATCAAAATATTTGATTTAAGAAAATGCCTAATTTACCTAATTTAAATACCATTCCCAATTGGATAACTCTATTACGGTTGCTGGCAGTGCCGATTATTTTGCTGGTCTTAAGCGGTGAAAATACCGATCGCCCCATCCAAATGTCAAGACAAATTGCCACAATTACTTTTTTAGTTGCCGCCGCAACTGACTGGTTAGATGGTTATTTAGCGCGTAAGCTCGATCAGGTCAGTGAAGTAGGGAAATTTCTCGATCCCCTAGTGGACAAATTACTGGTAATTGCCGCTTTACTAATTTTGATAGATCTCGACCAAGTTCCAGTTTGGGCTGTATTTGTAATTATTGCCAGAGAAATTTTAATTACTGCTTGGCGAGGCGCACCAAATTCCCAACCTGATTCTCAAACGACGACCATTGTAGGTGCGAATACTTGGGGTAAAGCCAAAACTATCAGTCAAATTGTGGCGATCGCGGCTTTGTTTTTAGAAATACCAAATGCTTTAATTTTGTTCTGGCTGGCTACGGCATTGACGCTAATTTCGGGACTAATTTATGTTTTACCTGTATCAATATTCCATTCCACAAAATAAAGCAAACTTATCCACAAAATAAAGAAAACTAATGGCGGAAATATTTAAGTTAAATTCGGAAATGCCTCAGTCGCGGGTTGTGACTCAAATTGTATCGGCGCTGCGATCGGGTGCAGTTATGCTTTATCCCACAGATACGGTCTATGCGATCGGATGCGACCTAAATTCTAAATCAGCCGTGCAAAAGGTAAGACAGCTTAAACAAATTTCTAATGATAAACCCCTAACATTTTTGTGCCCTTCCCTTTCAAATATTGCCATGTATGCCCAAGTTAATGATGTTGCCTATCGCATTATGAAAAGCTTGATTCCGGGTGCTTACACTTTTATTTTGCCCACTACTAAACTCGTGCCAAAGTTAGTCATGAGTCCCAAACGCAAAACCACGGGAATTAGAGTACCTGATAATTCGATTTGTACGGCTTTATTAGAGTCATTAGGGAATCCGATTATCTCTACCTCTGCTCACGTAACTGAAGAGGAGGAGGATGTAATTGACAGTCAAAATAACTCTAGTCAAAATCCTAGCCAAGTCGAACTGTTTGATTACTTTGATAAATTGGTGGATGTAATTCTAGACAATGGCATAGAACCCGAATATGAAGTTTCGACAATTCTGGATTTAACCGAAATTGAGCCTAAACTAATCAGACAAGGATTGGGTAAATTACCTGCTTATTTAAGTTAAGTATCGATAACTCCTTTGCTAGTTGCCTGAAAAAAGCGATCGCTAAAAATCCTAGTCTGAATTTTAAAAAACTATAGAAATCTACAGAGTCGTTAATTTTTATTAAAAGTATTTGACTTTTAACTTAATTTTTATTGTTTTGTTTTTTAGTGTGATAGATGATAATTTTTAACCTACTAATTATGAAAATTGATGGATAGATTATCGGTATTTTATACTGGAGCAGCTTTAATTTTAGTCTGGCTGTACCTGAGTTTATCTACTCAGCCTATTAACGGGAGGCGATCGCTTTCTGCAACTACTTCTAACTGGATTCAACCTGAAGAGAGTAAATTAAAAGGGTGCTTTCCATGGTCGGTTTATTATTTGCAATCTTTAGAATTTAAGGACGATTCAGTAATCTGTCGGGGGAATTTACGCAAGGCTCCAGATATAGCTTATAGCCTGATTCGAGACAATGTTAAGGAAACCTTTGGCGATCGCTTTTTAGTTTTGCTGCAAGAAGAAGCTGTTCTAGGTCGATATTTAACTCAGTATTCAGATCGGTCAGAGCCTGAAGAAACTAAATATGTTTTTGTGATTACTCCTAACTTCGATCCGCAATTTAGTTCTCAAACTAATTCTCCAAGCAATTCTCTAAGCTCTTGGAGTCAGGTTGCTCCACATTTAGAATGGTTAAAATGGCTTGCTTCAGCGATCGTTGGCTTATTACTATTGGGAGGATTTTGGATTTATAACTGGGACGTTAAGGGTTTAGATCGGATTTTAGAAATAGTACCAACTTTGGTTATTGTTTTAGGCATTAAAGAATTAGTGCGGAGGTGGGTTGCTAATCGCTATGGAATCAAAGTTTCACTTCCCTACTTTACGCCCCATTTGGGAGGAATAATCTGGCATAAGTCTCATATTCCCCATCGGCAAGCATTATTCGATCTGGCGATCGCGCCAAATCTAGTAAGTTTATTAATTGGGATAATGTTAGTTGCGATCGGGATGCTACAACCTATGTCACAGGATATAAGTGGCGGTATAGAGTTTGATTTTAAGATGTCTTTATTAATGTCTGGATTAAATCAAGTCTTATCTAATTTTTTGCCTAGTTCAGAACTTAACTTGAACGAGACGGGGCAATTTTTACATCCTTTAGCATACACAGGTTGGTGGTGCTTAAACTTAACGGCATTAAGCCTAATTCCTGTGAGTATTTTAGATGGTGGTTATATTTTGAGAAGTATGACCCGTGCGGATAAAATAGCGATCGCTGCTCCTATTGCCAGAATAGTAATTTTAGGATTGGGATTAGTTTCCCAGCAGTGGCTGATTGTAGTGGCAATTGAGTTATTTTTACTAAGTTATCCTCAAGCTCTGCCCCTTAATGATGTGACGGAATTAAATTTGACAAGAGAGATATTTGGAATAGCGGTTTTAGGAATAGGTTTAGCGACGATCCTACCAGTGCCGATGTTTTTATTTCAGTGATTAGAGCTTTTAATTAATAACAACTCGGTTCATACTATAATTACAATAATTTATCTTAAGTAACCCACTTGTATATTGATTTTGCTGAAATTAAGCTCAAAATTTATTCTTAGCGGTTATCTTTAGGGTAGGTTATTAATTTTCTAAAAAATTTTTCTAAAACTAGAAACTTGGTCTCATTTACTAAAAAGCGATCGATCCTGTATGAATTCAGAGTTTTTAGAAAATAGCACGGTTTTAATTGTTGATGATAATCCCGATAACTTGGCTGTCTTATTTGACTTTCTAAGTGCCGAAGGGTTTGAAATTTTAGTGGCAAGAGGTGGCGAAAGTGCCTTAGAAAAAGCCGAATATGCAGTTCCAGACTTAATTTTACTCGATGTAATGATGCCTCCGGGTATTGATGGATTTGAAACTTGCGATCGCCTGAAGCGAAATCTAATCACAAAAGATATTCCCGTAATTTTTATGACGGCACTGTCAGATGTAGATAATAAGGTTAAAGGCTTGCGATCTGGAGCAGTCGATTACATCACCAAACCAATTCAGCACGAAGAAGTATTAGTCAGGGTTAAGATTCATTTAAAGCTGAAAAATCTAGTAAGTCTTTATAACACGCAAAATTTGGCATTAACCCAAGAAGTAGCGGAAAGAGTCATTGCCCAGTCAGCACTACAGGTACTAACCACTGAATTAGAACAAAGAGTTAAAGACCGTACTGGCGAATTGACCCATACTCTGACCGAATTACAAAAGGTACAAGCCCAAGTTTTAGCTAGAGAACAAAGCTTGATGCATCTTGCCTTTCACGATCCTCTGACCGAATTGCCCAACCGTCTATTTTTTATAGAACGATTAATGCAAGCAATGGCGATCGCTCAGCAAGATGTAAATCATCTTTTTGCCGTTTTATTTATTGACTTAGAACGCTTCAAGCTAGTTAACGATACCCTTGGCAATATCGTAGGCGACCAACTTTTAAAGAGTGTATCCCAACGGGCTAAAAACTGCCTCCGACCCAAAGATACGCTCGCTCGCTTTGGCGGTGATGATTTTATAGTTTTATTAGAGCCAATTAATGATGTAAATGAAGTAATTTCGATCGCTCACAAAATTCAAGCCCAACTGCGTCCACCTTTTATGATTGAAGGCTATGAAGTAGTTACTGACTGCAATATTGGCGTTACGATCAGTTCTATCGGCTACGAACGGGCAGAGGATGTACTGACAGATGTCGATACTGCCATGTACCATGCTAAATCTAAGGGTAAAGGCGGCTGTGAGATTTTTGTGCCATCTATGAAAACTCAAGCTAGAGAAAGGATCCAAATTGAAGCGGATTTGCGCTGGGCGATCGATTATCAAAGATTCTTACTTTACTATCAGCCAATTATTGACCTCTCGACTAACGAGATCTGTGGATTTGAAGCATTAATCCGCCTTAATAATGATGCCAATGAGATTATCTCTCCTGCTAAGTTTATTCCGATCGCCGAAGAGACTGGACTAATTAAAGAAATTGGCTGGTGGATTATCGAAGAAGCCTGCGCCCAGATCCGAACTTGGCAGCAAGTTTTTGATATTAATTTAATGGTGACAATTAACCTTTCCGCAGTTCAACTGCGACAGGCGAGTCTAGTAGAAAGATTGAGTAGTATTTTAAAGCAGTTTTGTTTGTCTAAGTCCTCGGTCAAACTCGAAATTACTGAAAGTTGCTTGATCGATCCGCGATCGCCAGAGCTAAAAGTTTTGAAACAGCTTAAAAATTTGGGGGTTAAATTATGTATTGACGATTTTGGTACGGGTTATTCTTCTCTGAGTTGTTTGCATGAGTTTCCGATCGATACGCTCAAAATAGATCGTTCATTTGTCAATCGCATTGGCAAGATTAGTGGCGATACCGAAATTGTCCAAACTATTATTACCTTGGCACATAGATTGGGTATGGATGTAGTCGCAGAAGGGATCGAGACGGTTCCGCAATTGAGAGCATTAAAAAATTTGGGATGTGAGTTAGGACAAGGGTATCTATTTGCTAAACCCCTTCCTGTAAATGATGCAGCTATATTTGTCGAAAATTGGCGATCGCAAAAACTTTTGTCAGTATGAGCTTGAAGAAAGATCGAACAAATTAAATAAGCTTTAAACTAGACCAATAATCTAGATCGATAATAAAGACAAATTTATCCAATATTTATCCAAGAGATAAAGAAGATATGCGGCAAGTAATTTTATACAAAGATGAAGATAGTTACTGGGTTGTAGAATGCCCAAGCTTAAAAGGATGCGTAAGTCAGGGAAATACCAAACACGAAGCTCTAGAAAATATTAAAGAGGCGATCGCAGGTTATATCTCAGCTTTATAAGAAGATATGTTACCTATTCCAGTAGATAATCTTGAAACTTTTTTGGTATTAGTGTGAGCAAGCTACCTAGAATTTCAGGAAGAACCTGCGTTAAAGCCCTATAAATTGTTGGGTTCTATCAAAAACGTAGGGAAAGCAGTCACATTATTTTGCGCCGAGACGACCCATTTTCTCAAGTTGTGGTTCCACATTAAGAAATAGCTGCAGGTACATTACGGGTAATTATCCGAGGTGCGGATATGAGTGTGGAGGAGTTTATAGATTTGTTGTAATCTAAAGAGATTGTGGATGGATTAAAAATCTAAAAAGCGGAAATTAACTTATGTCTGTAATTTTTCATCTTTTATCAATAGATCTCGAAACTGCATCACAATTCAAAAACTCAACTTTAGATATTCCAACATTTTTATATGAAGATGGCGGAAACGATCGCGCACTTGATATTGATAAATCATGGCAGGTAATTCATTTTGTTCTGACAGGGAAAACGGGACAAGAATCAGAGGTTGAAGATAGCGTGATTTCTAATGTTATCTTCGGCGGGGAAGAAGTTGGTGAAGACGTGGGATACGGAGCAGCGCATTTAATAGAACCTAAAAAAGTTAAAACAATTGCTGAGGAATTAGAAAAGTTACCTCCAGAGAAATTCGTTGAGATGTTTGCAGGTCATGATTTTAGTACTGTTAAACTTTATGCTTTTCATGTGGAAGATTTAGAAGATGAGATTGAATATGCGTCAAGTTTTTTCGAGCAAGTTAGAGAATATTATTTAGGTGCAGCCAGTCGAAATGAATTTATGCTTCTCTATCTCAATTAGTAAAGATATCAATTAATAAAACGAATTAATGAACGTAATTAAAGATATTCTGATTTTATCTAATGCCCCTGGTGAGCTCACGACTTGGGTTTATCCTGTCTTGCAAGAATTGGATAAGCGATTAGCTAAAAGAGCAGAGAAATCAAATTTTAGAATATCCATAGTTTTATCACCCTGCACCCATGCGAGTGGCAATGAGACAGCGATCGCCCAGAACTTTCCGAATGTAGATCGAGTATTACCGCCTGAAGACTTTTTTAAGTTTCTGTTATGGAATCAAACCCCTGATTGGGAATGGGCTAAAGATGGGATTGTGATTTTTTTGGGAGGCGATCAGATATTTCCGATTGTGATTGGCAAACGGTTGGGATATAAAACTTTAATCTATGCAGAATGGGAAGCGCGTTGGTTAAATTGGGGCGATCGCTATGCGGTAAGAAATGCCAGTATTAAAATTCCCGATAAATATCAGCATAAAGTCTCAGTAGTTGGAGATTTGATGGTGGATCGCGAAGTTTATCAAGTTAATGCAAAAGAGAATTCAAAAGAAAAATTAGCAGAAAAATTAAAGATAGTCCTCATGCCCGGCTCCAAAGCGATGAAGCTAATGCAGGGAGTGCCTTTAATGTTGGGAGCAGCAGATTATTTGAAATCAAAATTACCTAATCTTAAGTTTGCGATCGCTCTCGCGCCAACGCTTACCCCTGAGAAACTGGCAAAATTTGCCGACCCCAATCCTCTAACCGATCTAGTTGAAGGAGCTAGTGCTGAGTTAATTTATCAAGCCGAACATCCCTATCTCAAGACTACAGCAGGAACCGAAGTCGAACTATACACCAAGTTTCCCGCCCACGATTTATTTAGAGATTGTCCCCTTTGTTTAACTACTGTTGGTGCAAATACGGCGGAACTAGCTGCCCTTGGGGTGCCAATGCTGATTGTTTTACCCACTAATCAATTAGATGCCATGCGGAGTTGGGATGGAATTGGTGGACTTTTAGCAAATTTACCGATCGTTGGTACGGGTTTTGCCAAGTTAATTAACTATTTTGTCTTTAAGTCTTTGCTTGCTCCCAAAAATGGTCAAAAGAAGCTATTTGCGTGGGCGAATATCTGGGCGGGGGAAGAGATTGTACCAGAACTATTGGGGCATTTAACTGCGCAACAAGTAGGAGAAGCATTACTGGAATTATTAGAGCATCCTGAGAAATTAGCAACTATGCGCGATCGCCTCCAAGCAATTTGCGGACAAAAAGGAGCATCAAGGAGAATTGTCGATATAGTTTTAGATGAAGTTTCTGAGGAGTGATTTTTGTGAATTTATCTGTGAATTTATCTAGGAGTTTTGGCTATCTAGCTGGGTATTTAAGTGGGACTAAAAACTGGATAGTTGGCGTAGCAGTGGGTTTAGGGATAAGTATGGGAACGATACCTTCCTTTATGGCTGCTTCTGCTCAGACCAATACTTTTATCGATCGCAATGTAGTCGGGAGATGGCAAGTCAAATTTCCTACAGCCGACACTAATAATCCTGATATCGAGGTTGCTATTACTAGCGATGGCAAAATATATTACTTAGATAAAGTTAAAGGCGAAGCGATCGAGATTTTAACGCTTTTAGAAAAAGTTTCAGATCGAGCAACTATTCCCGACACGATTAAAATTATCGATATTCAGGCACAAGCTAAAGCCGAAGCGATCGCCCGTCAAATCAAACGACTTCAAACTGAGGCACAAACTGTTTTAAGCACCATTCATCTGGCGCACACAGAATATTTTAGTAAAAACAAAGAGTTTAGCTCTAAATTAGAAGACTTGGGTTTTGGTACTGAAATTAGCAGTGAAGTCTTTAGCTATAAAATCGAGGCAATCGATCCTAAATTCATCGTCCAAACTGTAGCAATTACTAAAGAACTAAAAGATCGAGTGTCTGTTATTGGTATAAATACTTTTATTGTCATTACCTATTTAACTCAAGCTTCTACGGGTAAAGAGGCGATCGCATCTCTAATTTGTCAAGGCAACCAAAAAGTAGAGCAACCTATGCCCAAAGCCAGATTCATTAAAATCGGAGACTTTATTAAAGATATTAAATGTCCAGTTGGGTTTACGCCAATTTCGCCGTAAGCCCTTCTAAATATCAGGCTAAATGACAGGCTAAATACTAGGTAAATCTCGATTGATAAAGTTCCCAAAACCAGTTCTTATCCCAACCTTAACTATCAAAATCACAAGTAGTCGTAAAATTGGTACCAATTAATGCGATCGCGCCAACTAAAATTAATTAAATAACCGCTTCCTTTTCAGATTTAAGTCGGCTTTAAGACGGTATTCAGATTACATAAATGTTAGAAATTCCCACTGAGGGCAAAAAATATTCCAAAAGTCACTTCGAGCGGCAAACACGCCGATTAGAGCAAGATGCTTTACGCATGGGAGCATTAGTCGAACACTCTTCTTGGTTGGCACATACAGCTTTATTCGATCGCGATTTAGAGGCAGCCATGAAAATTGAGGCTCAAGATAAACACATCGATCAGTTCTATCGTCAAATTGAAGTCGACTGCATGAATCTAATCGCGCTTCAGTCTCCAGTATCCCGTGATTTAAGATTGCTTACAGCCCTAATTCATCTAGTTCGAGATTTAGAGCGCATCGGTGACTATGCCGAAAATCTGGGCGAAATTGCAATTAAGCTTTTTCCCTATTCAATCCCCACTTACATGGATAAAATTGAGGTGATGTCCAATCGTTGTCGGGCAATGCTGGCACTGAGCTTAAGTGCGCTGTCAAACCTAGATGCTGAGTTAGGATTGCAGATTAAAGAAAAAGATGATGCTGTAGATTCAGACTATGTAGATCTTTATAACTTAATTGCCAACCCCAAAAATCCAGCGTTAAACCAAGAATCTAGCCTAGAGCCAGCCATGCTGTCAGTTTTGACGATTCATCATCTCGAACGGATGGCAGATCATGCTACCAATGTGGGGCAACGAGTCGCTTACATTATCACTGGGAAAAGGCATTAAGGAATGGAAAAAAGTACCCGATCGCCTCTTAAAATTGCCACCGCGATCGCCAGTCCTACCGAAATTACTAAACTTAAACCAAAAATAAATAAAGCAAATAACTCGCCCGAAGATAAAGGACGTTCGTTGGGTAAACCGTTATCGTAGCTAAGGGGTTGATTGGATTTACGAGGATTATCTGGAGAAGATTTAGCTGAAGGTTTATCTAAAGGTTGATAAGTATAGCTGCGGGAAAATTGAATAGATCGATCGTAAAACTTGCGGCGATCGGGATTACTCAAAGTAGCATAAGCATGATTTAGCTCTTTAAACTTCTCTAAAGAAACTTCTTTACTAAGCTGAGTCGTGTCAGGATGATAGAGCTTACTCAAATCGCGATAAGCCGACCGAATCTGTTTCTCGTTTGCCCAAGGCGTAATTCCTAAAACTTTATAGTAGTTATTGACTGCCATAAATCTCGCTCACTAAACTTACTCTGTGTTATTTACTGTATTTTTTTAAAAACTAAAACTAAAACTAAACCCAAATTTGAGGTTAAAAAGTAATTACAAAAACAACTCTATATCATTTGTTATATCACTTTGAGAAACTGAAAGCGCACATTGGCAAATCCAGTTCCCGCTCTACATTTTTTAAGTAGATATAAGTTACTACATTGCCA
>Ga0163154_10005679_pt1 | contig 15699 bp, 27 predicted proteins | sample OliLakLV19MP9P1_FD_148649 | JGI IMG/M metagenome (GOLD analysis project Ga0163154, IMG submission 148649) | Freshwater microbial mat bacterial communities from Lake Vanda, McMurdo Dry Valleys, Antarctica - Oligotrophic Lake LV.19.MP9.P1 | ecosystem: Environmental > Aquatic > Freshwater > Lake >... | reverse complement strand
CCACAAAAGGCGTGTGGGCCTTGGGGCCAGTAGTTGGGCGACTACTGGCCTTTTTTAATTCCGTTAAAACTAGGGGTTCAAAATCGTGTCAAAACCAATATTGGTAACTAAGGTCCAGGATGGCTGCATAAAGTTGATGCCTAATGATGCGTTCCGAGAGCTTGCGACAATGACTTGCTACAACGCATACAAGCAAGCTTGGCCATACATCGTTGAAGAATATGTTGCAGCATACCCAGTCCGAGAGGTGATAGAATTTATACCTATGCCAGAGGGCTTATCCACGGATCAAAAATGGATCTTCGTGATGGGGGTTGCTGCGCAGTCGGAAGAGATGCTTGAATGCATAGTGTACTCTTACTCGCAATTCCGGTTTTGTAGGAGTGAACTACAAGGGTTAGTAGGTGCTTACATACAACAAGGCAATGCTTTGGCCCGAGAAAGCATTAAAGAAGCAATTGCAAGAATTCGTCAGCGTTGTGTGATTAACTCATCATCTTTAGACTAAGGTTCAAAATCGTGCTATCCCCAATAGTTTGTCTGGCTGCTTTCTATGGTCTGTTAATGGTCTTACTAATCCTCTCGTTTGTCTGGTGGATACGAAAGGACAATGAGGATCTTGAGAAGGCTGAAAACCTTAACAAGTGGTACAAGGTGAGGCTGGACTACTATCAATACAAATTGATAAAGGCTGAAAAAGAACTCGCCGACTACTCTGAATGGGTTTCTGTTGTTCGTGGTGAGCGTGAACACCATAAGGGAGAGGCTGACCGGTTTAAGGAACAACGGGATATAGCTTGGGCCGACAGGGACACATTCAAAAACCAGCACACTCAACTATGCGAGTCATTTGCTAACCTAATCTTCGAACGCGATGAACTTCGCGCAGAGAATACCCACCTGTTGAAAAGGCTTGCTGCTATACTGAACGTAGCTCGGGCTCTGCAAGCTGAGATTGGAGGGTGCTCAGTGCCTTTCAAGCATGAGGACGAACTGAACTCAGTTACTCGGTTGGCTTTGAAAGAGGCGCTAAAGAGTTCTTAGACAGCCTTGACCCATCAGGATTCAATCCACATTGCCCTAGTATCTCATCCCTGACTTTCTCGGCCTTCCAAGCTTCTATAGGATTGAAGAAGGCCGGACCAGTAGCAGCCAACTTGGCCAGCATAACCCGCTCATCCTTGAGGCGACAACAAATCGAATCCAATTCTATAATCCGGTTTTGAAGCTGTTGGATTCGACGGGATGCGCCGGCAAGGGTCGTGCCTTTGTAGGGTTTCATTGCATGTTACTCCGGTAATTAGACAATGCTTGAAGCAGGCTTAGTTGCGTTGCCTCTTTCGAATCAACTCGTTCTCTGATTGCAACGTCTACCGTGTTAGCACATAGTATCCGGTGATTCCGAACCTGGCTTCCAACACCTTGCCGGTAAACTCGTCGGATGAATTGCGAATAGTCTTCCAGGTCATCAGTGAGTCCATACCAAACGACGTCGCGGCCCGAACCTGATTGCATATTAACTCCATGACTAAGGCTCTTAGGCTGCACTGCTAGTATCTGAATGTCGTCATTGTTCCACCGGTCAACCAAGATGTTCGTTTTCTTCGGGCTAACGCTCCCGTTGATGTACTCTAAGTTTTTGAACCTGCGTTGCAATCGGATTAGGTCATGCTCGTACTGATAGCCGACAAGAACAGGCTTACCCTGTAGCTCGTCAACTAGGTCCTCTAGCGCGTCCGTTTTCAAGTCATGTAGATGATGGATTTCCCTACCACCACTTTCTAGATTAAGGTAAACCCCACCATTGCAATACTGTTTGCAAAGGTTGTACTTCGCGCCGGCATTCTTAGGCGTAATCGATTTACCCTCGCTCTCGGCCAACTCAATAAACATGAGGGCTTCCAATCGCTTGTACTCAGCCATTCGTTTCTTTGGGAGTGTTACCCAAATGTCATTGTTGACTAGCTCGGGCATGTCCAAATGATCTTTGGCAAGCAGTGTCAACGCAACATCCTTGATTGCGTTTTCGACATAGGCTTGAGTGTTGGCATGCGGTTTGTAGTTGTAGAACTGGCCAACTTGGTAGAAGTACTTTTCACGAAAGGATGTTATGGTTTTTCCAAGGGCCTTGCCGTTGTCGGCCATGAAGACCTGGGGGAACAACTGGATAAGGCCATTCGGACAAGGAGTACCGGTCAAGCAGATACGATGCTTGAATTGGGGGATGATCTCTCGGAGTGCCTTAGTACGGTCGCTCCCCCAAGTTTTATATTTTGAACTCTCGTCAAGTACAATAACATCGAACGGAAGTTTTTTGAACTTCGACATAGACCTTAGCCATTTTATGCCATCTACATTGGTTATGTAGATGTTGGCTTTGCGACTCATACCGGCCATGCGTTGCTCGGGTGTTCCGTGGACGATAGAGTAAGTAAGGTGCCTGAACTGATCCCACTTGGCAATCTCCGATGGCCATACCGAATAGCAGACTTTCAAGGGTGCAACTATTAGGACCTTTTTAGCGATACCTAGCTTAAGAATGATGTTGATCCAAGCCAAAGTGCAAGACGTCTTGCCCAGCCCTGGGTCCAGGAACAACATAGCCCCAAGTTCTTGGTCAACGATGGTTCGCTGAATCAAGAACTCGATGGCTAGATTTTGGTATGGATGGGGCTCGAACTTCATTTCGGAACGCCTACCCGTTTCGCTTGGCACTCATCACAAAAGCAAACCAAGGTTTCGAACAACTCGCCAACTTTGTTCTCAGCCTCTTTAAGTTGGTCCATCAACTGGTCCAATGATTCCATGTGCCTCATCATGCTTAACGGAATGGTAGGTTCAGCAGCAAGAATCAACTGGATAGCCGATGCAGCGCCCCGAATGAATCCTACCGTTTGGGACATCCTAGCCATCTCAACACCATGTCTCATTTTGGCGCTGAACTTAGACTCGTCGTATTTAGTACAACAGGTAATATCATAATACTGCTGGAGTGATGCTGGGATAAGCGGTCTGTAGTCTAGCATGGGCCTGACCCTCTGTTGAAGAAGGCTTCCATGTCATCCATGAACCGTGAAACCTTATCTCTTCGTGTTTCACCATACGCGGCAAGGTTTCGCAGCGACTCCATTGTCTCATCTTTCATCAGGTCAATTGCCTCTAACCGACGTCCTATGTCTGACGCATTCTCGGTATCGAGTAATTGAGTTAGCCCAAGGAACATCCCATGCAGCATGCCAACTGCTAAGGCTTGGTAAGTAAGGGACAGCTCAGTGCCTTTCTTCACGTCACTTACGTCTACGAACCCGATAACCATGTCAAAGATACTGGCTATGCCGGGGGACATGGATTTTTTGATCTCTTTAAGTGTGGACCTTTTGATGCTAGGTATGTCGTCAATCTTTTGTGGAGGGTTGGCCTCTTTCTGCGCACCACCACAATTCACGTTATCGTGGCCCAACCTGACATTTCTAAGGCCTCTCTTTATGACCTCGATAACTTCGTCTCCGAAGTGCTTAGCCTCACAGTAGACAGTAGCCCCCCATTCCATACTTTTGTCATTGTTCGTATGGATAACCGTAACCATAACGCAACTCGCATCTATCTTTGTGAATTGGATTACCTCATTATTTCGAAGGTCCTTAAGCACCTCAGTCCATTGTTTTTCCGTCATCCTAGTAACTCCACTAAAAACCGTTCCGCCTCACCTGTTGTCCTGACAATCAGAACAATGAACCCAAGTTTGGACAGTGTATCTCTCCATTCAATTTGGCCAGCGCTAAGCTTGCCTTCTGGTGTCTTGAATTCGACATAGAATACAAACCCAGTAGGACATAAGACAGTACGATCGGGGAATCCGTTCTGCCCATCAATGCGCAGCTTTAAGGCTCTGCAACCTTTCGTCTTTGCGAACTCTACGAACGCATCTTCAATGTCCCGCTCAACTTCTTTCCGGCCAAAGACTAGCTCGGGAGGTTTCTTTGGAAATTCCTTTTTCTTAGTCATTCTCAACTTCCCCATTCTTGTCGACGTACGTGTCCGCACGGCCTAAAAGCAGCGTTCTGGCCATTGCCATGAACTCCATTTCTGCTTCTCGTGGTTCCCAAAAATGGAATTCCACGGCACTATCTTCGATGTCTGACAATCCTTCCCAAAGCTCAGAATCTTTTGGCCAAAACGCTGTCTTCTCCGCCTTGAGCATCATTCGGTCGTAGTATTTTATCGTTTTGCTGTGTCGAGAAAACGAAACCCCAAACGACGATTCGATCGCTCGTTCCATCTGCTGTTCCGCAATGGCGTAATCTGGCATCATCACCTTCAACGGCTTAACCATGTCGCCGATATATGCCTCCGCTGCGTCATGAAGGAATATAGCGCGTAACTCTTCGACCCCCCATCCATCGGAATCAGCTAAGTTTGTCGCGTGAATGCAATGCTCAGCAACGGAATAAAACCTTGGACAGTGGCCACCGAACCGGCAAATCTTGCTGAGCGCCGCCGCGATGCTTTTTATCTCAATCGTTTTTGGATCTGGATTCGCAAGGTCAACATAGTGGCCCGCTGCAACTTTGATCGTGTTATTAAGGCATCCAAATGTATCCATTTTTCGTCCTTCTTAGCTTTCTTTTGTTCTTTTTGAATAACTTACTTTTCTTTGGGTGCCTACCCCGTTCAGGCCTAATCTTAGCTTCGATTGGCACTAGCCAAAAAGCTTTCCATGATCCTGATTCTTTTTGGCCTTTTGTCATCCTTCGGTCGATGCTTTCAAAATTGTATCCGAGGCTTCCATAATGCTTCTCAAGTCTGACGAATCCCCACCTAATCGGTCGATCGTATCGACTGCAACATGCAAAGCGGCAGTCAGGTTAGCGATAACTCCCTGCTTATGATCACACTTGTATGCTCGTATGTAGGCCTCCATTCCTTGCCTATCAGATGCGAGAATGTGCATTGATCCGTATACGTCTCGATTTGTTGCCGATAGTAGCCCCGCGTGTGCAAGCTTACCTTTGATCCACAGTAAGGTTTCTTCGTCTGTAAAACTCATGACTTTCTAGCTTTCTTTCGTGGCACTAGCTCTAGGTCTAGCACCGCACAAATCTGCGAGACGTATCGACTATTCAGCGACACGCGGCCACTGAGGTATCGATTGACAGTCGACAAGTCCATTTTCGAATCAGGGTACTCCGCGTGAACGAGCTTCCAAATTCCGTAGCCTGTTAGGCCCAGTTTATTCGATCGCGCGATTATCGTCGCGCGGATTGTGTCGTGTTGTTGTTGCGTCATTAAATTTGATCCAAAACAAAACACGTTGCCGTTTCGACGGTCGCATTAAGAAGGTACGTCCCGGTCGGCTTGCCATGCTCCAAGCAAAAGACTACTGGCAATTGCTCAACCGTTGGGCATACGACTCCGCCTTTGCAATAGATCTCGCCACCGTAGGCTTGGTTGTGCCAAATCGTGAGTATCGTGTATCGATCATCGCGTCTTGGCAGAACGTGTGGCGTGAGTTTGCTTTTTAAATCGAAAAGCGTGTAGTCATCCACGAGAACAAAAGTCCTGAATCCTTCTGGTTTTTTATGTTCGCTCGAAAATGAGCCCCAGCCAACCAGAAAATCTGAATAACTACTCATAATTTCGATTCTCCAAATCCTGGTACCGCCAGGCCGGGCATTGCTGTAGTGATTAGTCCGCCCATCCACGACGGGTCAGGCTTTCCTGAGACTCGCGCTTGGCAACCGGCAGGCAATCCTTCGTGTGGATTGCGTGCCACACCTTGCGCGCCAGTCCGGTACCCGCTACCAGTCCGACGCACTTCCCGTCTTTAATATGCGGGTACGCGAGATCAGTACGATAATTGAAGAGCGTATCTTCCGCTATCAATTGCTCGACGATGTAAATGTCGTCGACTTGCGACGGGGGTAGTTCATCCCATCGAATCAGCGGTGCATCTATTAAATTGACGCCCTCAATCTCGCCCAGCGATTGAATGCATCTGATTGCTTTTGGTGCATCTTTCGCCGGGTAAAGGGTGCCATCGATGATAATATCTGCGCCAGTGTAATTGATTAACATTTTTCAATTCTCCAAAGATCCTGAATCCGTCAGGCCGGGCAACCGACCAACCGTCGACTGCATACCTATATTATAGGCATATCTGCACGCAAGTCAACAGGGCAAGTCCCAATTCAATCGATTATTTCGGAAATACTTTCTCTTTCGTAAATTATGCTTGGGGTGCTTAGGTAGGCTCGGCGTCCGTGGTCGTCTTGCTATCTGCCGCTGGTTTCCTTTGCCTGTAAATCGGCAAGTTTCTCGGCTTCGATGGCCTCTTGCACCTGCTCGTTAGCTACTCTTATCTTGTGTTCCCAGAGAGTTTCCGCGTTGAACACTCTCTCAACGTGAAAATATTCGATCGACTGCAGGTCATCCTGGAAGTATTCCAGAATTTCATCGTCGGTCGTAGCGCGAGCAATAGTGTATGTGCAATGCTCCCGTATCGTCTCCACTGCGAATTCCAATGCCAATTCTTGAGAATCGAACAGATAGACTCCTCGATCGAGAAATCCGATTATCGTGTCCACCGTGTTTACTAGTGCGTATTGTTCGATCTTGTAGACGTCTGCCGTCGCTGGCTTCTCGCTATCTGCCGCTGGTTTTTCCAGCAGCACGTCAATCTTGCCGAGCACCGACCTTAATGCTACCGCTCTACCTGTGTTGTATTTATGGTAAAACCCGTCCGGAGCGTGCAGCGAATCACGTTTGTTTTTCTCAGCCTGCTTGAGTTCGAGGCTGACCCAAATTCTTAGCTCGTCCATTGTTTCTCTTAGCCTTTCAAAGTAAATGTTACTTGGGAATCCGTAAGTAAATAGTTAAGTCGATTTGTTTACTAATGCTCATCTACGTTTTTCCGGATCGTCCCCTTCTTCTTCCTCTGCGTCACCGTCCCACTCATGCTCACATCCGTAGCATAGCCGGGCTGTACCTATTTCGGCACAATGCGCCAAACAAACTCCATTGGCATGCATCAGGGGCATCGGGATGGCATGGGTCGCCCATCAGGTCACGCGCATTGTCCCCTTGTATCCAGCGTTCGGGAGTGTCCAGCAATTCGTAGGCTTTCATTGTGGCTCTGCTTTATCAAGTACTTGGCAATAGGCCCAATTAGATTGTTTAGATGAGAACCATCGGTCCCAGCCTCGCCCAACCCACCCAATCAATACCCCTTGTTCTACCCATTCTTTGTTTTCACGATCCCTACACCGGCAACGTAAGTTTTTGTCAATATCGATTACCTTAGCATCCCGCCAAACTGCCTTTTTTCTAAGGATCAACTTTGGATATTCGTCCCGGTTTGTATAGGCAATACCAACAACGTCTATAGCTGTTCCGCTCAAATAGTAGTCACCCTCCTTTAGCAAGCCAAACCGAACAGCTTCATAGCCTTCCGGCACTACCGATTCATCAATTTCAATCTTCATTTTTTATACCGCTTTCCAATGTAACCTTCGACATTTATAGGGCAACCAATGGCCCAATCAGGAACCTCGACCATAAGCCCCTCGAACTCTTCTAACGCCCTGTCGTCCGAGTCATTAACTTCGGCCAGTATCTCATCATGGACCGTTGCTAAGATAGGGTATCCGGCATTCTCGACTCGGATCATGGCAGCAGCTAATAAATCTCTTGCTATTGCCTGAACCACATTTTCCGTGAGGGACCCGCCGTATGTTCTTTTAATTTGCCATCGCTTTGTTTGGGAGTCAACGCCCCAAAAAGCTATCTGGTCAATCACTTCCGCTTTGGGTTTGTTTAGGCTTAGCTTAACCCCTTTGGTTGTAAGATATTTGGCCATCTTTGGCGTTATCTTGCATTGGGTAAACCGATCGTCTTCGTAGTCCCCGACTTCGACGTCTGCTAACTCCAATGCTTCGCGCCTTGCTTCTGGCATGTAGATTTCACCGACGTACAGTTGCGTCCACGGCGCAGCGACTTTAACGACTCTTGGGTTGTGATAGTGCAAGTGACGACTACTCGGTAAAAGTATCCGCATCATCCCGCGATGCATATCTACAGATATCTTGTCATTGATCTTTTTTGGCTCACCAGTCTTAATGCATTCGATGCACTCCCGGTTGCAATCTCGCCATAGCTGAACGATCTTCGGGTTAGCTTCTCGATACATCCTGACAGTCTTTTTGGCCATCAATGACGGGACAACAACTTTGCCAACAAGTAAACAGGATTGAACGAACTTACGATACCCCATGCTATATCCGCAGTTATGGACAATCTGGGGACCACTCCTACCTATTATCTCGAACCGGTTTAAGTTACCAGAATTATGTACATCATAAGTTTCTTTCCATTGGGCACCCTCAAAAGTCCTATGGCAATTTTGCCAAGGAACCCAATACCCGCCCCTTAAGAATTTATGATCCGGTGTAGCCCCAATACCATCTGCAAATAGTAGGAGTTTACGGCCTTGTGGTACGACCCCTTCATGCCTTACCCAATTTACTCCGTCCCATAACTCGTCGTTAGTCGTCAAGTCAATTAGGTATTTGAAGCTTCTAGATTTATAGCAATCTTCGCGTTTAACGACTACTTGGGTATCCCCATCTAAACAGCCGAGTACCGCAGATTTCCCAAGAAACCGTTGATCTTTGTCAACATCCTCAATTGGCACTTCAAAAATCTTGCTTGCCATGAACTCGTATACGCCTACTCCATCCCGAAATGCTTGTACTAGATCATCTTGGCCAGCAACCCAAGCGAGCGAGCGTGCCTCTATGCTGTTGAAATCGCTCACGTAGAACGATTTACCTTCTTCAGCGCGAATGAAGCCCCGCAAGCATGAGCTGATCGCGGCTGGTACGTCCCCAAAGAATGCTTGAATGATTGCAGGATCTTGAGTCGGTAGCAGATCATCAATGATGAAGTCTACTTCGTGTGGCTTGAGTGACCCCCTAGGAAAGTTTTGTATCTGCAATCCAGCTCCAGCCCATCGACCCGTAGCGGCACCATGATAGACCTGATTCCCTCTAACTCGACCATCTTCGTTCATGCGATCATCCATCGCTTTGAGCTTCCCCAATGAACTCTTGGCCCCTTCTTGCCTCAGCTCCAGCATGGCCCTAACGTCGGTCGGAAGGTCTTCTCTTTTCAACAAGTTTTCCACCGCCGTTTTGTCCAGTTTTTCCGGCGCTCCGTCAGGTAGCCTTTCGCCAATCCACTTTAGAACTCGGTTGCGCTGAGTCACTGCCGTAACTTCCCCATCGGCTAGATCGAACAAGTTTTCCACACTTTGTAATCGGCATTTCTCGACTATCACTATGGCATGCCGCAAGGCTTCTCGATCAATCAGCAAGCCCCGGTTATTGATTTCTTGGTCCAACTGCCAAAGAGTCAATTCGTCTATTGGCATTTCCCCGAGGGATTCACCTAAAGCCATTTCGGCCCGAACGTCTTGAGTACAATACTTGAACAGGATCTCCAGCAACGCCAAGTCCGTATTCATTTCTCCTTTACTGTTTGGCTTACATAATTTCATTAGGACCTTGGAACCTTCCATGTCCTTTTGCTCAGACAGGCCTAGGACCCTGCAAACGTCTTCCAGCCCCCTAGGCAATGCAAGGCGACTAGCAGCTGCTAAAGTGCATCGCCATTGGCTTGGATCGATTGCAGGCCATTGGAATTGAGGTACACAAATAGCCTCCCAGATGGCACGCTCAAACCCAGCGTTATGGGCCTCAACTAAACCGCCCTCACGAATATGATCGAATAGACGAACTGGCCTCCATTTAGCGTCGCCAGGCCAAACGACAATGCCACTTATGGAATCGCCGTAGGCCATGCAAAGCACCTTTGTTGATGGGTGCCTTGCATATACGTGTGCCCCTTGCTTTTTCAAGCTGGCCCTAGAACTGGTTTCGAAATCGATCGTGAACATTACGTTGAACCCAAAGATATAAACAGCACGTACCAGAATCAATCTTCGTCGTTGTCGTAGGACAAACGAAACTTTGTCCACGAATGTAGGGGTGTTGGAGAAAGCAAAGAACATCATCACGCCTGTAACTGAGATAAACCCAGCAGCAATAAGTAATTTTTTTCTGCATCGTCAACACCCCTCAAAAATTGAACTCAGTTAGAACGGAAATTCTTGCTCGGCTAAGTCGCCAAACAGTGACGCCTCAAAGCTGTCTTCGTCGCTCGAACCGAACGCTTCGGGGTCAATGTCAGTGTCGGCAAAGTCCGCTTGGGCATCCTTGCGAGAGCCAAACGGTTCACCGTCCTTGATAACCCAAAGTGAATTCAGTGCAAAGGCCACGCCCTTGTTCCCGGTTTGGTCATACCCAAACGCAGTCACCGAGGCTATGACGTAGCAGCCACCATAGACCTTGGATGGGTCTTCGCATGGGAGCTTTTCCCGGCCAATGACAATCTCCGGCTTGCTTTTGTCCCGCGCACCGATAAAGATAACGCCATCGTCGTACCCTTTTTTACCTTCTCTCGCGTCACCGTTTCGAAACGGGCTACGGAGATTCTTAGGCATGTTGCTTGGCCATTTCTTAGTAGCAGCAGCTTTGGCCGCGGCCCTCAACTTCGTAAGGTCAGCACCCTTCCCAAAGATCAACTCACAGCTAAACTTCTTTTCATCGCCTTCTTTGACAGCCGTTGCGACAAAAAGATTTGGGTAACTCAGCCTTGCCATTGGCGTTATAACTCGGCATGGATTTGGTTCATTACTCACAATCAGACTCCCATTAAAAAAGAAATAAAAACTATTTAAGTAAACTGTAGTGCTTGAATGCTGCAACATAGTATACGATCAAACAACACGTGCCGATCAAAATGGACACACCTACAGACTGCTTAACACTAAGAAACAGTAGTGCTGTTCCGAAGACTGGACTAGCAGTCAATAGCGATAATGTGAATGCCGCAACACAAGAGTCCAAAACAGTATCCTTCTCTCGCTTAGTTGGTTTATCACTCACAATCAGACTCCCATTCAACAGATTCGAACTCTTCGGCAGCAGTCTTTCGGACCACTGCCGTTCTCTTGTCTGTGATCGGTGCGACAACAACGCCGCGGTTTGGCCGTTCACAGAATGAATTTACTAACGGTTTGCCAACAACCTTTTCAAGTTGCGCCGGCGACAAGAGTACCTGTTTAACAAGCATCTTTTTTCCAAAACCTTTTTTCCTGCATGCACTGACTATGTTAGCCTCATCGACGAAGTAGCTTCGATTGCCAATCTTCTCGACCATCTTGTAGCCCTCGATCTCTCCACCCTCAGCCATGTAGTTGTGCGCCCATGCTTCGACAGCCCCTAAGTACTTTCGAATCACACTGGCTTTGTCCATTATCCCTTTGACCTGATCGATTAGGAACGGGTTATCGGTGACCGCTCCAAAGTCATCAATGGCCGTCCGTAATGCCAGTTGTGTTAGCTCGGGGCATTTGTAAGCACCGGGACAAAATTGGCAATGCGGACCTGATACTAACTTTTCGCTGACCAGCCCATATGATACTAGGCTTACTCTTTCCTCCAGGTCCGTAAGAAACTCACTGGTCAAAATTGTCTTTCGAACTACCTCGCCACCTTTTGACAGACAACGCGGCTGGACAATGACGGCTTCGGTATCTCGTATAGGCCCGTCGATGTATTGATTGTGCATCAATATTGCGTAGCAACCAAGTTGCTCGTTTTCATCGACGTCGACGTATACGCCGGCGCCATACTTAAAATCGATAATGACTGGCCGACCACGTTGCGGAAAGCAGCAATCCACTGTCCCACCAAATCCGTCTATCTTGGAATGGACTATGTTTTCTTCGGCCATTGGGTCAACACCAAACAACCTTGAATACTCAGCCACGACCTCCAAATATAAGGCAACGCAGTCAACCATTTCTTGAGTCACTGTGAAGCTAAACCCATCATGCTCGTAGGTTTGACCTAGCTCTACTTTTGGATGGCATCCAAGTAGCATGCAATTAGCGGCAAGAGTATGAGCAACATTTCCCTCAGCCGAATACTTCGAAGGCTTTGATTCTCCGTTGAATTCGATTGAAGGGTTGCATGTCAACCACCGCTTTGAACTTGATGGGCCTAGTTTCGAATGACTCATGATGCCCTCCTAGAGTACCGAAAGCATTGCCAACAACTCGGCGAGCTTTTCCGTTGGGCACTCCTTAAAATTCTTGGCCCCAACTTTCGTAAGGCATGCGAGTACCTTTTTGTTTCCATCTTCACTATTCTTGACGACGTCCATAGCAGCCGTTCGAACGTCGTCGAGAGTAACGGGCTTTGCGGGCTCCTCGCCAAACAAGTCTAGATCTGGCTCAGCGGCTTTTACTGGTGCCTCGATTGCCTTGTCCTTTTTTGCCTTAGCGGCATTCTTCGGGACAGCAGTTGAATCGGGTGCCTCAACAGTAACGTTTGTCACGGTTGAAGGGACTCCGATAATACTGGCAAACCAAGCCTTAACAGCTTCGGGGGCCTTCGACATTTCATTTACATCAATAGTGATCTGCATAACTTGAAAAACCTTTTCAATCTTGATTAACTACGTTGGCCTTTGCTACGCTGCAACTGGCTCTACTTCTAACATGACTGAGAACTTACCGCCTCCAGCCGATGACGCGGTAACGCGAGTAACGCGAACTAAGTCACCGACTTTAACGGCTGCTTTCTCAATCGCCTCTTCATTCGATGTCGCTTCTACTACTAGGTACTGCATCGTTTTCTTCTTTCTGTGGTAGGGCTTTCGGTGCCAACTCGGCACGCATGATCCTTATGCTTCGGTCGGCCTCGATTGCGAGCAAAACCTTGTTACCCGAAATTTTGGAGACAATAATCTTTATCAGTTCTCCATTCACGTAGACTAAAATAGCCTCGTTTGCTTTCCGCGTGAGTGTCAACATATCTTAGACCTTCCTTAGTTTTTCCCATTGTTGGTCGACCCACAACAGTACCGCGGATTTGCGGTGCCCTGACGTCGCGTAGAACGCGATCGCGTTCAACGCAACCTTGTTCCCAGCTTTCGCTTTATTGACAAGCTCCCAACCTAGCTCGGGCACTTGGCATAGCCGGTAGAGTAGTTGATACTCTTTCCGCCATTCTTTTGACCTTGCGTCGGTTAGTCTCTTCTTAGTTTTGTTTTTGGTTTTCTTTGTTACCATTCTTTTCCTCCTTCCCTTTCGCCTGGTGTATCTTTACAAAGTTTACACGGATTGCAAGTGCCATTTCGTAAAATTCGTAAAAAAGTTTCGGGAGTCCCCGCCAAACGAAAACAGCCTGCAAAAATGCAGGCTGCTAGTCTATAGCCCTTCCGATTATCGGAACAGCCGGAACCTTCGGACTACTGGGCGCTGGACATTCACTTGGGTCCCCCGCGATGCGCCAGATGACCTACCTTCGTGCAATGCATCGTGAAGGGCCAACTTTTGCTCATGGCTCATCCCAGCAATTGATACGCCATGCTCGTATTGCAAATGGTAATCAATCGACCCTGGGTAGCTCCAATGCCCATAAGAGACAGCAGCCCTAGGCCATCGCGTTTGGCCGTAGGAAACGGAACTCAACGTGATTGCGAGTACCATTGGTAAAACGAACTTAAAAAGACTCTTCATCATTAACTCCAAATAGATTTCAAAAAACTTATGACTAAACTCCAGGGCAGTTCGCTGAATACCATTCTTGGAGAACAGCAATAAGCGTTGCTACCTGTTCACAGTCCGCTAGTTCCGGTGAGGATACTTGGAGTAATTTGGTTAGCTCTTGCATTTTTTCACTGGTTTTTGACTTTGGCTTGTTCATCCATTCGACTCATGTATTTGCATTCTGTTCGCTCCAGAGCCTTCATAAAATCAGCTCGGTTAGAATTTATCTCGGATCTATGCATTGCCATCAACGTATCACGCTCTAGCCGGTAGTCCGAGTGCATCTTCGGGGTAGCTATTGTCGTGTGATACCAAACCAAAGCTATGACTACACTCAGTGACCCGTATTGAGGGATAACCTCGATAAAGCTACCAGGGTCCCCTTGTGCAAATGCTATACCAAAAGCTGACATTACGAGCCCAATAGCCCCTAATAAAATCTCGGTAACATCCTTCATTGCTTACCTGCTTCGTTGTGCATAGTGACTGGGAATTAAGTAGCTGTCGTAATATCCTTACTTTGGCGACTGCTTTTTTTCTTTTTTGGTTCGACGGCTTCCAGCACTCGCTCTTGCGTCTTAAACACTAGACCGCAACGATTGCATTTTCGACTACGCTCGATGAACCCATCTTCCAGGGTATCTATCTGCATAACCGTTTTCATAACGACTGATCTAGAGCATCGGTGACAATTTGGACACATGCAACCGGTAACAAAAACATCACTGACAGAAGACATAGACCACCGTATAAGCAAAAACCTACTGTATCCGTTTCATTGACTCGATTATCTCGGCCAAACGATCGCGAGTCGCAACCGCAACAGCATCCATTCCTCGCTCTCTCCAATACGCCCATTCATCCATAAGTCCTTTGACGTTATGAACGAACGTCGCGTCGTTTGGGACATGCTGTCCTCGGTGAATCCATCGCTCAACAGCACATGGATCAATTCCTAAATCGTCTGGAGGTATAACGTGGATCATTCCCACGTCACAGGCCATACCTCCCACGCTGACGTTTCCGCCTGCCTCATCTTCTGTTTTCCCCATCTGTCCTAACCAATCTTTACTACTCATAATTTCACCTCAACAACCCAATCGTCACCGTAACACACTGGCCTGATTAGCTGTCGTGCATTTTCAGGCCAGTGGATCTAATTGGTTTCAACGTAAGAGGTAACCCCGTTACCGTCTGCGCATCGCTTGCAATTCAGGGTCCACTGGGGGAACCACGATGATAGGATCAGCCGCAAGCGTTTTGAGTCTTGCCGTCTCACCGGCCAATTGTGCCAAAACTTCTGTCTTTTGTTCTGGAGTCAACGACTGTGATGTCAGTTTTGCAATCAATGCATCAATGCGGGTGGCAACGTTGGTTGTCTCTGCATCAAGTTCAGCGATTGCTGTTTTAAGATCGTCTACTAGTGCCATAAGTTTATTCCCTTGAGCTTTCAGCTCGGTTAGTTGGGTTTGAATGATCCCAAACATGGCTTGTACCTGCTCATCACTATGATGATGCACGTGCACTTCGCCTACTGTAACATCTACCTTAACGTCAAATTTCATTTCTTGGCCCTTCTTTCTTCCGCATCAGTTTCCTTTTGGCCCTTGGCGTGCTCGTCGTAAGCTTCTTTTGCAATTTCATAAGCCTCCTTATTGGACCCGCTTTTCCCTTTCAAGGAACTTCCGAAAAAACATCAAAACGATTTACTTGGGCTCAATAGCTGAGCTGATCGCTCGTATTGCTCCCTGGTATTGCTTCATGTCGACAGCCACACGAACTAGCTCGGGGTCAATGGCAACTAGGAATGAATTCCAGTCAACCAACAGTGACGCGCCTTTGCGTTGCTGCAACGCGCTCGCTCGGGCTTCCCTGGCAACTTGTTTGCACGCTTCGAGATCAATTAGGCCCTCCATCTCGTCGACTGCAACCGCGTAGGCCAACGAAAGCATTTTCGCCGTCGCAGGGTCATTCAATCTTTCGGATGCTTGCTTTGCAATCTGCGAAAGCGTTTCGAAATTACC
>Ga0163154_10005676_pt1 | contig 15700 bp, 11 predicted proteins | sample OliLakLV19MP9P1_FD_148649 | JGI IMG/M metagenome (GOLD analysis project Ga0163154, IMG submission 148649) | Freshwater microbial mat bacterial communities from Lake Vanda, McMurdo Dry Valleys, Antarctica - Oligotrophic Lake LV.19.MP9.P1 | ecosystem: Environmental > Aquatic > Freshwater > Lake >... | reverse complement strand
CTTGCCCCACCGCCCGATAAGCATCGTCGTAGTGCACCTCAGAGGTAAATGGCAGACCGGAACCGATAGAAATAAGCCGCATAGAAAGAGTCATGAGCGAACCCTCTTTAGTTCGGCTTTTGGCCGGAAAGTCTTAGAAGAAAAAGAACTTAGCCCACTCTTGCCCGGGCGGAGTATCTCCAGCTTGCACCGGCCGACAGATGTGCTAACTTTAGAGTTGACACTCCCAAGAGCGGGAGTAATTCAGTGGTAGAATGTCAGCTTCCCAAGCTGAACGTCGCCGGTTCGAACCCGGTCTCCCGCTCCAAAAAATCAACAACTTAGCGTCAACTGCGGCAAAGGCGAGCCAGTCCGATCAACCGGTCGTTGAAAATCCTCTGTTTAGATGTCGGCCACCAGTGCCCTCGCGGAGTCAACTTAATCCACGCCCGTCCGATTGGCCACGTTTGGTACTTCGCCGTTGGCTCGAATACCAGTATGTCCACGTCAGTCAACTGGCGAGCTCACGCTTGATTTCTGGCCGCACCTCGGTCCATTCCAGCCCCCCCATTCCCGCACCCGAGCGGCGGCAACGCAATCGACCGGGTGTCTTCTCTTGCACGAACCGGCGCAGATTTCTTGAAATCCTTGATCGGCACACCTCACCTCCATCCGCAAGAGCTCGCCGCGCCGAAATGCGCTTCGCCAAACACGAAGACCGGACGCAGAGCGTCCGGTCTTGGCGGTCATCGGAACATCAGTTTAGAACAGGATGCGCCCCCCCAGTTGAAACTGACGGCCCATCCCGCCGTTAACAATACGGGTGGAAGTGCCCGCACTAAGGTTCCAGAGCGCTCCGTTAGGATTGGCGAGGTTGGTGGTGTTCGTGACGTTATAAGCCTCCGCTCTCAACTCAAAGTTGAAATTCTCCCGCACCGGAAAGGATCGGAAGACAGAGACATCATAGGTAAAGAAATCGGGACCGCGAAAAAGGTTGCGCCCAGCACTACCCAAAGTTCCGGCCGCAGGTGACGAGAAAGAAGCGGGATCGAAGCTCGATTGACCGTTGAGCCCCAACCCGCTACCAACGTCGGCACGAACAGAGGAAATACCTGGGCAATTGCAGCGAAGCGGATCCGCGAACACCGAATAGGGCGTTCCTGTGGACCATCGCAGAATGCCGTTCAATTGCCAACTGCCAAGAAGCTGCGAGGCCCAGCCGTCACGGAAGAATGCCGAACCGGGTCCGAAGGGCAGCTGCCACAAATGGCTCATGGCAAAAATGTGGGTCCGGTCGAAATCAGCGGGCCCCCGGTTATTACTTCTTCCGAAGGGATTGCTCTGTTCAAAGCCGTTGTCGAGAACTTTGCCGTAGGTGTAGGCTCCCGCTAGCGATAAACCTGCGCCAAAGCGCTTGGTCAGGTTTACCTGAAGAGCGTTGTAGGAACTGGTCAAACCGTTGCCACGGGAATATAGCGCCGCGGTCCGGTTGAGGTTCGCGAATGAGAGACCGGCCAGGCCGGCTCCCGGCTGGGCGTAGTTAAGAGCTTGGCTATAGGGAAGCTGCCTAGCTCCGTTTCCTACGTAGCCAATATCCAGCAGGACGCCGTTGCCCAAATCACCCTGAACCATCAAATTGTAGGTATGGACATAGGGTGTCCGAGGGTCGGTGTCGGCGAACACATTGAATGGCTGGTTTGCATTCAAGGTAGACGAACTTCCGGCCGGAACAGCCGCACTCGGTAGAGCGAACGCCGTCGTCCCGAAGGACCCCGTGATGCCAGCTTGGCCCGCGGTCGCCGCTTGGTTAATTGCGCTCAAACTGAAAGGCTGTGGGAAAAATTGAATGGCATAAGCTGCTCGCACTGCCATCCTTTCGATCGGACGAATCACCACGCCTACCCGCGGTGAAAAATTATTCAGATCGTAATTTCCATTATCAGTCATGGTCGAGACCTGATTCGTGCCTCGATCAAAAGCGACCGCGCCGTTCGAAAAACGGGTGCGCAGCGGACTAAAAACGTCATAGCGCATCCCCAGTTCGAAGTGGATGTTCTTCCGCCAATTAATCGTGTCGGTTATATAGCCAGAAGTCAATGTCTGGCGGTAAGTCGGAGTGGTTTGGAAACTCGAAATGCCAGCGGAGGCAGGTGATCCAGTTAGGAAGGACGCTAAGCTATTCAACGCCGGGTTGAAGGAGCTGCCGCCAGCGGCCGCGGAAGCATTGGCGCCGGAGCCGAAGAAGAAGCTGCCTCGCGGAGAGAAGGCTCCGGCATCGAATCCAGAGGCGCGAGTGTGAACCACCTGCCCCCCGGCCTTGATGTAGTGAATGCCGTTATGGAATCCGCCGTTCAGCGCGGCGTCCCAATTATTATTTACCGGCTTCGAAGGATAATTTCCTGGCAATCCGTAAGCGCCGAGACCGGCGATCGTGATTTGGGGCACGCCACCGGGAAAGCCAAAGCGGCTCAAATCGGAGTCCACCGCGGAGAGTCCGGTTGCACTTGAAATGGCATTGCGGAAGCGGGAGTAACCCACGCGAGCCTCAATTAGACCGGTTTGCCCCATCGATTGCGTAAAGCTCGCCGTCGCTTGGTGATTGCGAAGTTCGCTCTCGGCGCCATTGCCGAGCGCACCCAATTGCGAAATCCGGTCCAGGCTGCCGTGAGTGAAGCCGTAGCGAAAGAAGCCCGTCGACTTTTCCGAGAATCGGTGATCGACCTTGGTGTCGATCCGGTGGTTATCGTCTCTCAAAAGGCCGGTTCCCACCAAATTGTTCACCAAGCCGGGTTGGTTCGGAAGCGGAAGAGAATTCAACAAGGCCCCCGACAATGGATTCAATACCGAAGTGGGAATACGATTGTTGGTGAATGGAGTGCGACCTGTACCCGTAGATAACCCAGTGTTCGGATCGAAAAGCGTAACATTCTGCAACCCAGTGAAGTCGCCACTGCGAAGCTGGGCTGTGGGAACAGTATCAATTTGTAGCATTGACCCGCGGCGAAGATAAGCTTCGTAACCGAGGAACCAAAACGTTTTATCCTTGATGATTGGTCCGCCTGCGGATCCACCGAATTGGTTCGTGTTGAAACCGGGGTTATTGGTGCTGAAGTTGAGCGGATTGCGCGTGGTGAGAAAGCGGTTGGTGTGCAACCCAAAAATACTGCCGTGCACTCCATTGGTGCCGGGACGCGTAACTGTGTTGACGTAGCTCCCTCCCGCTAGCCCGTATTCCGCATTGTAGTTACTGGTACGAATGTTCAGTTGTTGGATTGCGGAGTTCGGAACTATACGCGACTGGCGCCCGGTGAACCTCTCGACACCATAGGAGCCATCAGTGTAATAGGCATTCGCGTAATCCGGCAGGCCGTTCACATTGAACACGCGCGTGCGCTGCGGATCTACAACGCGGTCTTCTACGATGACAGGAGGAGTAATCCCAGGCATGAGACTGATCAGGTCCTGATTCTGCCGATCGATCAGCGGAAGGGACCGAACCATCCTGGTCTCGTAGGCGCGTGAGACCTCGGCTGAGTCCGCCTGAATGGTCGGGCTCGAAGCCGTAATTTTCTCGGGACCAACCGTAGTAGCTGTCGCAGAAGTCGTTACCGAAGTCTGGCCGGCAAACGAGAGCTGGACGTCCACCGGCGAATCGCGATTGACCTCCAGGCTTTGGAGAGAGGTTTGACTGTTCCCATTTGCCTCGATCTCCACCGAGTAGAAATCGGGTGGTAGTCGCTCGAAGAGGAAAGTACCGTCGGCCGAAGTTGTCGTTCTCTGCACGATAGTTTGGCCTTTTTTCAGACGCACTTCGGCTTGGCCAACGCCTTGGCCCCCGGCGTTAGTGACTTTCCCAGTTAGTTTGCCATCAGTTTGACTGAATGCCAAAGCAGTAGCGATTAGAAATAGTAGGATTTTCGTGGACGTAACGGCTAATTTTTTCATTTGTTTATTCCTGTATGAATCAACGGATTGAAATAACAAGCGGACCTTCGTTAACGGCGCCGACGCACCAAAAGGCCCGCGGCCATGAGTAAGGATCCGGCGGCCGCTTGGAAGGGAATCCAGGAAGCAGTTTCCGGGAGCGCCTGAGTCTGGTCCCCGCCTTGGTTCTGGCCTGAGGCCTGGTTCTGGCCTCCGGCTTGCGCCTGGCTCGCGGTCCGCGTCCGGCCTAGGCCCTGCGACTGGTCCCCCGCTGGATTCTGATCCGCGGCCCGATCGGGTGTAGCTGCGGCCAATGGTGCCACCGACGCGGGTGCCGGTTCGGCGATTGGCGCTGCCGATGCTTGCTGAACCCGCTCCGGGGAAGTTTGCGGAGCCGGAGTACGCGCCACCTCAGCGCTAGCATGCGGTGGCGCGGCTGGCGTGTAAGTGGCAACCATCCGTAGCTGATCATCGGAGCGACTCATTACCGCCGAGGAAGGGCTCATCTTGGAGGCTGCCACTGGGAACTCATATCCGTAACTTTTGCCCTTTACCCAAATGCGGCGGACATGCTGCATGCCACCCTGATTTTCTAGCTCAACTGAGTTATCATTCCGGTTGTTGTTGTCGAGCGCGGCAATCGCCGTCGCGGTGGCCTGAATTGCCATGCCTTGGTCGGTGCTGAATTCGAGGATCCGGGGGTTGCTAGAAGTGCTGAGTTGGCGCACGGTATATTCGCCCGCTTTCAGACGTTGGCTGCCCACTTGCACGTCGTTGGAAAAGTTAACAGTCATGACGTCATTGACAGGACCTTGTCCCACCAGGATCATGCTCGAGAGGAGAGAAGAAGTGAGTGATATCGGAAATCTCATTAAGGTACCCTTTCAGTAATTGTAAAGTCGGCACCACCTGGAATTCGTTTCTCCCTGACGATGCTTGTCGTTTCGCCATGCAGTTAAGTTACCAAATAGGCTGGCCTTGTGTTTAGTTGAGGTTACCGTGGAAGAGAAATTAAAGGCTGCAATTTTTTCCGCTGGTTGTCGAAGTTCGAGGCACCGACGCCGGCCCGGGATCGGTAGGCCAATTTACCGCGCTAAACATCAAAAACCAACCGCCCAAGACTGGAGCCGTCGCCAACCTGCCATCTACTGGTAGCGAACTTCCGCTGCTCAGGACTTTCGCCCCGCACGACCCGAGGGTGCAACTGCGCCTCTTCTACCTCAACATCAATTGCGGGTTGAGATGAGAGTCCGCCCTCGATTTAGGAAACTTGCAGGAGATTGAGTAGGTGTGATCTCGCGCTCTTTTTGAGTGCGGGCGTTATGCGGAGTGACTATCGAGTTCGTCCGCGGCCAGAAACGCCTGATGCCGGATTAGGGCGTCCTCGAGCGGCTTCCGGGCCCTCCTCGATCAATAGCGCGAGCACCTTAGTCTAACGCCGTGACAACTGACTCAACGCGCCACAACTCCGCCTTCAGTTGACGGAGTCTGGATCTGAAAGCCGATCTCACCTCTCGGCTACTAGCGGCACCACTTTCTTTCAGCTCGCGAAATGTCTTCGTCAGCTCCTGCTCCGCATGATGCAGCTTCCGCAGTTCTTGACAGATAAAATCGTCCACGTTTTGAATCGGCATACTCGGTCTCCTCGTGCTGGCTTGGGCATAATCTTAATGCAACTCTAGGGCCAATCAGGATGGGCGCCATCAATGCGCTTGCCGAAAATAATGCAACGACCTGTTTCTGCATATTGGAAGAATTTGCTTCGTCCCATCAATTATTCCGTGAAGGATGCTGCAAGTTTTTCCCTCGAGCGCCTGCCTGCCCTGAGATGCGCTATGAGACGCTGGTGCTGTTTTGGGCGACATCATAGGCCTTCCCAGAGTCTTGGAAACGGAGAAAACATGCAGTTTTGTCCGCCCAACGACGAACCCACCGCAAACGGATCTGCGGTTGATAGTTTGGAACTCAATTTGCTGATGGTCCTTCAGCTCCCCGCTTTGGGGAGCAGAGGAGATTATATGGCGATTGAAACAATGGAAGACTTGATGCTCGAAGAACTGCGGGACCTTTATCACGCGGAGAAGCAACTGATCAAGGCCTTGCCCAAAATGGCGAAGGCGGCCCAAAGCGCTGAGCTCAAGGCAGCCTTTGAGGGGCACCTGAATGAAACGAAGGAACAGGTGGCGCGGCTGGAGTCAGTGTTTAAGCTGCTCGGCCAGGAAGCAAAGGCCAAGACCTGCGAAGCCATGCTGGGCTTGCTAAAGGAAGGGGAGGGAGCCATTGAAGAGAAGATGGCGGCGGAAATTCGCGACTGCGCGCTAATCGCGGCGGCCCAGAAGGTAGAGCATTACGAAATGTCAGGGTACGGCACCTTGCGAACTTGGGCTCTCCAGCTAGGACATGCGGATGTAGCAGAACTTCTCTCGCTGACCGAAAGCGAAGAAAAAGCCGCCGATCAGACGCTCACGCGGATCTGCGCGGGCCTGATGAAACAGCACGGAAAACAGATGGCTGCCGCACAATAGGGGCATCCGTTAGGCAATCATCGGGGCGCCATGGGATTGGGGGGCGCTCCATTACTTGCTTGAACGATGGCCCTCCACGTGCTGATGGTTGTAAAGCGGTGTAGTGGCCGCCGAGCAAACGCCTATATCCCAACAGGTAGAAAAGGAGACAAGTTTTATGGTGAGTGCATTCTCCGAAACGTCGGTCAAAACGGAAGCCGAGTCGTCAGCCGTATCATGGCCAGCTGTCATCGGGGGCGCCTTTGTGGCGGCTTCTTTGTCACTGATATTGCTCGCCTTAGGGTCGGGTTTCGGCCTATCATCGGTGTCTCCTTGGGCAAATATGGGCGCCTCCGCGTCTGCGGTAGGCGCCGCAGCGATTGCTTGGCTGATCTTGATGCAAATCGTCTCGTCAAGTGTGGGCGGATATCTCGCTGGGCGCCTTAGGACCAAATGGGCGTCCGTTCATAGCGACGAAGTTCACTTCCGCGACACGGCACACGGTTTCTTAGTTTGGTCAGTAGGTCTGGTTATTACGGCATACTTCCTAGCTTCTGCGGCCACCACAATGGTGGGAGGCGCGGCCGAAATCGGAGGGACTGCGGCTGGAGCTTCTTTATCTCACTCTCAGAATGGATATTTCATCGATCGGCTCTTCCGTTCTGAGCGCATGAAGGAAGGGAATGGCGCTGCGCCGGCCGTGGAAGTAGATTTGATAATGACGAACGCTCTTCGGCAAAATGAACTTCCCGCGGGGGATAGAGTATATCTGGCTCAGTTGGTGACCGAAAGAACAGGGCTCACGCAGCCCGAGGCTGAGAAACGGGTGGCGGACGTTGTTGCGGCACTGCGTCAGACGGTCGATGCGGCTCGAAAAGCCACCGCGCACTTACTGCTGTGGACTTTCCTCGCTTTCTTGATCGGAGCGTTTTGCGCAAGCTATGCCGCCACCATTGGCGGAAGGCAACGAGATCACGTTCAGCCTATACAATTGAAGGAGAAATCATGAGATCCATCGTGCTTTACATGCTCGGAATTCCCATTCCGATCATTATTCTGATTGCCCTGTTCGTCCGTTAACTCCTTCAATCGGACGAATTGAAGCGATGCTAAGACGAGGCCAACATCCAATCAGGACCCACAGCCAGCGCTTTCTTGGTTCTTAGATGTCGGTGACTCGCTTTTATGTCTTCTTTACGCGTTGAGCCCAGATCTAATTGATCCTCATCGTGCAACAACAACTCCGGCGGCGCGACGGCCCACTCTGCACGCCACGACACTTTATCTGAACAAGGATTTTTATGACTACTCGGAACCTACTGATGACAACCATATTCCGTCAATTCGGCGCCTCGCGCGTCGCTGCTCTCTCCGTGCTTGCGGCTAGCTATGCCTCCGCTGCGATCACGATCGGCTCAACAATTCCTGCGGGAACAATCGGCCAGTTCTATACCGCCAATTTGGTTGCGGCTGGAGGCACTGGCCCCTATAATTACTCCCTCATCTCTGGAAGCCTGCCCACCGGACTAGCACTTTCGCCCTCAGGGACCTTGAACGGCACGCCCAGCAGTGCGGGGCAATTTGGTTTTTCTGTTCAGAGTACTGATTCCACCAGCGCCACCGGACTCACTACTTTGGCCCTTCGTGTGAACAGCGTCAATGGTCTCCAAATTTCGAGTACCGCCCTACCGGCTGGCCGCATCGGAAACCTCTATGATTTCAGTCTCATCGCTCAGGGTGGAACGACACCTTATTCCTGGGATTTGGTCCTCGGAGGGGGCACTCTTCCATCAGGCTTGTCACTTTCTTCGAGCGGCCGCCTATTAGGCAGCCCTAGTTCAGGAGGAGTGTTTCCGATCGTGGTCCGAGTGACGGACGTTAACGGAAGCTCCTTTCAAGCGGCGCTCACGTTGAGAATCGATGCCGCAGTGTTAATGATCTCAACCACCTCGCTCGCCGGCGCACCCTCGAATCTTCCCTATAGCCAAACGATAAGTGCCATTGGCGGAAACGCGCCCTACGTGTATGACCTCCTGTCGGGCTCACTCCCACCTGGTCTTACTCTCTCCAGTTCAGGGGTCATCTCCGGTACGCCGTCTAATGCGGGTAGTTACAACTTCTTTATCAGGGCCACCGACAATTCCTCAGCCGTCGCACAAGCTAGTTTCTCCATCACCGTAAGTCCTTCGGGCCCTCGCCTTTTGGTCTCGACTTTGGCCAACGGCATATTGAATCAGGCTTATTCGGGTGCGCTTCTAGCTCAAGGCGGAACCGCTCCGTACACCTTCGCTCTCATCGGTGGTTCATTACCAACTGGCCTGGCTCTCACCAGCACCGGAGCGTTGTCAGGAACCCCAACCAGCAGCGGTGTCTTTCCGATCAGCGTTCGCCTCACCGATGCGGCCGGACAAGTCACCCAGGCGGATTTGCTGCTGAATGTGAACTCGAGTCTCTTTACGATCGTCAATGTCCCCCCAACTGATGCTTTCGCGAACACGCCCTTCTCTCTGAATCTCGCTACCACTGGGGCAAATGGCCAAGTAGCCTTCACGCTTCTCAGTGGATCGTTACCGTCCGGCCTATCTCTCACTTCAACCGGCGTGATCACGGGAACGCCGCTCGCGGCGGGTACCAACTCCTTCGTAATTCGCGCGATAGACGCGACAGGCGCTACAGCGCAACTACCCGTCAGCTTTCGCGTTCAGTCCTCCACGCTCGCCATTTCTGCGGCCGGTTTAGCAAACGGGCAGGTCGGCCAGCCTTACTCGTCCACACTCACCGCGTCGAATGGCACGCCGCCATACTTATTCGCCCTCTCCGGCGGCTTTTTACCCCCCGGTTTAACGCTCAGTTTGAACGGCAACGTATCTGGCACACCCACCGCAGGCGGTCTCTTCCAGGCTATTTATCGCGTCACCGATGTCAATGCGGCAGCTTCGCAAATGTCGCTTCCAATTTTTATAGCGGGGAATGGACTCAGTCTCACCACTCTCACTGTGGCCTCGGGTCGCCGCGATCAACCTTACAGCTCTATCTTGCAAGCTACGGGGGGAACGCCGCCCTATATCTTCGAACTGGCTGGGGGCTCGCTACCACTCGGTCTCACGCTTTCACCTTCCGGCCTAATCTTCGGGGTGCCTACCCAAGCCAACGGTGGGTTGTTTACGGTGCGGGTAACCGACGGCGCGGGTGTGTCCTCCTTTGTAACTTACAACTTCAATATCAATGCGTCTTCCCTGAACGTCGGCTCGCCCTTCCCCCCCTCGGGACAGCTGTCCCGCGCCTACAGCTATGTATTCCTCAGCACAGGAGCTAACGGAGCCACAACTTATACCGTTGATTCAGGCGCTCTTCCTCCAGGCCTCGTCCTTAATGCCAACGGGACCCTTGCGGGCACGCCTTCGGCGCTAGGAACTTACGTCTTCAATCTCAAAGCAACCGATGCGGTGTCGTCAGCATTGTTCAGTGAGGTAATCACTATTGGATCCTCCCAACTTGGCTTCGCCTCGGTTCAAGTGCCGGACGTCACTATTGGCAATCAATTTTTCTTTATACTGACGGGAGTAGGCGGCACCGCGCCTTATGTTTTCTCTCTCGCCAACGGAAGCCTGCCTCCTGGCCTCGCATTGGCATCGAATGGGTCCATCACCGGTCTGGCGACCACGAGTGGATCTTATCCCGTCACTTTGCGGATAGCCGATGCGAGTGGCGCATTCGCCACGAGTACGGCAGTCTTTCTGGTAAACGCGGGCGGTGCTTTCACCATCACCACCTCGGCACTAGCTACCGCCCGGCGCGGCGAACTGTATAGCTCGATCATCGTGGCGAACGGCGGCAACGCGCCGTACACATTCTCTGTGGCCCCTGGGTCGTCTCTGCCCGCCGGGCTCTCTCTTTCTACCGGGGGAATTCTGTCAGGGCTTGCTGTATCGGACAGCAGCAATACTTTTGTCGTGCGCGCGCAGGATGCGACCGGTGCCACCACCCAGCGTACCCTGACCCTCGTCGTTAGTTCTCTTTCCCTCTCTCTCGCCAACGCCACCTTGCCTAACGGCATTGTCGGAAATGGTTACAATGCAATTCTTAATCCTTCGGGTGGCGTTGCGCCATATACTCTTTCCATCGTCAGTGGAGTTCTGCCTCCAGGCGTCACGCTCTCTTCTGGCGGGATGCTCTCTGGCACACCTACCACGGTTGGCACTTATCCCCTGGTGATTCGTCTGAGTGACGCAAATGGAAACCAGTTCCAAAAAGCCTTTTCTCTTTCGATTGGTGCGAACTTTTTAGCCTTTTCTGGAGCCACGCTGCCAAACGTCTTCGTCGGGCAAAGGTATCGTGCTGAGTTAGTCGCCACCAATGGCGTTACGCCTTACATTTTCTCGATCGCCAACGGCTCTCTGCCAGCGGGATTGACGTTAAGCCCGAACGGCATCATTATCGGGACACCCACAACGGCTGGCCAGTCCACAGTCACGTTCCGGGTAACCGATGGTGTGGGAAATGCCGCAGTGAATACAATCACTTTCGGCGCCAATCAGTCGCCGTTAAGTTTCGGCTTTACCGCCCTACCGGTTAGCACCGTAGGACAGGCCTTCAACTTCGTATCCACCTCTTCCGGAGGCACATCGCCCTATAGTTACACGGTTCTCTCGGGGTTACCTCCGGGCTTAACCGTGTCCTCCAGTGGAATATTTAGCGGCGTGCCTACCCAAGAAGGTACTTACAACGTGCTCGTTCGTGCGCAAGACACGACTGGAGCGACGGTGGAATCTACTTTCGTCATTACGGTGGTGGCCGCGGGTTTCCGCATCTCGAACCAATCATTACCGGTCGCGGCGCTGAATCAGGCTTACAACCAAACGCTGACCACGTCCGGTGGAAGCGGTACGGTTACCTTCAACATTGTCACGGGCTCTCTGCCAACCGGGCTCAGCTTCTCTCCTGCTGGCGTGATCTCGGGAACTCCCACCGCGACTGGTTCCTTCCCTTTGTCAATTCGGGCTGTCGATGGAAGCAACGCGGCCGTTACCACTAACTTCATTCTGGTCGTGTCCAACCCGATCGTGACGTTTGCGACGAACTCATTGCCCGCAGGAACGGTCGGCCAATCATTTAACCAGAACGTGACCCTCAATGGCGGAACGGGCCCCTACACGATAATCCTGAACTCCGGTAGCTTGCCTCCAGGGATCACTCTATCTAGCGCCGGTGCTTTCACCGGCACCCCGACAGCTGCCGGAACCTACACGTTCAATCTACGAGCGACCGATAGCCGAGGCCAATCAGCCAACGGAGATTTCCTGATTGGCATCGGAGCCTCTGGCGCCCCTGCCCTGCTGTCGGTACTTAGTTCCGCAAATTATGCCGGTAACGGCGTGGCTCCCGGAGAGATACTGGTCCTTTACGGCACCAACTTGGGGCCTGCCAATTTACAGTCCTTCTCTGTAGTAAACAATACGGTCGGCACCACACTGGGAGGGACGCGGGTTCTCTTTGACGGAATTCCGGCGCCCTTAATTTACACTTCTGCCAGTCAAGTCGCGGTGGTGGCGCCGTTTGGTTTGGCCGGAAAGACAGTGGTGCGGGTCGCGGTTGAGAATAACGGTGTAACTTCAGCTATCATCCAAATTCCAGTGCTGACAGCGAAGCCGGCGATTTTCACCCTGGATTCCAGCGGCAATGGGCCAGGTGCTATTCTTAATCAGAATGGGACCGTCAACTCACCGCAGAATCCGGCTGATCGGCTGAGCGTGATTACGCTCTACGTGACAGGTGTAGGACAAACCACTCCGGCGTCCCAGGATGGCCAAGTTGTTAATACCACTAGCAGTTTGGCAAATCCGATTACGGTTATGGTGAACGGACAACCGGCCGAGGTGGTCTATGCCGGGAACGCTCCTGGCCTCATCCCCGGAGTGGCCCAGGTTAATGTCAGATTGCCCTCCGGTGTACTCTCTGGCTTGAATACGGTCGCGGTTACCTCCGGAGCAATTGTATCCGTTGGAAACGTCACCTTATTCGCGCGTTAGTGATCGGTGTAACGAGATAGTATTGGCCTGGAACGCGCGATGCGTGTTCCAGGCCGTTCGTTTCCGGGGTGTAAGTATCGGAGGGGGGGTCGCTCGAGTTACCGGCCGGTTGCCCGCGAATCTAGTCCCGCGCCTTTGTGGCGACTGAACTACCAACGCGCAAGCGATTGTTCGCTCCGAATGGACCAACGAACTGCGCGAGGGGCGTTTCGCGGCCTGCACTGTTGTCGATTGCACGGGCAACCCGCTGGGAGTCCGCAATATCAGAGCTACTTCTCTCGTTGTAAATTACAGCAGCGTTTTTCAAGTCCAAACCGTCTGCAAGAGAATCTGGGACGGTTCCAGATCTTCGGAAAGCGCCACCCGCCAACACAGTAAATTTTGCTTTACCTGATCTGCGCTTGCAGTGGAGGTTCTGCACTAAAATAACGAGAATCCTCGCGTTCTCGCGTGGCAATTGGCGTGCAGTAGAGGTCGTGTGAAATCTGCCTTTCGACCCTCAAGGGACTTACGGAGGCGCGTTGCCTTTACAGGACCTTATCCCATCTCATAAGTGCCGAGTAACTTATTATGCCTGGAGGGAGGCAGGTCATCCAGAACTCACGCACTGGAGCGTCTCCGGCCAACGGTGATGGCCGTTGCGACCCGCCATGTCAGAGATGAACGAATGCGCCGCTGGCCTTCATAAACTGTGTTCGATCGAATTGCTTCGCGGGTCCCGCCGGCTCCGCCGCTGCATAACCGCGCTCGATGAACACCGGAAGATCGGCATAGGGGGGAACCTCGCGGCCCCTCCCCTGCCACACCACCGGACATGCGGGTCCGCATCCGGCGGTTCGGTGAGTTAAGCCATCAACGAACCGTCAATCTCGGAATCCCGAGCGAGTCGAAATAGGCATTGGGCAATGCAATATGGAGTCCGGGTGAGTCCGCCAGCCGCCACGAACCATGGGAACTACCCGCCGTTTTCGCGGCAAGATCTTTACCCACACCCCGTTTGCGCAGTTCGGCAAACCTCACCGTCCCCCTCTTCCATTGCTTCCAGATCACAGACCGCAGCCTGCGCCTGGTCCACTGCTCAAGGCCTTCCAGCACCGAAGGCGTTTGACACTTCCCGAAATAGCCGAGCCATCCCCGTAAATACCGGGTCAGATCTCCAGCCATCCGTTCGATGCTCACACCCCGCGTCCGATACGTCAGTTCCCGGATCCGCTCCTTGAACCGGGCCACCGCTTTCGGCGCGATCCGCCGTTTCGGTTCTTTCCGGTTCGTAAAGCTGAATCCCAGGAACTTTCGCGTCCATGGCCGCGCCACCGCGCTCTTCTGCTGATTAACCTTGAGTTTGAGCCGCTCGGATAGGAACCGCGTGATGCTTGCCATCACCCGTTCCCCGGCCCGAGGGCTGCGAACGTAAATGTTACAGTCGTCCGCATACCGCGCAAACCTCAGTCCGCGCCGCTCCAACTCCCGGTCCATCTCATCGAGCATGATGTTCGACAACAAGGGCGACAACGGCCCGCCTTGCGGCGTGCCCTCATCCACCGGATTGACCAGCCCATCCTCCATCACTCCAGCCGTCAGAAACGCCCGGATCAGCTTCAGCATTCGCTTGTCGCCGACCTTGCTGGCGATCTTCGCCATCAGTTTGTCGTGGTTCACCCGGTCGAAGAATTTCTCCAGATCCAGGTCCACCACCCAGCGGTAGCCTTCGGCGATGTACTGCTGCGCCTTCTCCACCGCCTGATGCGCACTTCGCCCAGGACGAAATCCATAGCTGTGTTCGGAAAATGTCCCGTCCCACTTGCGTTGTAGAACCTGCATCACCGTCTGCTGGATAAATCGATCCAACACCGTCGGGATGCCAAGCTTGCGCACCCCTCCGTCCGGCTTCGGGATCTCCACCCGCTTCACCGGTTGCGGCTTATAGGTTCCACGCTGCAACTGTTCCCGGATCGCTGGCCAGTGCTCTTTCAGGTACTCCGGTAGCTGCTGGACCGTCATCCGATCCACTCCCGGACTCCCTTTGTTGGCCTTGACTCGTTTCAATGCCTGCTTGCAGTTTTCCCGCTCGTAGACTTCCTCCATCAACTGTTCGCCAATGGCCGGGCTTTCTGTCCCGCGCTTCGCCGCAAGCGATTCGGTCCCTTCCACCAAGTCATTCGAGGCTTCACCTCTATCCTCCTGGTCGAAGGCCAACACTAGCTGGATATTCTGCCGCTTGTCGCTCATGAGTTACGCTGCTTACTTGCCGCTCCCATTAACCCCTTGCGGGGACCGTTCGGGCCTTCAGCACTTCCGTGCCTAATACGCCCTCTGCTGACTTCTGCCGTCCGGTCAGGATCGATTGCTCAACCCTCAGTCTCGAATCCGAGACAAACGGCAGATCTCCCGAGGTAAGTTCGACCGCCTTCCGCACGCAACCGCCGGATCTACAACCAGCGCCCTTGATGGATATGGACTTCGCGATCATTTGCCCGCTCGTCCGGCACCGTATGCCTCTAATCCGGTTCTTGTACATCGGCTCGTACGTTTGCTCCACGCTTCTTTCAGACCCGCCTCGCGACGACGCCCTTGCGCTTCGCTATCACTTCACCTCCATCAGGTTGTGAAAAGGACTTTCACCTTCAAGCTGTCGAACATGCTCGGCACACAAAAGTTTGGCCCGCTTCCAGAGCGGGCCAAGGACCAAGTCCACCGCGCCTCCGCCGAGCAACTCGACCGCTGGGCACGCCGTCTCCTGCGCAGCACGTCGCTCGAAGACACCCTCGACTAGACCGATACCGCCGGATTCGACAAGGTCCCGATCTGCGGCACGGTGATCTCGCACACATCGCCCGGCTGAAGTGCGACTTCTTCCGTAACAATAATGCCGGTACCGGTGAGCAGCACCGAACCGCTGGGGACGTTGTTCGAACGGAAGAGATACTCGACGAGCGTCTCGATCTTGCGACCCAGTTTGCTGGTGTTCGTCGAGCCCTCAAACGTAACGCGATCGCCGCGGCGGATGATGCACGTCATGTCGAGCGAATAGGGATCCTTGATTTCGTCCGGCGTCACCCACACGGGGCCGAAGGAGCAGCAGCCGTTGTAGGTCTTCGATTGCGGCAAATACAGAGGATTCTCGCGCTCAATGTCCCAGGCCGAAACGTCGTTGGCGATCGAGTAGCCGTAGACCTTGCCCTTGGCGCCCAAGAGAACCGCCAGTTCGGGTTCGGGTGCCGTGAACTTCGAGTCCTGCCGGATGCCGATCGGCCGGTTCGGGCC
>Ga0163154_10005669_pt1 | contig 15715 bp, 15 predicted proteins | sample OliLakLV19MP9P1_FD_148649 | JGI IMG/M metagenome (GOLD analysis project Ga0163154, IMG submission 148649) | Freshwater microbial mat bacterial communities from Lake Vanda, McMurdo Dry Valleys, Antarctica - Oligotrophic Lake LV.19.MP9.P1 | ecosystem: Environmental > Aquatic > Freshwater > Lake >... | reverse complement strand
GGGACTGTTTATTCACTGGCAAAAAGGAATTAAATACTGACTGAATAACAAGAGCCGTATGAAGGGAGACCTTCACGTACGGATCTGTGAGCGGCTGAGGCTGAAATGCTTTGGCCTACTCGACCAAACACCGGTGGGCTTTTGTTTGTAATCTTTTACTTTTATATCATTTTTTATGCTGCGCCTATTAAGCTGTTTTGGATGTATTTGCGTAATAGGTTATTTTAAATGCGGCAATAAGAAAGTTGTACGAAACCTTATTGCAGCATTCCGTTTTTCAATAGTGTTTGATAAAATACAAAGCTAAATGCAATCTGACTTTTTCCACAGACTGTACAAAATTTGATAAGTTTTTTAGTATTTTTTAACGATATTGCAAGCTAAAGGACACAGTTTAACAATGGTTAAGTATTCAACAGTAAAAAAAAAGCTGCAAATTGAAGTGGATAAAGCCACAGAAAATGGCATGGCTCATCTCACCCATTATTTTCAAAATAATGTTAACGGTGTTTCACAACATTATAAACAACCTGCAATCGACTATTTATTTTCGCTAAGTGAAAGTTTGAACCTTGTTGAAGAGCCACAAATGCAGCTTTATTTGCCTATGAAGTTTGACGTGCCTTTTCCACCACCAGAACCATACGAATTTACATTTATTGACCTTTTTGCAGGTATTGGAGGTTTTAGAATTCCAATGCAAGATATAAAGGGAAAATGTGTATTTACTTCCGAGTTTAATTTTCATGCCCAAAGGACTTATGAAATTAATTTTGGCGAAATTCCTTTTGGCGACATCACGAAACTCGACTTAAATATTGTACCAAAACACGATGTATTAACCGCAGGTTTCCCTTGTCAACCTTTTAGTATTTCGGGGAAAATGAAAGGCTTTGAAGACACAAGAGGAACTCTTATCTACAACGTTTTTAAAATAATTGAAATGCGTAAACCAAAAGTCGTTTTCCTTGAAAACGTAAAACATTTGGTGCATCATGACAAGGGTAATACTTTAAAAACTATCATTAAAGATTTAGAGTTATTGGGTTATAGAGTTTCATGGAAAGTTTTAAATGCTTCTGACTTTGGCGTTGCTCAAAACAGAGAAAGGCTTGTTATTATTGGACATGAAGAAGAATTATTTGATTTTACAAAACTGAAAACAAAGCCGAAACCAATTTTAAAAGATATTCTAGACAAGGATGTAGCTTTTGAATTTTTAAACGAACCGTTTACACTTATTGATGACCCAAAAATTCAAGAATCGGGTTTAATGTTTATAGGCTATCGTAACAAGACAATTCGGAAAGCAGGCGTGAGACCAGGGACAGAGCATCTTTCAAGAGTTCACAAACAGCCTAACAGAATTTACTCAACCGATGGTTTGCACCCAGCATTGCCTTCTCAAGAATCATCAGGTCGGTTTTGGATTTATAATGAAGGACAAGTAAGAAAATTGACTATCAATGAATGTTATAAAATAATGGGCTTCCCTGAAAAATTCATCAAAATAAACAACACATCAGAATTATATCGTCAAATCGGGAACTCTGTTTGTGTTCCAATGATAAAAGAAATCTCAAAACAAATCAAAGCACAATTATTATAGATGGCAGTAACAACAGCAGACTTTTTAACTGACCAATACAACAAAGCTATGTCTGCTGTTGGTTCAAATGAAATTATTACAAGTGATATAAACGAGGTAGAAAAGGCTCTTTTAAATACTATTCTTCAATTTTCAGAATCAGCCAAAGGCGTATTGACCGTTTTTATTACAAGCATTGTGTATAAAATACTTCATCCTGAACAAGATATTAGAAACCATCAAGACGGAATTCCAAATGGTTATTCGGGCAGAACATTTGATAATAAAAATATTACACCTTTTTTAAAACGATGCAAGTTTCCTGCAATGGCAGAAAGCGGTTGGCTAACACGTTCATTAGAACAGAAAGTACCTTACGATCAAAATTATACAGGTGCAATCAATCCAAGTAGTTTAAAAGCTGCATTCTTGACACTACTTCATAACATTCAAAATGGTGCAAGTTGTTCAGAATATTTGAGTTACTTATTTCAAGGGCTCATTATTAAACGTAACCAACACATAATTGATTTAGCAAAGCCTACAACACTTTCCATCAACTCAATCTTAGGACTTTTAGAAAAGCACTTTCATTCATCATATAAAGCAGAAGGAGCATCAAGATTACCAGTTTTAGCCTTCTACGCTATCTACGAATGTTTGATAAGCGAAGCTAAACGATTTGAGAACAAGCAACTTTTAGCAATTGAAAGTCATACCTCTGCAGACGCAAGAAGTGGTAGAATTGGTGACATAGAAATTATTGACGAAAACGGCAGAGCATTTGAAGCTGTAGAAGTAAAACATGGAATTACAATTTCACTACAACTTGTTTTAGATGCTTATTCCAAATTTCAAACAACTGCTGTAAATCGTTATTACATTCTTTCAACTGCACCACAAGCAGACAAAGATGAATGGGATAAAATACAAGCAGAAATACAACGCATTAAAAATGTACATGGTTGCCAGTTAATTGTAAACGGCATTATGCCATCGCTAAAATATTATTTGCGTTTGCTTGACAACACTTTTGAATTTATAGACAAGTATGTGAACCTGTTAGAAAACGACACTGCTTTGAAATTTGAACACAAAGAAAAGTGGAATAGAATTATTAGCGAACTCAGATAAAAGCAGACTGTCCATGGCGAAGACCGACAAAGGCTTCGTACAACATTAAGAAGAATAGCCGCAGGCCCCCACGAAAAAGCCCCGCATTAAACGATGTTAATGGGGGCTTGCGGTTATTCTTTGTTGACCGACGCCGATGCAATAGTATGAATTTGCTATAGGGGATTAGTAGCTTTCTGATTTTTTTAGCTCTAATTAAGCGGAAAGGTAACAGTTTTTAATAAAAATTCCTATCCCTCACCGCAGGTGTTGGTTCAACAAAGGTATTGCTGCAAGCAGGGCAGCACGTTGTAATCTTCGGCTGCGGTTCGCTATCAGCATCGGTTTCGGCATGACAAGCATCGCTGAACTTTTGTTTGTTATCTTTTACTTTTATAATTTTTCCCGATAGATTCTATCGGCTGCGACGCCAATGCAGCCAAATAGAATTAACGCTGCCGGGTTCATAAAAAAAATTACTTTTGCCGTCTAAAAAAATCAACATGACTAGAGGCCCCGTTTCTCAATACATTGAACATCATTACAGGCATTTTAATGCAGCCGCTTTAATGGATGCGGCCAAAGGATACGAAGCTCATTTAACCGAAGGTGGTAAAATGATGATTACCCTTGCAGGTGCAATGAGTACCGCTGAGCTTGGATTAAGCCTTGCTGAAATGATACGGCAGGATAAGGTGGACATCATCAGTTGCACAGGCGCCAACCTGGAAGAAGACATCATGAATTTAGTGGCGCACAGTCATTACAAACGGGTACCCAACTACAGGGATTTAAGTCCGCAGCAAGAGTGGGATTTACTGGAGAATCATTACAACCGTGTTACCGATACCTGCATACCGGAAGAAGAAGCTTTCCGCAGGTTACAAAAGCACATTCATGAAATATGGAAAGATGCGGATAACAAAGGCGAGCGCTATTTTCCGCATGAGTTTATGTACAAAATGTTGCTGAGTGGCGTGCTGGAACAGTATTATGAAATAGACCCCAAGAACAGCTGGATGCTGGCAGCGGCTAAAAAGAATATTCCCATTGTAGTACCGGGCTGGGAAGATAGTACTATGGGAAATATTTTTGCGAGCTACATTATTAAAAATGAACTGAAAGCAAGCACCATGAAAACCGGTATTGAATACATGGTTTGGTTAACGGAATGGTACAGGAATAACTCCGCTGGCAAAGGCGTTGGCTTTTTCCAAATTGGCGGCGGTATTGCCGGCGATTTTCCTATTTGCGTGGTGCCAATGATGTACCAGGATCTGGAATGGCATGATGTTCCTTTCTGGAGTTATTTTTGCCAGATTAGCGACAGCACTACCTCTTACGGAAGTTACAGTGGTGCGGTACCTAATGAAAAAATTACCTGGGGAAAGTTGGATATTAATACACCAAAATTTATTGTGGAAAGCGATGCCACCATTGTAGTGCCATTGATTTTTGCGTGGGTATTGGGCTGGTAGGTTTTAATTTTATATTTAAAGAAAAAGGGTAACAAAAATGTACATTTTTGTTACCCTTTTTCTATTTCATTCTGTATCTTTTTTACGCTATCTTTTTTGCTTTCAACCTGTTTTTTTCTGTGAGATAATCAAGAAAATAAATCACTCTTAAAGAAAGGCTGTTAAACTGTGGGCCATTTACTGTATACTTTAAATTGGAAACATAGTTTTTTTCAAACTCCCGGTTAAAACTTTCTGAAATATTTTTCCATACAATATTGACAAAACTTCCCTGCGCAAATTGCCAGGTGTACACCATATCTGCACTGATAAAGTTATAATTCTGTTTTACATTTTTTGTAAAAGGGTTGGTTGGGGTTTGTAAATTGCCATATTTATCCAGCTCATAAAATTTTACGGGGTCTACTTTGCTCCAGTAGTGTCTTGCCCTGATGGTAAGCCCCATGCGGTTGTTGAAATTGTATTTAAGATTTAAAATATTCTCAACTGTGGTAAGCGCTCTTCTCGAAAAAATTACGGTATCCGGCTGCAACCCGCCGCTGAGGGTAGCTGCCCATCCGGCACTGTTTTGATGAGTCTCGATGCTAATAGCATTATCGATGGAAAACTTACTGTTAAACCTGATTTTGCCATTTAGTCCATATCCTAAACTCGTTCTATTAAAAACACCGCCTGTGCCTGTAAAAAAGTTACCGCCCCATGATAATTGTTTTGCTTCATTACTATTCCAAAACGTATATAAATTCATCCTGCCTTTGTTATTAAAAACCCTTCCGGGTACCCTTGCTTCATAAAAATCATGATTGGCCGCACCCATATTAATATTGGCCCCAACCCACCACAAATTTTTAAGTTGTGCATTGCTTCTAATATTAAATCCGGCATTTTGATACATGTAATCACTTCTCTTTAAATTATCTATTGGCGAAACCAACCGGCTGTACCAAAGGCTTCCGTTTAGCCGTAATCTATTGTACCATGTTGTTGGCTTAGTCCAGTTATATGATGCCCACACACCTTGGTCCATTGTGTTGTTGTTGGTAAAATAACCAAGGTCACTTTTATCATATTTGTTATCAGATAATTCCTGAAATACCTGGAAATTAAAACGTCCACTTGTTTTACCAAAATACAGCGAATGAGCATAGCCGGTAATGGTTTTATTATTAACACCAACCAAATTACTGATGCTAACATTGCCACCAACATTCCATGAATTTTTTTTGTTGTTCAAATCAAATAAAGCGGAGGTTACATTGGCATCATAATCTTTACCACTGCGCCATACATTGGTGTTTACCAGGGAAATACTACTGTTGTTTTTTAAAGTTTGATCAAGCACCATAACATTGTAATTGGTAAGCGGATCTGTTTCGTATTTTCTTTCGGTGCCTTTGCTGGTATTTTCTATGATAGCATACTGTGGTTTGGTAATTGCATTAAGAAATCCGATACCTAACCCTTTTTGTGTTCGTCCACTTATTTTGGTTGCGTTCAATAATTTTACCTGCTTTGGATTACTTTTTACAAATTCCTGGTCGTTTACCTGTGTGCCGGCATCACCCAGTTCGTAATAATGTAACGGGCCATCATCTACCCTTCCAATTCGTCTGCTGTAAAATAAATCACCCTTACCAAACAGATCAGAACCCTCAGTAAAAAAAGTTCTATTCTCTGCAAACTTTTGTTCAAAGGGAGATAAATTCAAGATACGATTATCTGTTTGTGCCTGTCCAAAATCCGGTATCAGCGTCATATCCAGTGTAAATGCCTGGTTGATGCCGTATTTAACATCCATACCACCATTAACACTAGTACTATTTTTAGACATAGCACCTGATGCATTATCATCATGATTCTGGTAGGCTGAAAAATAGGGGGAGAATTGCAACCGAAGCGGCGGCTTAATATCCTGTAAGCCTTTTAGCATTCCTGCCTGGGTTAAAAATCCGTTTACGTTCGGGTCAATACTTTGCCAGAACAATTGTTGCCCGCTTTTTTGTCTACTGCGTATAATATTCAATCCCCAATCCTGTACTTTTTTATTGCCGAAACGGATGGCAGCATAGGGTAGAAAAATTTCAAAACTCCAGCCGTTGTTATGAATTTTTGAAGCGCTTTTCCATACCGCATTCCAGCTAAAATCTTCATTGTCGCCATTGGAATTGGGAGATAGTTTAGCATCAAATTGTTCTCCCAATGGAGTGGTAAAATACTCAAAGCCATTTAATTTATCATTGTAGGTATCTAAAATAATTCCTACAAAATCGTTGTTGCCAAAGCCATCTCTGCCAACCAGTTCGGCTGCAATGCTGTCTTTATTTTTTTCATGAAAAAAACCTCCGATATAAAAACCTTCATCGTTATACAAAAAGTAAACCTCCGATGCATTGTCAGCAATTTCAGGTTGAAAAGGAGCGGGTCTTAGGGTAATAAATTTAGTTGCCACAGCAGCATCTTTCCATGCAGCTTCGCTTAAATTTCCGTCTATAACTATGGGGGTATTAATTCGTTTCGCCTTTATAGATTTTTTCTCTGTTTGGCAAAAAGCCGATAAAAAAAGCAACAGGCAGATGCAGGTTGCTTTTATTGGTAAAAAGTTCATGACTACACTATTTGGTTTCAACCGAAAATATTGAACTTATTTCCGGGTACGAAACTAAACGTAGATATTGATAGAGATGTTACCGCTTATCAAAAGAAAAAATTATTTGGGTTTTTGTTAACAGGAATTTTACACAAAAAGATCATTATATAATTGGGCTCCGGGTACTACAGAATACTTGCTTAAATCGGTAATGCCTTCTGTCGCCAACACCTGTTCGTCAATGAAGGAATTGCCGGTGCAGGTGATAGAGGATTTGGACAAAATATAAAAAGCGGCATCAGCCATTATATCAGTTGTACGGCTCATGTTCATCAGCATTTGGCCACCCAGCAAATTGTTTACTGCAGCAGTGGCGATGGTTGTACGTGGCCAGAGTGTGTTGGCAGCAACCTGGTATTTTTCCAGTTCGGCAGCAAGGCCCAATGCGATCATGGTCATGTTGTATTTACTGATGGTATAAGCCAGGTGATTGGCAAACCATTTCATATCCATATTAATGGGAGGTGACAGGTTGAGGATATGGGCATTGGTAGATTTTTTAAGATGAGGTATGCAGGCACGACTCACCATAAAAGTTCCCCGTACATTAATATCGTACATCAAGTCAAATCGCTTGGGTTCTGTCTTTTCTGTTGTGGTAAGATTAATTGCTGAAGCATTGTTGATAACAATATCAATACCGCCAAATTTCTCAATGGCTTTGTTTACCACATTATCAATCTGGTCTTCAAACCTGATGTCGCATTGAACGGCAAGCGCTTTGCCGCCAGCAGCTTCCATCTCTGCTGCTGCAGAAAAAATAGTGCCGCCGAGTTTGGGGTTTTCTTCAATGCTTTTGCTGGCAATTACAATATTGGCACCTGCTGCGGCCAACTTTAAACCAATGGCTTTTCCGATGCCTCTTGAGGCGCCTGTAATTAAAACTGTTTTGTTTTGAAATGGCATAATCGTTTTTTATGAATGGGTGGTAATATATTTTACCAAATAATTTCAATGATATTTTTATATAAAGGGAAATTTTCGTCTATTGAAATGATGGGAATTTTTTCATAGAAATTTGTAGCAATCAGCAATCTGTCAAATGGCGTCTTTGTGGTTTTCAGAAAAAGGGAAACTTGCGTAACTAACAAGATGAACATTTTTTAGGTGTAAAATTTTATAATTAAGTGAAATAATATGCTCTATAGACTCATCAAGCGATATGTTGAAATGAGGCAACTTATTAATTTATAATTTGATGGCAATTTCAAACAAACTTATTTGGCTTATGTCAAATTATTGTTGGGGTTCTCTATAATTATTTTTACCCGATCTAACAATTTTAAAGGGCCTGTAAAAGCCGAAGGACAAATATGTGTATCCATTAAGTATTCCGTATTCATCTACCTGTAATCTTTTAAATCCTCCAATGGTTCATCAAAATTATCCGGTACAGCAATCTTTCCTTTTAAGGTTCCTAATTTCCTTTTAAGCATTTCATTCGTTTTTACTTCTTCATTAAGGAAGGTAATAATCACTTTCGTTTTCTCCCTAATAAACGGCTGTTCAGATAAAACAATCTTGCCGTTATCGTAATATCCTTTTATTGGGGTGAGCATAAATTGTAATAATTGTTGAGTAAATGTAAATCAATTTTTCGAAGGCATATTGCAGGGTTGCATAAGTTTAGGGCTTAGAAAGTTTAGTATTACACTACTAAACTTTCTAAACTTCTAAACAAATCTAAACTTCTAAAAGAACCTAACTCAAGGTTGCTTCGTGTGTAATGTTGGTATTTAACAATTTTGAAATAGGGCAGTTTGCTTTTGCATCTGCTACTGCTGTTTCAAATTGTTCCGGGCTGATGTCTGGGATTTTTGCAGTCACGGTTAAATGAGACGCTGAAATAGCTCCTGCGGCAGTGTCTAACGTAATCTCACATTTTGTACTGATTTCATCTGCAGTAAAACCTGCTGCGCCCAATACAAAACTCAGTTTCATACTAAAGCAGCCTGCATGTGCTGCGGCTACCAATTCTTCCGGATTGGTACCCACACCTTCCTCAAAGCGGCTGCTGAATGAGTACTGCGTTTGGCTCAGTACCGTACTTTGAGTAGTTAGGTTGCCTGTACCTTCTTTACCTGTGCCGTTCCATACGGCGGTTGCGTTTCTTTTCATTATTTATGCCCCATCCCCGCTAGCAAGCGGGGTGTTTTGCCTAAAGGAGTGTCAGGCCTTTTGTGAATAATAAATTTATACTGATACAGTTTGTTTTTTAAAAACCTGTTAATGCGGCTTCTGTTAAAAAATCTTTTATGATGGTTTCGTCTGTTTCAAAACCTGATAAAAAATCTACTTGTTCAGAATAATTAATATCACTAAAATAACAAAGTTGCTTTCTGAACAATATGGGATTAAAGCTGTCCTTAAATATTTCTTTTGCCTTGCCTGATATTTGATTGATACTGTAGAAATCCTTAATCAAAAAATACAGATCCACATAGTCTTTCCATTTTCCCCTTCCGCCAAGTGCAAAGGCTTTCATTGCGGCAAGGCTGATTAAATCCGGCATCCTTAAATAATTTTCATAAGTTTCATCGGCTTCCACCAAAAATGGAAACTCAAAAAAAGTAAGCTTCACATCATTGATGATAAAATGAATCTGATCTGATAAAGCGACTATGATATTAGATGAAAAACCTGAAACAGCTACTGCTTTTTTTACCGAAGTAAAATTTATTTTTTTTTCTGTAAACAAATCAAAGTCAACAGAATGCCGGTGGCCAATGTGCAAAGCAATTGCAGTGCCGCCCACTAAGTAATAACTCTTTTTGTATTTTTTTATAAAAGGCAGCAATTGCTGTTGGTTATTATTTAAAATTTCAATGTGCATATTTAGCAAGGTAAAGGCTGAAGAAATTTCTTGAAAGTACATTGTAATTACCAGCGACACGTACAGATGTATTTAATTGTTCAAAAAAAACAGCAGCTAACTTTTGTTTACCTACCAGGTTCATCAATGCCTTTACATTAGCTTCATCAGCATAATTGAAAAAAAATTCTGTTACCACCGCCAATGGCAAATTCTCTTTTTCACTGTCTTTACTATACCAGAACAGGGAAGCATTTTTGCGGATGAGTGCTTTTAATTCGGGGCTGTTTTCCATATTTAAATTTACCATTATTAGTGGAAGAAAGTATGTTTTTAACCAAACAAATTATTTAAAATTTCTTCATCAAAACCCACCAATAACTTTCCATCAACTTCAATTACCGGTCTTTTTATAATGCTGTTTTGTGTTTTCATTAATTGTATAGCTGCAGCCTGGCTGGTGATGTTGCTTTGTTCTTCCGGCGATAATCCTCTCCAGGTAGCGCTTTTTTTATTCAGCAATATTTCCCATCCGGTAAGTTTACACCATGCTGTAAGTTTCTCTTTACTGATGCCATCTTTTTTGTAATCATGAAAAATGATTGTAATATTTTTTAGTTTAAACCATTGCAATGTTTTTTTAATGGTATCGCAATTGGGGATGCCGTAGATGGTAATGGTACGCATAATTAAAACTCAGGTGCTGCTGGTTTGGTTTTCATGATGGCTTCAATTTTTTCCAGTACTTCCGGTGTTAGTTTTTCTGCAACTTCCAATGCTTTTAAATTATCCAGCAACTGCTGTTTTTTGGTAGCGCCTAATATTGCAGTACTTACGTTTGGATTTTTAATACACCAGGCAATACTTACTGCTGCGGTGGTAGCACCCAGTTTTGCGGCCAATTCACTTAGTTTTTTTACTTTTTTAACCCTGTCTTCCAGTAAAACTTTTTCTTTCAGCCAGTCGAACCCTTCCAGGGATAGCCTGCTGCCCTTGGGTACGCCATTGTTGTATTTACCACTTAAAAGGCCTGATGCCAGCGGGCTCCAGATAGTTGTACCCATACCAACATTTTTATAGATTTCTGCAAATTCCACTTCTATTTTATGGCGTTCAAATAAATTGTATTGTGTCTGTTCCATGGTAGGGCCAATCAACCTGAATTTTTCAGCAACGCGGTGTGCTTCCATTATTTCAACACCGCTCCATTCACTAGTGCCCCAGTACAATATTTTACCTTGTTGCAACAGGTGGTTCATTGCCCAAACAGTTTCTTCAATTGGTGTATTTTTATCGGGGCGATGGCAATAATATAAATCTAAATAATCTACCTGAAGGCGTTGTAATGCTTCGTTACAAGCTTCAATTAAATGCTTGCGGCTGTTACCGGTTTGGTTGGGTTTATTGTCTTTACCCCGCCAGCCAAAATATGCTTTGGACGAAACGATAAAAGAGGTTCTGTCCCACTTTTTCTTTTTAATAACCCTGCCCATCATTTTCTCACTTTCACCCAGTGCATAGGTTTCTGCATTGTCAAAAAAGTTGATGCCATTATCGTAAGCAATGCCCATTAATTCTTCCGCAATTTTATCATTAATTTGTTTGCTGAAGCTAACCCAGCTGCCAAACGAAAGTGTACTTACCTGCAAGCCTGATTTACCTAATCTTCTATAATCCATAAAATTTATTTTTGTATTGAAGTTTGAAGGTACAACAGCCAAAATCCATAACTAATACCGCTGTGTTAATATTCCTTAATTAGGAAACTCAGTGTTGGAAACATTTACAAAACCTTTGGGATGCACAATGTGCCATTCAGTAAAATCCTGTTTGGCATCCATACCAACTCCGTCAATAATTTGTGTCTTGCGCCTTATACGCACCGGCTTATCGGTAAAAAATTCTGCTCCTGTAATACTTCTGTCCCAATACAGTTCATCGCAATAAAGTGTATCGCCCAAAATATTTATTACCCTTACACTATCTTTTAAAAACATCTTGCTCTGGCTGTCTTTATACTTAGCATAACGGGCATCCACCTTGCTTTCCACGCTATCGTTAAGGCCATAAAAATCTACGTGCATGCCTTTGGGAAACTCTACATACGTAACAGTATCCTGCACCCTGTACATTATTGGGCCGGTTAATATTGCTTTTCTTTTTCCATTAACTGTGTAATGAATCACTACTTTTTTTGCCTCGTCTTTACCAATGCCTTTTGCGTTGATTGCTTCTACATCTGCCAGCTTGTTTTCGCAACTACACAAAAAAAAGCAGCCTGTGGCTAAGGCTGCAAGTATATTTTTATAAAAAGGTATTTTCATCAGTCTACCTGTTTTTAATTAATAGTATTTAGACCTGTTGAACCACAAATCACCTAGCGATAAACCTACAGAAATTCTTAAAGTACTTTCCCTGGTGTTAGATTTATTATTACCACGGCTACCAAATTCTATGGCAGTATTGAGGAAGGAAACCTGTGTTTCGTAAAAAGATCTACGCAATTTAAGTGGAAATCCGGCACCCAGTGAAATGCCAAATTCAGGAAGCTCATTACCAACATTTATATAATCACTTCCATAATAAAAGCCACCCCTGTACTTTACTGCACTAAAATAATTTTTGATATTATTTAAGCCGGCAGGATTGAATTCTGCTCCGGCACGAATTTTCCATCCATCTTTAACCTGGTCTTTTTGACCAAAAAAACTGTATTTGCTCCAAAAACTTTTTTCATAATCTACTCCCACCAACCATCGGTTACTGCTGTCTTTGTAGGTAAAACCTACACCAAAACTTGATGGATACGCTACTGTTCCATCCTGCGTTTTTTGATACACACTGTCTATACGAAAGCTGGTACCCGAAGCGTCATATTTTACTGTTTCTCTGATGGTGTTTTGGGTTCCCTTCATCGTTTGGGTAAGATTGCCATAAGCACCCAGCCGCAGAACAGATTTGCGTTTTGTAACAATTTCATATTGTGTACCCAAGCTAAAAAAGATACCTCCAAAGTTTGTTACGCTGGCCGAATTGGAATTGTAATAATTAACGGTATCGTTTAAAAAAGTAAGCTTTGTGCTATAATCCTTGTTTCCAAACCTGTATCCTGTATTAAAACCAATATTAAACTTTTTATACCTGATGCCTGATCCAAAGTTGAATTCACTAACACCGCCGCTACCTTCAAATATTGAAGCTACACTATCAATGCCGGGCTTTCTTTCTAATTTTAAAATTTTATAATTGATTTTGGAAACGGGTTTTAGTCCAAAACTCATACCCAGGTAAAGGCCTTTTTTATTCAGCTTTTTTAACCTGACAGGCATACCTAATTGAATATAAGAAACTATCAGGTTGGTGGATTTAAATTTATCAGAAGGGTTAATACTTTTTAATGTTCGGCTGTCAACCTCGGCCCCAAATTCAAAAATAGTATTGCGTAAATAACCTGGTGCCGTATAACTCAGGTTGCCATAGCTTGCAGGGTTTGTGAAATTTACGGATTGTATATCTGAATATCCGGCGGTGATTCCACCCATTGATCTGTTGATAATATTCTGGTTGGGAGACATATCGCCTAACCCGTAACGGGAATAAGGAGAGTTTTCCTGGGCCGATGCTGTGTTAATAATTATACAGGTTAAAACCAATCCAATCCATCTCATCATGTTAGCAGTTATTAACTTCGCTGATTGCGTAAAGTCCTTTGAATAAAAAGTTTAAGTCGGCAAATATCTTCTTTTTAAGGTGACGGGCAAAATAGCCTGCATCTCCCCCGGTTAAAACCACGTTAAAGTTGCCATACCGGTTGTTGTAAAAGTCAATGAAACCGGCCATTTCAAAGGTTATACCTGCAATTACACCGCTCTGTAAATTAGTTTTGGTATCGTACCCGATAATGGGAAAATTACCCCCATTTGCCATCGGTCCTTCTTCCAGTAAGGGTAATTGGGCGGTAAGATCATGCATGGATTTATACCGCATTTGCATACCCGGCGAAATAGCGCCACCCAAAAACTGGTGATACTGGTTGATGAAATTATAGGTAATGCAGCTACCCAATGCAATTATCAAATTGTTTTGTTTAGGGTAAAAATGAACTGCTGCGGCTGCAAGTGCCAGCCTGTCTGCCCCAATAGTTGCCGGCTTACCCACGGGTGAGGTAAAATTAAGTTGGGTAAGATGTGATAGTTTGTGAAACGAAGTGTGTGCAACTAAAATTTCTTCAATTGCAGGGTTGTGATTGATAACAGATGAAAGAATGCTGCAATCGGGTTGATAGGTTGCAATCAGCTTTTCGATGGTTTCATCTTTATCATCCGGAAGCAATAGTTCATTTGCCAAAACATCAGCTTCAAACAAAGCGGCTTTAAGCCGGGTATTGCCAAAATCAAAACAAAGAGTCTTTTTCATTGGAAGAAATTAGATTTTTTTAAATTAAACTACACCCTATTTTTAACTGGTTATCACACGCTTTTATGGATGTTGAATTATTAGAGCCGACTATCTATATAACCTGCGCAGTAAATTCAACAAATAAATTATTTGGGTAGCTGTTTTATAAACTATTTAATTATTCACCTTCTGTAGCTACTATCAATTTATATAGCTTTGCCCATTCACTATTCGCTATTGCCCATTCAATGTCGTTGACTTAAGTTTTGGTTAGCCCCTGATCAACCGCCGACGGGGCTGATAGCCGCCGTCGGGGTTAGTCCAACCCCGTTAGCGGTTGCAAACCCTGACGGCGGCTGGGCTTAAGTCAACGACATTGATTCACCATTCACCATTGCCCATTCACCACCTCACCATTCAAACCCACTCAGATTTTTAAAATGGCCATTCAATTTTATTTTGTCTTTAAGCACCTCCATTTCTGATATTACCGGTAATACTTTTAGCAGGTGTTGTTTAAGGTATTCCTGCCGTTGCAGTTCATATAATAATTGCAACAGTTCGTATTCCTCCTGCAACGACATGCCTGCATGATGTGCAATATCGTAACTACAAATTTCCTCATCCGGTTTTTTAAAGGATTTACTTACATTAAGCACCGTGTGTAATTGCCTTACAGAGGCCAACACTTTCTGCATCAATTCCCAGTTGCCAGATAATTCGTTTGCCGGATAGCTTACAATTGCACCACTGTATAATTTATCGGGTAAAGTTTTTATAACTTCTAAAATAAGGAATAGCTTGTGCCCCCTTGTTTTGATGTCCATTTCACCAGTGTCATATATTTTTGTAATTTCTACCAATTCTACCAACGTGCCCATTTCGCTGAGTGTGTTGTTGATGACAGAAGGTATCCCAAAAAGTTTTTTATTTTTTTTGCAATCCTGAATCAGTTCTTTGTACCGGGGCTCAAATATGTGCAGGTTTAGTTCTTCACCTGGGTACACCACAATGCCTAAAGGAAAAATGGGAATAAAGTTCGTCATGCTTTTTTCTGAATTTTTTTCGAAGATAATACGGAATGGCGAATGGGCAAGGGTGAATGGGCAATGGGCAATTGGCAACGTTGAGAGGTGAATGGTGAATGGGCAATTGGCAATAAGCAATATGCAATGGGCAATAGACAATACGCAATAGAGAAATATAAAATTATGCAGTCCTTTAAAATCTATTAAACCATCGCAAGTCCTTTAAATTATATCCAACTCCCTTAACCACCTTCAACCCCATTTAACTCCCATTCAACCCCATTCAACCCCGTTCAACCACGTTCAACGATCTTCAACCACCTCCAACTATCTTCAACTATCTTCAACCACCTTCAACTATCTTCAACCCCGTTCAACCATCTTCAACAACTTTAAACTATTTTCAACCCCGTTCAACCATCTTCAACCACCTTAAACCATTTTAAACTATCTTCAACCATATTAAACAATACTCACCCTCGATGTGGCAACAATACCTGCAACTTATTCAGCAAGGCGATATCAAGGCATTGGCCCGTTGTATTTCGTTGGTGGAAAATGAAGTGAGCGGATATCAATCACTGATGCAGTCACTGCCACCATCACACACGCCGGTTATTGGTATTACAGGCCCGCCAGGTGCAGGGAAAA
>Ga0163154_10005666_pt1 | contig 15720 bp, 17 predicted proteins | sample OliLakLV19MP9P1_FD_148649 | JGI IMG/M metagenome (GOLD analysis project Ga0163154, IMG submission 148649) | Freshwater microbial mat bacterial communities from Lake Vanda, McMurdo Dry Valleys, Antarctica - Oligotrophic Lake LV.19.MP9.P1 | ecosystem: Environmental > Aquatic > Freshwater > Lake >... | reverse complement strand
CGTCTACACAGTACCTATTCTCAATGATTACTCTTTCGCGGTAGGTGATTCTACTAAAAGTCTTCTTTTTCATACACTCTATATTACTAAAGTGTTGCGATTATTTCTTGAACTTAGGTTGCTCTTTTTTGACACGTTAGTCTTTAGGTATTCATAGGTACTTGGTATTGGTTCAAAAGCGTAAATCTGGCCGCCGCTTCCTACCAAATTACTAGCTATCAAAGTAAAAAAACCTATATTTGCACCCACATCTATAAAAACGTTGTTTTTATTTAAATTGTTTATTATATATTTCGTTACAAACAAATCGTCGTTACCAATATAACCTGCGTTATATAACGAGTAAGGGCGAATACCAATCATGACTATTTCTTCATCCCAGAAGGTCTTCTTTTTAATTTTCACGGGAAAAGTTTTGAGTTTGAAGATTAAAAAAATCAATATTCTCTTATAAATTTTATGTAAAAACCAAGTTAGTTTTTTGGTTAGGGTTTTCGATGGGCTGTTAGCATAATTCCTTATCGCTCTGTCTAACAATATGTTAAATCTGGCCCTGTCCACTGGAGGTTGAATAGTAGGGATTTTTATTGACATATCAAGCTTTTTAATGTAAAGATAATAACAGGAAATTTGCACATTAACAACTGAAAGAGGTAATAATCATGTCTACTATAACCCTACACTCACTCACGAAGATTCCTTTGGTAAATAAGGGGGATCAGATTGCACAACTCATTGTCGAAAGTGCCGCCAGTGATGGCGTCATGATTGACGATGGTGATCTCATTGTCTTGGCACAGAAAATAGTTTCAAAGGCGGAAGGAGCAACGGTGAAGTTATCTGAAGTGGCTGCTACACCTGAAGCTTTTGAACTAGCTGAAAAGACTGGCCGTGATGCCAGGCTTTGCCAGCTGTATCTCGACGAAGCTTCTGAGGTTCTCGCGGTAAAAGGCCGTATGGTAATCACTCGGCACAAGCTTGGATATGTCGGTTCAAGTTCGGGCATCGATCGCTCGAATATTGCTCCTCACTCTGAAGAGGTGGTGGTTTTGCTTCCGAAGAATCCAGATGCAAGTGCCAGGAAAATTCGTGCACAACTCAAAGAGCTGACGGGTAAAACTGTCGGTGTCATCATTAACGACTCTTGTGGTCGAGACTACCGGGACGGATCGGTTGGAATGGCGATTGGGGTCGGCGGTGTTAATGCACTGCGCATAGACGAGAAAGTCGACTTGTTCGGCAATCCGTCAACGAGCCGTATTGCTGTAGTCGATGAGGTTGCAGCAGCAGCTTCGCTCCTGATGGGACAAGCAAACGAGGGTGTCCCTGCAGTAGTGGTCAAAGGTGTAACCTATACCACTACTGAAGATGCTTCAATTCAAGACTTCATTAACAAATAGGAGGCTTCAGATGAAAAATCTACAAGTAACTACTGACTACCGTGACCCTTCGTCGGGCTCGTTTGAGGTAGTTGAGCGTAAGGGAGTTGGTCATCCGGACTCACTCGCTGATGCCTTGGCTAACGAGGTTTCGATTGCGTACTCGAGGCATTGCCTCGATGTGATTGGGGTGATTCCGCATCACAATGTCGATAAGCTCTACATTGGTGCTGGTCACTACAAGAACGACTACGGTGTATGTGACCGACTTTCGCCGGTGGTAGTGCGCGTTCATGGTCGTATGTCAGCAGTGTTTGGTGATGTCGACTTGAACATCGAAGAACTGCAGATTTCTGCAGTTCAAAAGTACATGCGTCTGGTAATGCCGACGGTCACCAATGACGATCTCGTCATTGAGCCGAATGCTACTCAGCACACAAAAGTTCCGTATTGGTTTACACCTCGGAACGTTGCTGATATTCCTGATGCGACAAATCCCAAAGCGAACGATACTTCGGTCTGTATTGGTCATTGGCCTCCAACTCCAGCGGAATCGCTCGCTTATCAACTTGAGCGTTACTTCTGGGTAGAGGTCAACGGTCATGCCGTTCCGCGTTTTCCAGAGATCGGCCAGGACATTAAAGTCATGGTTGTGCGTTCTGAGGAACAGTTGGAGGCGACTCTGTGTGTTCCTGCCATGAGCAAGCTTACTGCGTCTTACGACGCATATCGTGAGCTTATGGATACACATGAAAAGAACCTCCAGGCACTCGCTGACAATCTGTTGGCGGATTCCAGCCTACGGCCACTGGTCAGGGTTAATCCCTATCAGCGTCAGTATATGCTAGGTTTGGGGAGTTGTATCGAGTGTGGTGAAGAAGGTATGGTCGGCAGAGGTAACAACATCAACGGAGTTATCTCGACACATCGCATACATACACTGGAGTCGTGGGCTGGTAAGAACCTGGTCTATCACACTGGACGTGTGTATGGGTACATGACTGCTAAGCTGGCTCGGAGCATCTCTGATCAGTTCTCTGTAAAATGTACTGTAACTGCGGTTACTCGGTGCGGAGATTCGCTTTTCCCACCATACCAACTGATGGTTTCGACCAGTGTACCCGTAGATGCTAATGAGCTCGAACGTTTTGTGGACGAGCTGATGGCAGAAACGGACTACGTGGAAGAAATCCTGTCGTTCAGGCCATGGATCAATCAACTATAGGAGGTGCGCCATGTACCAATACACGCTGTCGCTTGATGGCGAGTCGGTTGGTGTGTGGTCAGATACCGACCTCACGCCAACTTTTACTAAGTGGAAAGGACTCCTTCATCTCACAGGAGTCACGGTTGGGCCGAGTAGCGATCAGGAATTCATTGTGAGGTATGCAAATGCTTCCTTTGAACCAGTGACCTACTCGGACAAATCGGTACTTGTAACAATACCGCTTGAGCAGTTGCAGTCTGGTGAGATACTGCTCTATGCGGCGTTGCCGTTCCTTGAAGTACTTCATCAGCGAAAGCGGGTGATCACAATGCATGCAGCGGCAGTTGAATTTGGTGGCAAGGCAATCTTGCTCCTAGGTAAGGCTGGCGCTGGTAAAACCAGTCTCACACTCTCACTCTGTCGAAACCATAGAGCTCGTCTTATTGGTAACGACGTCGTGAAGGTGGGGATGGTCGATGGCTCAGTGCAAGCGTGTGCTGGTTCCAAATATTTCTTCTTGAGGCAGGAGTCAATCAAGAGAAATATCCCTGACTTACTTAGCTTGTTTCCTCAATCAGAAAAAGACCCTTGGACGCACAAGATCTATTGTTCTCCTGAACAGCTGGGTGTGACAACGTGTGAAGGGGAAGCCCTAATCACGAAAAGCTATCTAGTTCATGTTGATGAGACAATGGAAGAACTTTATACTTCTAGCGCAGATAAAATGGACACGAGGCTGTATCTTAACGAAAACATGTCTCGTTACATTCGTGGAACAGCAATTGCGCTTTTTGGGCAAGGTTCACAGTTCATGGGGTACGTACCATCCTTTGATTCGTCTGACTTTTTTAACATGAGGGTTGGACTCACTGAGGCACTTATCTCTGATACCAAGATGGTGTACTTGTCGGGCAATCTTCACGATACCTGCCAGTTCATCGTCAAGGAAACAGGGGTGTAGCGGCGACTCGATTGAGTCGCCGCTTTTTGTTATAATTTAAACATGTTTACTTTAAATCATGCTATATCGCCAGAAGACAGTTTTTCTATTGAAAAAGCAATTTCATATTTGGTAACCAACTACAATGAGTCTGGACATAACCCAAAGCCGGTAATTTTACACTCGCTTCGAATTGCAAATATGCTTATGGAAATGGGATATAGTAAGAAAATAATAATCGGTGCAGTGCTCCATGACATTATTGAGGATACAAATGTAACTGATGAACAGCTTAAAAATGATTTTGGCAAAGAAGTTTTAGACTTAGTAACAGCCGTTAGTTACGATGAGTCAATTTCAGATCCAGTCGAACAATATAAAGACATGTACGATCGAGTTCTTGCTTATGGGAAGGATGCTGTTGTCTTAAAGTCAGTTGATATTGCAGTAAACAGTTTGTACATAGATCTTGTTGCAGATCAAGGTAAAAAGCGTCAGCTAGTAGAGAAAGGGACGTACTTTCTTGATCTTATGAAAGCATTTTCTTCTGAGCCGGCGTGGCAATTGCTTAAGATTAGGAATTTGGAAGAAATCGCTAAATTGTCATGAAAATAGCAGTCTGTCTTCCTAGTCATAATGAAGCTGGAAATATTCAAAACATTACAAAAATAGTCGATCAGGGACTAGTTACTTTGTTAGCTAACGAGAATGTATCTGAAGCAGTGATTGTTAATGTTGATAGTGATAGCAGTGATGGTTCCAATAGATTGTTTGAAGAGACTGAAACTGCATTTCGGAAGCATTCAATAGTTGTTCAAGGGGAGGGTGGTAAAGGTAAAAATATCCTAGAGTTTTGTCGTTATGTTGTAGATAACAGTATTGATTACTGTATTACAATAGATACAGATATTACATCTGCTGATCCAGTGTGGGTAACAAAACTAACGGTTCCAATGATCAGAGATGGAGCTATATATGTCACGCCACTGTATGAAAGAAGCCGCTTTGAAGGAAGTTCTACAAACCACTTTACTTTCCCCTTGGTTTACGCCCTTACAGGCCAGGTGGTCCGCCAGCCAATTGCTGGTGATTTTGGATTCACGCTGCAACTAGCGAGAGAGATGATAAATTCTAGTTTTGTTAAAAGTGAAGCAGTCCAAAAATACGGTATTGATATCTTCATGACAATGACTGCGATACGTACAGGAAACTACATTGCAAATGTAAATTTGGGGAAGAAAATACATGCTCCTAGTTTCAATAAGTTAGAGTACATGTTTCCGCAAATTGCTGCTTCAGTATTGATGAGTAGCATAGCTCAATTTAAAGAATCACATTCGGTAAGTATAGGTGATGAGAGTAACATCCTCCCGAGCTTGAATTTTAATCATCGTGAGGCTGCAGAAGCAATGAGTAAAAAGGCTTTCGGAGAACTTGAATCAAAAGAACTCGATTGGGTAGAGAGAGAAGCGGTAGATAATTTTTTACAGAGCACTGAGTCTCAAGTTGATATGGTAAACCTTTGGACTAATTTGGTTATTTCGTGGTTCAATTATTTCCATCGAACATCTTTAAATGATGAAAAAGCCGAACAGGCTGGTCAGGAGTTACTCCCGTTCTTTGTAGTGCGGGCAACTAGTTTTTGGTTTTGGGCTGAAACGGTAGAGGTGATAGATGTAGAGAGAACTATTAGACTGCAAGCAGAATTATTACGAGATAAACTTAAGACAGTATGATAACTACGGCACTTATAGGGTCACCTGTCGATCACAGTGTGTCGCCTGTATTATTCAAACTTTACGCTGATGAGCATGGTTTGGAGTACGCACACTCGAAATTTGATGTTAATGCAGAAGACTTAGGAAGGGTAATTAAATCATTAAGTGCGTTTGGTTTTGCTGGTGTAAATATTACACTTCCGTATAAAGCAGATGTCATTCCATATTTAGATACACTTTCTCCAGAGGCTAAGGCGATTGGTGCGGTAAATACTATTAAGATAATTAACGGAAAATTAGAAGGATATAACACTGATGCTTTTGGTGCGTTGCTGGCCATAGAAAAAGCTGCAAAGAGAGAAGTGTCGTCTTCAGATAGAGTTGTGGTGTTTGGTACTGGGGGAGCATCTCGTGCTGTTGTGTGGGTGTTGCTTCAAAAAGGCGCTCACGTAACAGTGGTGTTTAGAAGTCCTGAATCACAGCGTACAGAAACTCTTAAAAGAGATTTTGCTGATAAGGTAAGTTTCATTAGTTGCGATTCTCTCATTTCCGAACAGCTGTCAGAATATACAATTATTTGTAATACCACCTCAGCTGGAATGCATCCATTTAACGATGGTGTTCCTCTTGAATTAGATAATTTTGACAATATTGACCTAACAAAAGTGATTGTCTTTGATGCTGTGTTTAACCCGGTAACTACAAAATTACAAAAATGGGCAGAATCAAAAGGTGCTACATTAGCATATGGCATTGACATGATGATATTTCAAGGTATTGTTGCTTTTGAGTATTGGACGGGTAAAAAGGTTGGTAACGAGACAATTCAAAGAGCCTCTGACATTTTAATGAAAAAACACTAAACATGCTTAAAGACAAATTAACAATTACGTATAATCTTGACGAGGTCGCTGACTCACTTCGTGATGGTATTAAATTTCTCAAAGAACACGATATCAATTCTGCTGAGATTAGAACAATTGATGGTAAGAATATTGCTAAGCTTACTCTTGAAGAGACAAAGAAGCTTAAAGAAACTCTTGCTGAGAGCGACATTTCAGTATCTGCAATAGCGTCACCACTTTTTAAATGGTACGCAGGAAGCGCGGCAGTAGATAATGGAGCAGACCTTTTTGGTATGAATCCTTTTCTGTCACAAGAAGAGAAGAAGGAGATGATTCAGAAAATTGTAGATCAAGCCTGCATTTTAGATACAAAAAAAGTTCGTATTTTTTCTGGACTGAAGCCAGATGTTGGAAACTATCCGCTTCCTCAGGAGGAATCAGAATTAATTAAGTACGCACTAGATGTGGCGAGTCTGAAAGGTGTCCAGCTTATGTTAGAGAATGAGCCAGTGTGTTATATATCAAAGCTTGAGGATTACATTAAAATATTTTCTTCAGGTGAATATGTTGGTTTGAGGGCGTGGTTCGATGTTGCAAACGTATATGAGGAAGGTCAAAGGATATCAAGTGCTGATTTTAAAGCTCTCTCACCTTACATTGATTATCTCCATGTTAAGGATCCAGAAGGATTTAAATTACATAAATATAAGCCATTGGGACAAGGGTATATAAATTACAAACGCATATTTGACATGTTAGAGCAGACTATCTCAAATCCTCTACATTTGAGCATAGAAACTCACGTAAAAAATGATAAATGGAATGCGTCAGATATTTCCCTAACGTATTTGCATAAGCTTTTGGATGTAAAACGAACTAAGTATGCTCTTGTTGGGTTGGGAAGAGTTTCGCGAAAGCATTTCGCTGCCCTGAAAGAAAATGACAACTGTACTCTTGTTGGTGTGTATGACATTGTAAGTGAAAAGACGGAAAAAGAAGCAAGGGAATATGATTGTGTCGCTTACTCATCTTTGGAAAAGTTACTGGAAGATGAATTGGTGGAGGTTGTATCAATATGTACATCACACGATGCACATATTTCTATTGCTAGCGCAGTATTAGATCATAGTAAAAAAGTACTCTGTGAAAAGCCTCTGGCACTTGATTCAAAGTCTCTCAAACATTATGTTTCAACGATAGATACAAAAGGAGAAACAAAGTTAGTTTTCCAGAATCGTTTTAATCCTGCTATTAAAAAGTTTTATGAGTATGAGCAGGAAAAGCTTGGTGATCCACAATATATAGCAATGACTCTTCGTTGGTGGCGTGATGAAGACTACTACAAAGATTGGCATGGAAACCAAGAGATATCGGGAGGTCCACTTATCACGCAAGCGATACATTCGCTGGAGCTTGTTACTCATTTAACTCGAGGCGCTGGCATTAAAAATGTTTCAGCCACTAAATTAAAAACACGTGAGGACATTTCCATGCCAGACGTTATTGTAGCAATTGTTGAGTTTGAAAACGGAGTGGTTGCAAATATAGAAGTTTGTCTTGCGACTAGAGATCAAAATCTTGAATCCAGTATCTTTGTTGTAGGTTCTAATGGGTCAATGAAAGTATCTGGTATAGCTTTATCAGAATTTGTACACCCTAAAATAGATCAGCAAAAAGATGATACTCATGATGGACATTATTATGGGAATGGTCACTCTGCTTTGTATAAAACTCATTCAAACGATTGTTTGAAAAATAAAGATATTGATGTTGATTTGCTCACTAAACCTGAGGATATTAGTAATGTACTAAAACTTGTCGAAGCGATTGAGTCTGCTACTAACCGCTAGCTATTCTTTGTAGTTAAAATAATTTCTATTACAAATGACCCGCCCAGTTTGTTGGGCGGGTCTGTGTTACTCGTTACAACTAGTGGCTAGTACAGCTCAGAATCAAACCACATCCTAATCATTCTGCGATCTGGATCTGTACGTCCTGATACGCTAAAACGTCGATGTAGAAACTGTACGTTACTAAATAACAGCAAGTCACCTTTACTCCAGCTGTGACTATAGCAAGGCTTTAGGGCTTCATATAAGCTGTAAGCGGCCCTTACTATTTCTTCTAGCGTTAGCTCAGGGTCACCTTTTAGCCATCCCCTAGGAGGTAAACTCAGAAAATTAGAACCATCTTGAATGTTTTTACCTACTAGATTACCTGAATACGTTTCGAGCCCAAATCTTGAGTCGTTATATCTAGTAACTCTAGACAAGATATTTTTTGTTTGTTCATCAAGATTTGCTAGCGCAAGAGCTGAGTCGGCAATCTCAGTTTTTACATCACCGCTGCCTGCGCTATCGCAGTACAGCAGTACTGTAGCTGGCGGATATTTCTTGGAGGTTCCATCCTGATGCCAAGACATGTCGAGTTTGCTTTCACCAGTTTTAAACTGAAGATCCGTAAACCGCCCCTCGTTTGAACTTGTGATGTCTTCACGCTCGGCCAGAATCATCACATCTTCACGCGCGACATTTTGATAAACTGAAAAACCATTTCCTTCAATTTTCTTAGCGTAAGGTTTTGGTAGAAACTTAAGAGCTGTATGCGAAGTTTTTGACATTTGAGATTTCCTCACAGTTGTTTTCTAGGTAAAATATACAACATATATTGCATAATGTAAATTTTGCAACCTCGAAAGTAAGTACATTAGTGAAAGCGACGGAAATGCGAGCGGAGCAACTACTGCGCTCACTATGAGCAAATTGCTCGGCAACACGAAAGTGATTACCGGGCCATCTTTCTATATAATAGTCATATGCAAAGTTTAAATAATTTAATTTCAAAAATACAAAACTCACAAAAGACCCTTTTTATTTTGTGTGGTTTCCCGTATTCTGGTAAATCTTATATTGTAGAGCAACTTCAATCAGCTACAGGTGTGAAAGTAGTTGCCGTCGATGATATTTTCTCAGCACGAGGTTTTGATTGGGATACCAATACGCTCCCAAACACAGATGAATGGGAAACTATTTTTAATGAATCATATGAGGTCACAAAGCAAACGCTACTTGTTGGAAAAAATGTGTTATTTGATTCAACAAACCAAACTGTATCGAGTAGAGATAAACTCCATGAGGTAGCGAAGTCTGTTGGTGCAGACACAAAAGTTATTTACATAAAATGTAGTGTTGATACTGTATTAAAACGATGGGAAGAAAATCAGAAGAATCCAACACGGTCAGTAGTGAGTAGGGAATTAGTGCAACAGACTATTGCTATGTTTGAGGAGCCAACTGAAGATGAAAATGTTATTGTGATTACTAACCCTTAAGTTTATGCAGAAACTAACTAAATTAAAGCCAGGAGATAAAGTGGCAATCGTGTCGCCAAGCTTCGCTGCTTCTGCTGTGTGGCAACATGTACATGAGCTTGGCCTTAAACGTATTCGTGAAGTATTTGAACTGGAACCTATCATGTACCCAGCTACAGCCAAGCTTAATGCGACGTTAGACGAGAAAGCTGAAGATTTGAAGTCTGCGTTTTCTGATCCTTCCATTAAAGGCGTCATTTCAACCCTTGGTGGAGATATTCAAGTTACTTATATAAAGAATTTGCCAAAAGAACCTTTTGTAAATAATCCAAAGCCATTTTTTGGCTACAGTGATAACTCTCATTTTTGTAATTTTTTATTCTTAAATAGTATTCCGTCGTTTTACGGTGCAGCATTATTTACTCAGTTTGCACACCAAAAAGAAATGAACCCATACACGGTAAAGTACATAAAGCATGCGTTGTTCGATGAAGGAGAATTTGAATTATTACCAAGTGAATCTTTCAATGATATCGGACTTGATTGGGGTGATAAATCTCAATTAGATAAAGAGCGAGAATATGAGCCAAATGAGGGTTGGTCATGGAATGGAGATAAAAACGGAGAAGGTTTGCTGTGGGGAGGATGTGTAGAATCAGTCGATGAAATGCTACGTCATGGGGTAGAGATTCCGAGTCTCGAGCAATTTGAAAACATTATTCTCATGATGGAGACATCTGAAGAAATTCCAACGGCTGATTATGCGATGCGATTCTTCCGAGCTTTAGGAGAGCGGGGGATATTGGAAAGAGTGAAGGGAATAGTTGTCGGCCGTGCCAAGGCACGAGAGTTTGATAAACCTCGAACTCCAGCAGAACGAGTTGCTTACAGGAAAGAACAGCAGGAGATGATTGTAAAAACCGCCCGAGCCTACAACAAAGATATGCCAATTGTGCAGAATATGGATTTTGGCCATACTGAACCACAAATCCCAATGCCGTACGGAAACAAGATCAGGATTGATTCTATTGAGAAAAAAATCTTTACTACCTTTTAGTTACTTAAGTAATATCCGATTCTTCAGCAATGACTGTGCCTTTTGTGTAAACAACTCAGGTTCTAGATTATATTTTTCTGCAATATTCTTGAGTTTGGCAATTTTCTTTGGATTGCGAACTTCTGAGATATTAAGGTTTTTATCAAACTCATGACCAAGTGCTCGAAAGAACTTCCAACGTAGAGTGTATTTTGGGAACATGTATAAGATTCCGATCACAAGTTTGATTCTAGAAAGTGGGAAGTCAATAGTAGTGTGCCCAGACCATTTAGCCCGAGTGTAAGTATATGCGACGTCAGATAATTCACTCCAGGTGTCTATAAATCGTTTGGCTTACTGATATTCAGCTAGTTCGTCTGCCATATCTTGTCTATGCCACACTTCGTCGTACTTTGGCATGTTGAGCATGTCATGCCAGCGATTTATCAGAGAATTCATATATCAAGTATAGCAGTATCAATAAAATGTTACAGTTTGGCGTAACATTTTGAATTATCAAGAAATGTGTCACTTTTGTAACTTTTTCTAGCGCACGAGACGCGTCGAAATTGATAATTTTGGAATAGCTATTCGGTCAAGTAGGGTAAGGTTATTAAATGGTTCTAGCCCGAGACGGCCAGCTATAACAAACAAGTCCCAGCTCCATGCTGGGCTTTTTTGTTATCACAAGCTCCCGAGGCAGGGACGAGAAAGGCGGAAGCAAACAGTCTGGGAGACTGTTTGACCCGCCAGGGTAGTGAGCGTATATTTTTATTCATAAAAATAACGACTCCTGACCGAGTCCCTGATCGGCAGCAACACATTTGAGGGTTATTTTTCAATATAAAAAGTCAGGAATCAGAACACGTAAAAGTGAAAATTAACGGACGTATCCCCATTACCGTATAACGGCGCAACGAATAGTTGCCACAAACTGCGTCTAGACTAACTAAAGTTACTTTGACACTGGAATGATACGGCTGTATAATTCTAGGGAGTTTATTTACCAGTACAACAGAGAGTATAAAAAAAATAATGATGAAATATAACTTTGAAACATTTACGGAGGCAGGAGGACGATTTAAACCAATCATAAGTTTAGGAGCTAAAAGTGGTTTCGGTCTAAGCTCAGGATTTACAAGTGCATATAATTCAGATGTAAAGGAAGCAAAAGGAGTAAAATTATTCTACGATAAAAACGAAAACGCTATAGGATTTCAATTTTGTAAGGAAACAGTGCCAGATATGATTGGATTCAAGCTCCGTGAGAAGGGCGGATATATAGCAGCTCAATCTTTTATAGGGCGGTTTAGAATTGACCAGGTTAAGTACGCTGGTAGGTACGAGCCAGAGCGAGTGGAACATGATACAATTGGTGTAATCTTTGTTATCAATTTAAAGGATAACATCGGGAATGCTAAAACTGATTAGTAGATATAAAACTTAGAGACGTGGTACCGCGCAATTAGTATGTTGAATATTCAGTATACTAACCGCACGGTAACACAATAACCGTGCTCTCATAAAGGATTAACCACGCATCTGCATGGTCGATAATAGCAGATGGCAGAAACTAATGAGGTCTTAGCTCTTTGACAAATATGTCAAGATTCAACCAATGTCATCCCTCTGCGGATGGCGCCCTGATGTGGTGTCAGCACCGGAATGGTAGTTGGATTGCTTTTGCAATTTCTACTGTTAAGAAGTCAGCACCAAAACAGAAAACCCCATCCAAGGATGAGGTTTCTGAATAAATAAATTCCACAAGAATTTAACCCATATCTTTTTGAGACGTGGGTAGAGGAAGTAAATGGGGCCTGTAGTGTAACGGTAGCACACCGTCCTTTTAAGCCGGGTGAGCCAGGTCAGCACTGGTCAGGTCCACCTTAATTACTTTCTCTACTTACGTCTCAAATAATTACCACTTTATTATAACTCACACACCCTACCTAAAGTGGCAGGGTGTGTTGATACTAGTTCTTAACAATACTTCAAAAAAATTAAAAGTCAAGATTATTGTTAATGAAAAGAGTAGCTCACATCGTCCCAAACAGCCAGCCAACTCGTGCTAGCACGAAGAGCGTTTATGTGACGCTGAATAAATTTTGCATCGACGTAGCAAAACTAACGAATATAGTATAATTAAACCATCATGATTATCAAAGAAGTCACCCAAGTTGGCCATAAGACTATTCGAGATAAAGCTCGTGAAGTTTCAAACATAAAAGCTAAGTCAGTTCAACAAATCATAACCAATCTCATTGATTCGATGCGTCACCATGAGTTGGTTGGCATGGCAGCCCCTCAGATTGATAAGGAGGTAAGAGTATTTGTTACTGAGATTAGGGAGACAAAACTGCGTAAGGGCCAAACAAAAAAGAATATTGATCCCTTGAGAATTTTTATTAATCCTCACATTGTTTCTGTATCTAAAGTACAAGCGTCTGGATGGGAAGGGTGTGGTAGTGTAGCTACATCAGGACTTTTTGGTATGGTAAAAAGACCAGTTTCTTTAAAAATCGAAGCGATGGATAGAAATGGAAATAAGTTCCAACTCGAAGCGGAAAATTTATTGGCACGTGTTATCCAGCATGAAATGGATCATTTGAATGGGGTTGTCTTTACAGACAAGGCTGATGTCAGTACGTTCATGAGTAAGAATGAATACCTTAAATTTAAGGCTAAGAAAGTTAAGAAGTAGTAGTGCACAAGACGCGTCCAAATAGATAAGTTTGGAATAGTAAAACGGTCAAGCAAGGTAAGGTTATCAAACGGTTCTGGCCCGAGACGGCCAGCAACACTTTTGAGGCTTATTTATCATCGTATAAAACTGTAACTGCTTGTGGACAGTGGAACCTTTGCTATAATATCTTCATATGTCTATAGAAAGTTATTCTAACAGAGAAAGCATAGAGAAAATGAAGAGAGCTAAAGTTATTAGTGGTTTTCCTGGAATCGGTAAGTCAACACTGTTTGAGAATAATCGTGCATTAGAATTTCTAGATAGTGATTCAACAAACTTTTCGTGGGCAGATGAAAGTAAAGAAACTAGAAACCAGGATTGGCCTCAAAATTATATGGAACATATCGTTGAGAGTGCCAAATATGCAGATGCGATTTTTGTTTCTACACATGATACTGTGAGAAATGCACTGATTGAATCTAGGGTTCCTTTTGTTCTGGTATATCCATCATTAGAAATGAAGGAAGAATATATTCAAAGATATAAAGACAGAGGAAACGATGAAAAATTTGTGAAATTACTGGAAGCTAATTATAAAGTTTGGATTGAAAATCTTATGAGTCAAGAAGGCTGTAAACATGTAGTTTTGCAGCCAGGGCAATATTTGTCTGATGTTATTGGTGAAATTCTATAGGAAAGTTCCAACTTCGTACCAGATTGGCAGCTCTTAGCACAAAACACCCAATGAGGGTGTTTTTGCTTTAGAGCTGTCAGGACAAGAAATGGTCTGGGAGACTATTTCGTGGGATTCGAAAAGCTTTTGAGTCAGATTGGGAACGAAGTGAACCAATCTGTCCAAAAGGTATACTGGTCATGTAATGACCGAAACTCCCTGTCAGATAATTACATGAATGGTGGCTGTGAACCGCCCCCCAAAATGTAGAGTCGAAATAAAAATAGGTGGCACTGTATAATTACTAATGCATACTTGGATATCTATCAAAAAGTTACCGACAATATGTCCAAAAAGAAACAATTTAATTCTTGGTCTGAATTAACAGACAAATTATCGAAACAAATGCTTCACTAATAGAAATAATATGGATACTAATACAATTATCAAAACCCTACGAAATGTTTATAGCATCTCTGTTTCCACAATTGAGCTGCTTCGTGATGGTGGAGACAACACTCTATGGACAGTAGTCGATGAGCAAGACAAGAAGTATGCAGTACGAGTAAGTAAGCGAGAAATGGGCGACGATATCGCTTTTGAATCAGAGTGGATACATATTTTGTATAACGCGGGTGTATCGGTGGCACCAATCATATTTACTAAAGATAACCAGCCGTATACCGTGATGACAAACGGTCAAGCAGTAACGATATTTCTCTTCTTGCAGGGTTACCACCTCATGTCGTCTGTAGAAAGTAGTATCCCACTTGATGCGGTTGGTGCTGCGGGAACCGCATTAGCAAAACTTCATAATATTTCCTTCATGCATTCTGTCGAGGTATCACGCAAAAGGACAATATTCAGCGAATTGGGGAGGGTTATCGAACACAAAGATTTGGTTATAGAAAAAATACCAAACGGAGCGGATTTTGTGGCAGAAGTAGAAGCTCAGTTGTTATGGGGCAAAGCACAGTCGTATCAACTCGCACTTGTTCATAATGATTACCGTACGGGCAATGTAATGTTTGATGGGCAAAATAATGTTGTTGCTATAATAGACTTTGATTGGTCGTGTATTGGCCCTGCCATAAAAGATGTCGCACACGCATTGGCTGAGTGGTCGTTCCCTGATGGCGCAGAAAAACATAACCAAGCAATCTTCTCGACTTTTTTGGAACGATATAATGAACAGAGTACACATCCTGTACCGGAAGATACTATTCTTTACAATTGGATCAGTCTGTCATGTCTCTCGGATGCGTGTACATTTATTATCGATCGCCTCTTGCGCGACGATATACGAGAACCGGTCACTTCGTATATGTATAAGAAATCGCAGTATTTTCAGTCACTAAACAGATAAACTTATGAAACCATACTTTTTATACGACGGAATCGTCGAATTAGCACAAACCTTAAACGGAACTGAGTCAAAGAAAGGGGTCAGGAGCATTTATGCTATCATCTATACATGCCAAGAGCCCAAAGAGTTGATATCGTCGATTATTATTACCACGTAATTAATCGAGCAAGTGCCCGGTTAACGCTAGTTTGTACCGAAGAATTAATGGGAGTGAGAAGCAAAAAAAGCTTTTGACTGCAGTTGGGATTACTTTACCTGCAGATTACCGGCAATTCGTACAAACCCCACTGACATCGACTGAACTTAAATCTACTCGCAATTCAGTGAATAAAGGTGTTCCACAAGGAAGTGAATCGTGGAGGGATGCTATGGTAGACAGATTTAAGTTGCAAGCCACCATGAGAGAGAAAGGTAGACCAAAAAAATGCTTCTGACCCCACGCGTGTCCGGTTTAAAACCATTGTAAACCAAGGCTCTCCTGCCCATCCTTGACATCAAACTGTAACTCACCCTCAGAAAACAGTGACTTTAAAGGCTTTTTATCAAACAGTGACACTGATGTA
>Ga0163154_10005665_pt1 | contig 15720 bp, 11 predicted proteins | sample OliLakLV19MP9P1_FD_148649 | JGI IMG/M metagenome (GOLD analysis project Ga0163154, IMG submission 148649) | Freshwater microbial mat bacterial communities from Lake Vanda, McMurdo Dry Valleys, Antarctica - Oligotrophic Lake LV.19.MP9.P1 | ecosystem: Environmental > Aquatic > Freshwater > Lake >... | reverse complement strand
GTCAGTCACATATTCTTTAATATGTTGGTCCTTTGGAGCTTTGCCACTATATATAATGATGTGGTAGGTGAACGTCGATTATTGGGAACTTATTTAATGGGTTCCATTGTTGGGGCATTTATTTTCATACTAGCCTGTACTTTGGTGCCAGCTTTTAGCAATTCAGGTACTAACTACACTCTAATAGGGGCTTCGGCTGGGGTTATGGCTATAATGGTTACTACGGCTACAGTAGCTCCGTTCTATACCATCAACTTAATACTAATTGGTCCAGTCAAGTTAGTTTATGTGGTGTTGGTATATATTGCGTTAGACTTCTTATTTCTAGCTAGTAGCAATGGTGGGGGTCATTTCTCGCACCTAGGCGGCGCACTTTATGGTTTTGCATTTGCACGGCTTTCTACGCGCCAAGTTGACATTCAAGGGTGGTTAGATTCATTCCTTAATAGAAATTTCTTAAATAGAGGCAGCGGAGTTAGACTATCTAGGACACATACAGTTAGCGAGGCTGGTATAAGTTCCAATTCTAAAAATAAACCTGTAACCCAAGCTGACATAGATAAAATATTAGATAAGATAAATACTAGCGGCTATAATAGCCTTAGTGCTAAGGAAAAAGATCAACTGTTCAGAGCTCATAGAAACGACTAAAACCATACTTTTACGTATTGTATTCCTCTGTAAAGCCTAAACCGGTATGAAATTAAGCACCAAAATACTACACCTCAGCCTGATGGTGTTGTGGGTGCTGATAAGCTTCTGTCTATTAGTCGCTATTGTAAGCCCCTATATTAATCCACAATGGTTTTGGCCACCAGCATTGTTTGGATTATTATTTAAGGTCTGGGTTATTTTAGAGATTTTCGTATTTACCTTAGCATTATTAATAAATTATCGAAGTCTATACATACTCTCATTCATAATTATATGTTGTAGCCTACCCGGTTTGAGTAAATCTTTTGGCATTTGGCCACGTACATCTAACAAAGACCCCAAGAAAAATATTAGGGTAATGACTTATAATGTTGCCAATTTTAATTGGTTTACAGATTCTGCTAACCTACAAAATCTCTACAGCAACTTTAGCGATATACAGCCAGATGTACTTTGTATGCAAGAATATTCAGAAATGCCTGGAAAGGTTGAAAAAGTAGAAGAATTCTTAGCTAGACAGGGGCTGATATATAACTATAAACATATAACCAGAGACGTAAAGGGTCCAAATAAGGTAGGTTTAGCAATATTTAGCAAATACCCATTTAGAAACGTAGTGCCCATCCCGTTTTTTGCAACTGCTAATGGTGCATTCTGTGTAGATGTAAGCATACGTGGTGATACCTTGCGAATGATTAACGTACACTTTCAAAGCATTGGTATGCGTAAGCGAGAGGTAGAAATACCAGTTACTGATGAGGAAAAAGAAATACGTACAGCTGTGTTTAGAAGCAGTTTAAAGAAACTGCGTGAGGGTTTCAGAAAACGTAGCGTACAAGGACTAGAAGTATGTAGAGCCATAGACAGTAGTAGATACCCAGTTATAGTGTGTGGCGACTTTAACGACAGTCCTGTTAGTTATGTATATAAACAACTAACGCAACGTTTAACAGATGCTTGGTTGCATACTAACTTTGGGCTTGGCAGTACCTATGCTGGTTTTGTTCCATTTCAACGGATCGACTACATAATGACTGGTCCTAACATAAAAATAGCTAAGGCTAAAATATTAAGACACCAAGGTAGTGACCATCTACCACTATTTTGTGACTTCAGCATTCTAACCCAATAAATCTAAGATAGATCGGGTTAGATAACTTTCTATTATTATGTTTCAAGTAATTGCTAATCAAATTATATAACGCAAAAAAACCTCTACTGAATTAATTCAATAGAGGCTTCTTTTTTTTAAACACAAAAACAACAGGACTAAACGTGGGCCCAGCAGGGCTTGAACCTGCGACCACCGGATTATGAGTCAGGTGCTCTAACCAACTGAGCTATAGGCCCATTATATTAACTAAGTGTTAACTTATCAAATATAGGACTGCAAAGGTACTAAAAACACTATAAAAAATCGTAGCATAATATTTGTAATTTTAATAATTATTTCGACCGTTACATTTGACCATTACATAAATGTCAATATACACATCAACCAAACTGTATATCTATTTACTAATCATAGGCTTAGGTTTAATGTTGGTCGGTTTGTTGATGGATATTCCTCTTAAAAACAAGATACTCACTTGGCAAACATCCTACGAAATAAGCAGTATAAATGCTAAAATAATAGACCGAAGCCAACAATTGAAAGAGGTAATGCTGACCAGTACCAGCATTTCTGTAAAAGAGTTTACAGCGAAACAAGTCGAAATAAATGTAAAAGCCAAGCAAAATCACATTGAGTTATTTATATACGATGACAACAGCCTGCTGTATTGGACTACTTATTTATATGCACCTAGGCGGGTTAGCCCATTTAATGTAGTAGTGCTAGAAAAGGTAGGTAAAAGCTATTACCTACAGCTTTGCTCACAGCATAATGGCTTTGTTTATATAGCTTCATCGCCCCTACAGACAGGCTACACCATAGATAATGACTACTTATACAATAAAAACGACATAATTAATATTAGAGAGTGGCGTATATCACAGTCTGACAGTGTGAAATCTAACCTTAACCTAAAACTTGGCAATCAAAATGTAGCCAAACTTATCCGGCGTAATCAAAATAAAAATCTACTAGCTACACTTTTTGTATTCATACCGGGTTGGTTAGCTTTTGGCTTTTCTTGCCTCCGTTTAATACAACTGTGCATTAGGCGACGTCGTACAGCTAATACTCTAATTTTCATAATCGCATTTTTTGGGTTAAATATATTTCTGTGGAAATTTGCAAGACTTCCTGAAAATCTATACTCGTTACCGTTATTCAGTGCAAAATATTATGCAGGTAGCAGCCTGATGAATAGCTTGGGCGATGCTTGTATTCTAAGTATTCTATTACTCATATTTTCCAATATTCTTATCCGATCTAGTAAATTTTTCTCTAGTTCTAGTCGCAACAATATTATACAGTTAGCACTCTACGGGTTGGTTGGTTCCTTATTAGCCAGTCAATTCATTCCATTTTTAGAAAGTTTGGTATTAGACAGCAGCTTTAGTATGGCGCTAGACAATGTGTTGAGCCTTAATATATATAGCATCATTGCCATATTACTATCTGGGCTGTGGCTATATATTCTATTTAGACTAGGTAGCCAATATATTTTAGTCTGGTTACGCTCTGGCATACGAATTTATATGCTCATTCTAACGCTACTTCCTGGGCTATTAATCTCTGTATTCCTTGTAGATTTTCACTACCTAGAGTGGTTCAGCGGCGTGCTGTTATTACTTGTAGTACTGACCAGTATCTATTTCTATTTTAAGGCCTCATCATCAACAAAACCTTGGCTATATGCAGTCCAAGTTATGCTGTCAGCAGCTTTTATCAGCATACACATTGCAAATTATCAAAACGAAAACAGAGAGGAGGATGCCCAAATATTGGCCAATAATGTTCAAAAAGAACGTGATGCAGTAGCCGAATACCTGATAAACATTAACAGCCTACGTATGATAAATGACGGAGCGTTAAGGCAAATGGTACGCAATGAAACGCCTAAACTAAACCAAAAAATAAGTAGGCGGATGCAGCAAACTTATTTCACTGGGTACCTAAACAAGTATATAGTCACAGCATATCACGAACATTTACCAGATGACTTTAAATCAGCTGATAGCACCTACAAAAACCTTTTGCTTAACAACCCCCTATTTCAAGGTACAGACTATGAAATACTGCAACCACACAGGCTTTACTTTGTAAACCAGCATAACGGATTACCTACCTATTTCTATACATTTATATTGTACAATGTAGGTCCACAACCTATTGCAGTCAGCCTAAACATTAGAGAAAAGCCATTTTATGAGGCTAGTGTGTATCCAGAACTTTTGCTTAGCACAGGACTGCAACAAGCAAATGACCAAAATAACTTTAGCTATGCGATATATAACTCTAACAAACTTATCACCCAACACGGGGAATATAATTACCCAAGAGATTGGACTCTAAAGGGGGATAAAAGTAAAAATGCAGTATGGCAAAGGGTACTGAACAATGGTAAAGAACACTTTATAATAAACATACCTGAGGCAAATCAAAAAATTATAATTAGCGCTAGCATCAGGGGATTATTCTATTACATCAGCTTATTTACAGCTATTTTGGTGTTTTACAGCACTCTCATACTTAGTATCCTGCTCATTAGGCGAATTCGTCACAGTAAGTATAACAGGCTGTTAAATCGCTCGATAATAGGTAGCTGGTGGTCCAATATTTCATTCAGAAACAAAATATTGTTTACCATATTGTTTGGGCTTAGTATCGCCTTAATTCTTATGGGATATGTAACTGTAGAATACATTAATTATCAATATAATAAAGAGGAAATAACCACCCTACAATACAAGACCAGATCTATACAAACTCGGCTAGAAAATGCCATTAACAATACTGAGAGCGATGTGCCTGTAACACTAGACGAGATAGCTACTCAAATAAGTAGCCTAAGCGATGACCATCAAACTGATGTAAACCTCTACAATACGGATGGTTATTTATTGGCAAGCAGTCAGCAACTCATTTTTGATAGAAACTTACTGAGCCAGTACATTAACCCAGAAGCCTACACCCACTTTGCAAATGATTATTCCAGTCAAGTAATAGTCAGCGAACATTTGGGAGACCTACAATATTTATCGTCTTATGTCCCAATCAGAAACTATGATGGTGTCATTGTCGCCTTTATTAATCTACCCTATTTCAGTAAAGAACAAAGCCTAGAGCAGCGCATCAATAATTTTTTAGTTGCCCTAATTAATGTGTACATCCTGCTGTTTTTCTTGCTATTACTTATGGGGGTTTTATTGAGTAGGGCATTGGTGTCACCACTCAATACCATTCGAGAACGCTTACGGGCTACTGGTTTATCGGGTAGCAACTTCACCTTAAATTGGGATACCAATGACGAAATTGGGCTTTTAGTAAAGGAATATAATTTAATGGTGAAAAAGCTAAATGTGAGTGCCGAAAAGTTGGCACAAAGTGAACGGGAAGGTGCTTGGAAAGAAATGGCCAGACAGGTAGCACACGAAATAAAAAATCCATTAACTCCTATGAAGTTGAAGCTGCAACAGATGCAACTAATACAGAAATCTGGTCAGACCAATATAGCAGAACTATGGGACAGAACAGCCAAACTACTCATTACACAGATAGACACACTAAATGAAATAGCCGTAGAGTTCAGTGAATTTGCTACAATGCCAATGGGTCATCCGATTCCAATAGATGTTAACAACAACATCAGACAATTAGCTGAATTGTATGCAGACAGTACCGAGGCAAAAATTCAACTAAAACTAAGTGAGGAAACACCAGTAATTCTAATTGATTCCTCTCAATTTGACCGCTCTATCACCAACTTAATTAAAAATGCGATGCAGTCAATACCAGCAAATAGAGACGGTGTGGTACAAATAGAGAGCTTCATTTATCGCAACAGGGTCCAAATAGTAGTAAGTGACAATGGTAATGGAATACCTGAAGAATTGCACAAACGAATATTTACTCCAAATTTCAGCACTAAAAATAGCGGGATGGGATTGGGGCTAACTATGGTGAGAAATATAATAGAGAGACAGGGCGGCAACATTAAATTTGAGACGGCACAGGGGGAGGGCACATCGTTCTACATTAGTATGCCTTACCACTTTGTGTCATAGTCAATGTTGCAATACCATAATAATTTTAGACCATTTAAACCTTTTACTAATTTAATTGCATTAATATTGAATACCAATAAAAAGGGGAAAATCACCATATTTGTACTATGAGCTTAAACAAAGTAATGTTAATCGGCAGATTGGGTAAAGACCCAGAAATTCGCCACACGCAAAGCAACGTTCCCGTAGCTACATTCTCTATTGCTACAGATGAAACCTATAAAGATAAAGAGGGAAACAAAGTTGAAAAAACTGAGTGGCACAACATTGTGGCCTGGCGTCAATTAGCAGACATTTGTAAAGATTATGTGAAAAAAGGGCAACAAATATATGTAGAGGGCAAAATGAGCACCCGAAACTATCAAGATAAAGACAACAACACAAAATACATAACTGAAATAGTTGCTGATAGCATTAGACTATTAGGCAGTAGAGGTGATGGTGGTGCCACAACACAACGTGATGAGCCATACCAGTCTAGCAACAACTCTGGTCTAGCAAGCACTAATGCAAATAATACTGGCAATGCAGCCAACAACAAGATGAATGATACAGACCAGAATGCTAATTATCAGCCACAAAATCACGACAACAGCAAAGATAGTGCTGACGATTTACCATTCTAAGCTTAATTTTGCAGAACTAAAACCTATATTTTGAGTATTGGCGACAGTTATAGTCCACATTTATATAACATTATCAATCAGGTAAGTTTTCCATTAGAGCTTATTACAGACTTTGTTATTGTTATGCTGTTATTGCTGGCTACAGCTTTAATTTCTGGTTCAGAATCCGCTTTTTTCTCGCTTAACAGTAACCACATTCAGCATCTAGCAAATACAGATAACGCACAGGCTAGGGCAGTATTGCAACTGCACTCTCGCCCTAAGAAACTGTTGGCTACCCTACTCATAATCAATACTGTTATCAATATATTGATAGCACTACTTTTGGTTAGGATACTAGAGGTACTGATACCTGGTGGTGAAAATGAAGGACTAAGAAAGCTAGTCGATGTATTGGTAGTTACCTTTACCTTAGTTTTGCTGGGTGAGGTAATGCCAAAAGTATATGCCACAAGAAACAATGTAAAGTTTGCCAGTTTTATGGCTTTCCCTATGTTAATCTTATTCAATTTGGTCACTCCTATATCTTGGCTATTGGCAGGTAGTACACGATTTATTGAGCGTAAACTTGCAAATAGACCTAATAACAGTGTCACGGTAGATGACCTAAGACAAGCAATAGAAATGACATCTGGTGGAGAAGATATTAGTGTAGAGGAAAAGAAAATATTGCGGGGTATAATTAGTATGAGCAACATACCTGCTAAGCAAATAATGAGGCACCGCAGCGATATGGTTGCCTATGGAAATCACCTAAGCTTAACCCAATTGCTTGAGAATATAAATAAAGATAAATACAGCAGGGTCCCAATATTTGAAGAAACACTCGACAGCATTAAGGGGATACTGTATATAAAGGACTTATTGCCGCATTTAAAGGCTGAAGATGACTTTGACTGGAGTAGCTTAATAAAAGCACCAATGTATATACCCGAATCTAAACGTATAGATACACTACTAGAAGAGTTTAAACAGAAGAAGGTGCATATGGCCATTGTTATAGACGAGTACGGAGGTACTGAGGGTCTGGTAACTCTTGAAGATGTATTGGAAGAAATAGTTGGTGACATAAATGATGAGTTTGACGATGAAGAATTGTCTTACAGCCGATTAGACGATTTCACTTTCTTATTTGATGGGAAAACCACCATCAGCGATGTGGCTAAGAAACTAGAACTAAAAGAGGAATTTATACAACGCCTGCGCGGTGATGCAGAAACCATCGGCGGCATAATGACCGAACAATTGGGTAAACTACCCCTAAAAGGCGAAGTCATTGTGATAGAGCATCTACGCATCACAGCTGACGCAGTTGATAGATTTAGAGTCCGCCGAGTAAAAATTGAACTTAAAGACCAAATTAAGTAAAGAGGAAAACCCTCCCATTTAGTTTTTCATTGTTAGTTGGCAATTACCTTTATATTTGGAATATCTAATTCTTCCTATGCATTACCGTATTAAACTCTACCTAATCGCTTTACTTTTAGTTATTTGCAATGCACATTCAACACTTGCAGCTGAGAAAACTCACATTTTCTTATACCTAAATAATTACGCCTACATTCAAATAACAGATACCTTGACCATCGAAAATGGGAAAAGCTACCTAAGGTTACCCATTAATACAAATACTGATGGCTTGAACATAGTTAGCAATTCTAATAAAGTAAAAAGCATCACCATAGTAAAGCGTAAATATGATAAAACTGAAGATGCGGAAAATCTTAATACTCTATTATCCAGCAATATAGGGAAACGGGTTAAAATAGTAACTGCTCTACAAGACCCACAAGAGGGATATATACAAAAACTAATTGGCACAAACTATTTGGTAATTAAAACCAAAGACAAATGGCTACACGTAGCCATAGATAAGATAGAATCTGTCGAATTTTTAGATCAACCTAGCTCTACTACTATTGACCTAGGCTATGCATTAGAAATAACTTGGGAAAAGCCAGGTACCAAGGCAGACTTACAGTTGGGCATTATCACGCAAAATGCTGGCTGGAAGCCAGAGTATCAAATAGTAACGAGTCAAACTGGTGAAGCTGAAGTAGTTGTAAATGCAAGAATAGAAAACAATACGGGGCTAGATTGGAAAGACGCAATTGTAACATTAGTAAATGGCAAACCATATATCAATGTTAAAGACATAGTAAAAACTATTGATGATAATGAAGTTGTTATGATAAAAGGTAATAGCAATTGGTCTTCGCAACAAGGACTATATGAAACACCAGTAGCTTTTGATAACACAGTATATAATAGTACTTTCACACTAATAAATACATCTAATATTAATTTGCCAAACAAAAATACTGTTACCATAAAACTAAATGATATAAAGGTTGCTATGTTGGAGAATTATGTATTCGACCTTGATAAATTGATATACAATCCTTATGAAAAGCTTTCTAACATTAATACAAGTTTTTATGCTAGACATACTATTAGATTAACCAATACCAGTGGTCAGGCTTGGATAGAGGGGCAAGCATTTATTAACAAAACTATAAGTGGGCAAACCTTTCTAACTGCAGTTACAGAAATGCCAACTACTGGTGCCAACATAGCAGCAGATGTATTATTAGAAAATAACAGCGATATTACCTTAGAAAATACAGAGATTGAACTAAAAAGAAAAGAAGAAAAAGATAATGACACTGGCAATTTGGTTAGACTGCAGTTAGAATGCACAATGCGTGTAAAAAACCTAAAAGCTGAAATTGCTGTTATCGATATTAAACGTGATCTAGATGGAAAACCTGAGAAAAGTAGTGAAACTTGGGAAACCATCAAGGTGAATGGAAGCGACTTAATCGTCAATCCTCAGTATGAGTTACTGTGGAAAATTACCCTAAGGCCTGGCGAAGAAAAAATAATTTTTTATACCTACAGCACCAGAATAGAAAAAGCGAAAAAGTTAAAAACTGAGGAATAAATTCCCCTTACAGCACTTTGTACATTCGGTAGTGGGGAATGCCTACTTCAGAAAAACCTCCCAAATTATTGTCAGTCTCGTATCCGTTTTTAGTATAGAACTCTTGCGTATAAGCTCGTGCGTGCATACTTAGTTTTTCATAGTGGTGTTCTACGGCATATTGTTCTATAGCTTGTAGCAATTGGGTGCCGTATCCTTGGGTTTGAAGGTCTACCTTTACAGCCATTTGCCTTAGCTTTAATTCTTTAGCATTAAGTGGAAGCAACATACTACAAGCCACTAGATTCTCCTCATTGGGTACATCACCATTACTTAACAGGCAGACTGCTAATTGTCCACGTTCTTTATCTAGTTGTTGCTTAGTAAACTTTAAGTTAATTGGTTGACGCAACACCTCTAGCCTAAGTTTTACTATAGCTGGGTAAGTATCAGCGTCAAAAGGTACAATGACTATTTTCATAATAATTCTTTCTATTACAATAACGATACCGATTTGCGCTCTAAACTGCTCATAGCCGGAGCCGCCTTCATCTCACCTTTTGGGCAGAACCTAGCGCCGTGTATTGGGCAATCCCAAGTTTTAGCAGCATCGTTCCAATGAACTATACCGCCCATATGTGGGCATACAGGGCTCATTGTATGCAATATGCCCCTCTCGTCTTTGTAGGCAGCTATTTTCTTACCACCTATCAATCCTACTTTGCCGGTATTAATTGGCAGATTAGCCACATCTACTTCCTTTAACCCTGCAATTCTATCGCCTATCAGCGTACGAACAGCCTCAATATTACCTTTTAAAATATTTAGACCTCCAGCAAAAATATTTAGCCTGCGGCTGTTATACATTTCAGCATAGGGGTTTTCTCGATCTTGTATTAAATCGGCAATCAACAGACCAGCAACAGTACCAAAACTTAAACCATCTCCACCATAACCACAGGCTATATAGGTTTCAGAGCCTAAAGCACTTCGCCCAATAAAAGGCAGACCATCAGCCGATTCAAAGTATATATTAGCCCAACTGCTATGCACCTTAGTGGCACCAGTATATTTCATTGCCCATTGCGTTAGCATTTCTATGCTATCTACTTCTGTTTCACCACCTACCTTAGTATCATATCCACCTACTATTAGGGCATCTTTACCTTCATATTTAGTTGGGGTCATATACATATAGTTTTCATCAGTATCTAGCATTATACCATCTAGTTTGGCTGCCAAAGGAGAATCTGCCAGAATGCAATAAGATACGTGTGGAAATATTTCTGTTTGGGCAGGATTAAAACTTACTGGAGTATGCGTTGCTTCTATTATTTTATTCGCAAATATTTTACCGTATTCTGTTTCTAGAATACATAGGTCGTTGCTTTCATCAATTCTATTCACCAAAGTATGCTCATATGTAGTCAACTTATTTAAACCTTTAAGTTTATCAGCGAGTGCTTTAACATATCCACTAGCATTTAGATGAGCTTGATTTTCAATGCGTAAATATGAAGTATAGGGTAATTTGTGCATTTTACCTTGATGATGAGTAATATCCAAACCACATTGGGTACCTATGTCCATTACATCTAGTAGATGTTGTGCTTGGTCTTCAGTATTTGCAAATAGATATGCTGGTAAATATTTAAACTCAGCCTTATGTGTAATGTCATATTTTAGACAGGTACTTTCTACAAATTTTTGTGCTTCAACTAAAGACTTGGTCATTAGCTGTGCTGTATCAAGCTCATATTTATCAAATGCCCTCTTCGGATCTAAGTCAACTAAACTCATCATTTGGCTGCTATTGCCACCTGTAGTACCATTAGCTAATATATCTTGCTCTAATAGAAGTATTTCTAAGCCACTATCTGCTAATGCTGCAGCAGCTGATAAACCTGTAATACCACCCCCGATGATGACAACATCCCAAATGTGTTCCCCTGTTTGTACTTGTGACATTCTATATAAATTTATATCTCTATATAGACATTAACAGGGGCAATCAGTTCAAGAAAGTCCCAAGGGAATATTGCTATGCTCAGAATTTTGCAACAATTGTATAACCATCACGATAATACCCAAAATGCCTCCGAATAGACTAAGGTATGCCAATTGTGTGATTTGCATTTCTTTAGCTACATCGTAGTTTGACTTTCTATACAACACTATCCTACTATAAATGCTAAAAATAAGTAGTGGAATACCCATTATTTTAATAAACGGTAAACTAAATATATAAATAGACAGGAACTCTGTGATAAATGATTTACCTGGAAAAATAAAGTTTAACAAAAATAAACTTACTACAAATGCCCCCAAATGATACAACCAATATCGCAAACCTTTAGGCATTTGCACCAGCAAACCAAGTGATATAATCCAGAATAAAATTGGGTATAATTCCATTAATAAATACAATAATTGCTATAATTCCTATGGAAGACTGTTGTAGTTGACAGGTTCTGTACGATAATTGGTAAAAAAATACCTTAAATCTATAGAAAAATAATGAGCTTGAAGGGGAAGACCAGTCTCAACTTTCTGCCCATCTACCCGTGTGTACTGATACCTATTGTTGGCCACATTGGTCGCCATTCTATGATAGGCTGCCCCAAGATAAATTATACCCTTACCGTTTGTTCTATATTCAAGCCCTATTCTAGCCTCTAGCCCAGCTATAACCCAGTTTCGCCTGTTGCTAATTATAGATAAGCTGTCTCCATTTTTACGCAAACTTTGTGGAAAAAAATCAAAGCTAAATCCCAATCCAGAGCTTAAATAATAGTTTTGGTTAAACTTAACCATTACCCCACCTATTACAGGTAGTTCATAGTTATCTACTCGCAGTGGTACCGTCACGTTTATCTCCCCAGTACTGTCTGAATATCTGTTTTCATAGTTTCTACGGGTATAGTTTAAGCCTGACTCTAGGTAAAATAAGCCATTCTGAGACACATTTTTCCTGACCAGGCCGCCCCAACTAAAGCCACCAGTACCTACTACGCTAATTATATTGCCATTTTTGTTGATAGATGAGGGAGCCGTCTCAAATGCAGAACTGGGAAACAAAGCTCTAATTACTACCCCGCCAATAGGCGGATTCTTATCCTTTTCATATCGTTGAGAAACACCCAGCTTCGCCTGCAACAATAGTATAATTATATATATTGTGTAGCCTATCTGGTGCTTATTTAGCATCTATCATATATGGGGTTATCGTTTTAGTTACTACAGCTTCTCTCACTGTTCTGGTTCCCATTTGCGTAACTATTTGTATGGCAACTATCTTCACTTGAACGTCTATAGCATCCCTTATATTGTCATTCTTTAAGTATAGGTAGTAGTTAGATTTTTTGGCATTGGTCACCCTGCCTTGGTCAGATACTATATTGCCGTCTTTCATTGGTATGGGCAGCTTCTCTGTGCCAGGCTCTATGTATTTCTTTAGCTCTGCCTCTGATTCAAACATCGCATAGCGCACATTATCAGATCCTGAGGACATCGTAAAGAAATTTACACCCTCTATGGCTAGACTAACTAATGGGCCAATCTCTGGAATGACAGTAGCAGCCTTAGACGCACTGTGCACAAACTTTTGTACGGCTTCCTTGTAGGCTTTTTTACCAGCTTCACCAACACCTATATAGTAACTGAATATTTTGGTATTATTTGGCAATATTATGGTAACTACCTCATAGCTCTCCTCTCTGTCTAGAGTTGTTCTACTGTGCACTCGGGTTACTCTGTCTGTCACCATTGTGGCTATGGTGTCTTGCTTTATTACAAAAGCCTCCTGTCTAGTGGCGTAGTTGGTATCGTACTTCGTTTGGAATGCCACGCTTGAATTAAAGTTACGCTTATAATCCGTATCTGGTCGACGATCTATATCTATAGCAATCACACAACTTTGCTTGGCAGTATTGGTGACACTAAACTGATAAATACCCTTCTTTACATCTTTTATATAGGCTTTCTCTGAGTTTTTAGAACTGAATGAGTAGCGAACCGTAGCAGGATATTCTATTAAGTTAATTAGGACTACACCCCTACCCTCTTTTTGCCTAAAACTTATATAAATATCGTCTTTATCTGCAAATGCATAGTAAAAGATATGAGTTTCACCAGCCATCAATTGCTTTGTTATCACGGCAACCTCTATCTTATCTGGTTTAGCCTGTAGCTGTTGGCACCATACACCACATATTATCAGCAATAAAAACTTAGTCATAATTTATAGCCTGCAAAAATCATAAAAAACTTAGTGCTTTGATGCTAAATATAGAAAGAATAGATTTAGCTCAGCTACTTGTAATATTGCGCACCAGATTACCCTCAACTAATAGCCCTGTTCGCAATTCATTGAATTTAGAACAAGTTATTGTAGTATGTCTTACACTTCCTTTGGCTAATACACCAGTCACATTAAAGCCCCAATTATTGTAGCTGCTTCCTACTGTATATTCCCAATTTGTTACTGTTAGATTTCTTACTCCTGAATTAAATGGATGTGCATTAAATGAATAAATATTGTCAGTATTATTTAATATCAAACCATATGCTTGTTGTGGATAGGAAGTATTACATACTGGTTGACCTGAAGGTTTAAAATTGACTGTTACATCTTTCAATGCAAACTTCGTTATTTCTTGGAATTTAGCATAATATTTATCACAATTTAGTCTTCCAACTTAAGGTGCACGCAATGAATCAAAACTAAAATTGTATGTCCCTCCACTTATAGTATGAAGTTTTCCTCTATACACATTAATTCCTTGTACTGAATTTCTAATTAACACACCCTTAAATGAAAACACATCGGGGTTCTCAATATTGGCACTTGTAAAAGTAATACCACGTGATAATCCATTAAAAACACTATTCCCACCTGAAAATGCAAAGCAACCGTCTATATTTGACCTAGTTAATGTCTTAGTTTTAGGGCGTACTATGACTATAGAATCGCCAACAAATAACTTAGTCCCAGAATTTTCATTTTTAAATATTTTTTACCTTGACAAAGGTTAGGAATTAAAAATTTATTCCCAATAAGAAATTAAACATCTTTTCCAGTCTTTGTATCAATCTTAATGTTTGTTGAATGATATTTTGAGTTGAATAAATAGAACGTTTCGTTTCTAAATGCTGTCAACGGTTTGGCGCTTGGTGAAGTTGGCGGATTTAGAAGCACTAAACTTTCAATTTTACACTAAGGTTCAATTGAAAAACTGAACTTGAATTTAGCACGAAACCCGCCATTACGCAAAACCGATGTTATGGGCTGGCTTTCTATTCAGCTGTCTGCTCGGCATAGTTATATTCGCTCTTAAATAATTCAATTTCTTCACTTGCAATAACTACGTCAAGGTCTGCAATTACAGTTTTGTCAATAATAGGTGTCTTCTCAATTATTGTCTTTAAGTCATTTTCTATCCAATCAGAATTCCAAATTTGTAATGCATCATTATTTACCTTTTTGCAAAGTTTTTCTGAATATTGTCTTTTTGGGTAAAGTTTAATAGTTAGTCTTTGAAGCCAAATTTGAATGTGTCCTGTGTTTGGTATTTTTTCAAACCTTCGGCAAATTAGATCAAGTATTTCTTTCTTCTTTTCGTTGTCTGAAATAAGCGACAAAAGTTTACTGAGAATTGCAGAAGCAATTGGGTATGTTCTTGGGTTCTTATACATTATGTCAACCAAAATACTTACCAAGACGTTTATATTTTGGTTTGTTTTAGTTATCCCTTTTATTCTGTTGTAGAATTTACCCAAAGCTTTTGACAAACTTCCCGAATTTGGGTGTTCTTCGGATAGCTTATGAATAATTAATAAATGTTCTTGGATACTTTTTGCACCTTTTTTTGAAGACATCCAATAAAGTTTATCGGACTTTATAGAATTTGTAATAACATTGTTTGATACAAAAGTTTTTTGTGCGTTCAATCTCATTCCAAGGTCAATCAGAATTTCTGTCAATAGCTTGGTAATATGTTCAGCTGTCTGTGGATTGTTTGAGAAAACTCGATAATCGTCTCGATATCTTATTATTTCATAATCTTGTATGTGGATTTTGTCTGAAACTTGTATGTGGATTTTGTCTGAAACTTGTATGTGGATAATGTCTGAAACTTGTATGTGGATTTTGTCTGAAAGTTCTAAGTCAACAAATCCAAGCACCATTTCAGCAATAAAATCCATCAAAACACTTCCTTGGGGTATTCCGTTCGTCTGACCGTAAGCCATATCTTGTAAGTGCTTGTCAATATTGTTACCAATCAAGCTAGGGTCTTGCCTCTGTTTTTTTGCGGTTGCCTTTGTATGAATAGCCCAAGGGAC
>Ga0163154_10005664_pt1 | contig 15721 bp, 17 predicted proteins | sample OliLakLV19MP9P1_FD_148649 | JGI IMG/M metagenome (GOLD analysis project Ga0163154, IMG submission 148649) | Freshwater microbial mat bacterial communities from Lake Vanda, McMurdo Dry Valleys, Antarctica - Oligotrophic Lake LV.19.MP9.P1 | ecosystem: Environmental > Aquatic > Freshwater > Lake >... | reverse complement strand
CAAATCGTCTATTTGAAGCCCTCGTCAGTCGTGATTATCCTGTTGTGCAAGGCATCGTGGTATTTTTCGCCCTGATTGTCGTGGTTGTGAGTATTTCGATCGACCTACTCAATGCCTGGGTCGATCCGCGCATTCGCTATTAGAATTTGACGTTTTTGAATGAGTAATCAATTTCGGATTTTTGCTGTTCCAGATGATGCTGCTCAAGCAGAGGAGGCGATGGGCAGCAGATTCAAATTTTGGTTTAATCATCCAGAACAAGGAAACTGTCTGTTCAAACAAATTCGTCCTAATACAGGTGAAGACTGGGCTGAAAAAATTGCTGCCGAACTCGCTCAATTGTTGGGCTTGCCCCATGCTAACTACGAACTTGCCACTTGGCGCGAACAATATGGCATTATCTCGCCTAATTTTTTGCCTAAAAACACTGCACTTATTCATGGCAATGATATCTTAGCGGGGTTAGTATCTAGTTATCCCAGAGGACAGGGCTATAGGCTCTCCCAACACACTATAACGGTTGTTCTCGATGCCCTCAGTCGTCCTGGTCTGTTACTCCCATTCGGCTGGCAGGCTCCTACAGGTATCACTGAGGCGATCTCTACATTTGTAGGCTATCTGCTTTTGGATGCATGGATTGGCAATGGAGATCGCCACCATGAAAATTGGGGCTTTGTCATTCAACAGCCAGAAGGAAGACCTTATCTAGCACCTACCTACGATCATGCCTCTTGTTTGGGACGAGAACTGCTTGATGCTAAACGGCGAGAACGTTTACAGTCTCAAACTGTGAGGCAATATACTGAGAAATCGAGGTCAGCCTTTTTCCGCCAAGAAGGTGATCGTAAGTCGATTCTAACTTTTGATGTATTTGTCATAATCGCCAAGAACTACCGAACGTCAGCAACAATCTGGTTAGATCGTCTAGAGCAAATCCCCATGCAAGCAGTAATAGCTCTATTTGAGCAAATTCCATCAGACCGAATTTCGACTGTTGCTGTAGAATTTGGATCTAAGGTGCTTGAAATCAATCGAATTAGACTACTGGATTTACGAAATCAACTGACTTGAAAACTCTATTTTTAGCTTGGCAAGACCCCGAATCCCGAACTTGGTTTCCGATTGGGAAGCTAACTCATGAAGATGGGATGTATCGCTTCGGCTATCTTCAAGGGGTGATTACAGCCAAAGATCAAGGAAACTTTCAACCAATCTGGTCATTTCCCGATTTACATCACATTTATAGTTCTACTGAGCTTTTCCCCATCTTTGCCAATCGTCTTCTGCGCCCTTCTCGTCCAGACTATAAAGACTTTGTGCAGTGGCTGAATATTCCTGAAGACCAAGACGATCCGATCGCCCTGCTTGCTCGTAGTGGTGGTAGACGTAAAACCGATAGTTTTGAAGTTTTCCCCTGCCCTGAGCGCGATCAAAATGGTAAATATCACATTCATTTCTTTGCTCACGGCATCCGCCATTTCCCGATCGAAATCCAGCAATATGTTCAATCTCTAGATCCAGAGGCAAAACTACTGGTAACTCACGATGTTCAAAACCAATTCGACTCTCGTGCTCTGATTCTACGGACAGAAGATTTACATTTTGTCGGATATTGTCCGCACTATCTTACTCAAGACTTCTTTGAGCTAATTTGCCAGTTTCCTCAACGGGTTAACGTTACTGTAGAGCGCGTTAATCCACCGCCAACCCCAATTCAATTTCGGTTACTGTGCAGTCTAACTGCTAGCTGGGAAAAAGATTTCCATCCGTTTTCTGACCCAACCTATCAACTTCTAAGCACCCCAAGCAGCTACTCCTTATCTTGTTAACCCACAGTGATTCTCATCGATGAATTAGCCGAGCGAGTTTTAAATTAATTGCTTGGGTCTGATATTTGCAAGCACGATTTGGCTGACACACACAATTGCAATCACAGCGATCACCGAGACAGGAAGCAATCGATCGCCTGTAAGCGCGAGCGCCAGCAAAATCACCGCCGTGCCGAATCGCTGGATCGCTTGGACTCTGCTTGTCTGATTGGCTGTGACACAATCGGTGGTGGTGAGGTGAATTAGCCCCAAACAAATGAAGCAGATGCCCAGAGACGTGCAGATCAGCCAGCGTTTTTCGGGCGGTAAGGCTAATGCCATATTACTCGCAAGAATCTTTTGTACCCCAACCCCAGCCGCAGTCAGACTAGCAACAAGCGGCAGATGCGTGTATAGCCAAATTTGATATGTGCCGACCCGACCGACCCGTGCCGATAAAATCGCCGAGCCATCGAGATTATCGAAATAGATCCACCAAATGCTAAAAGCCGTACTCAGCCCCAAGATCGCCGCAAAAATTGAGGCAATATTCCAGTCTTGGTCGGCAACCCCACTCGCCACTGCCACGATCGACTCACCCAACACAATCAGGGTAAACAGTCCAAATCGTTCGGGTAGATGTGACTGGTGCGGTGCGATCTGACCATGCAGTTTACCTGCACCGAGCGGCGTGGCGAAGTCGATCGACATTGCTACTACCCAAACCCCAAATCGCCAAGGTGTTGGCACAAAGATCGAACACAGCCAAATCAAAGCCGCAAAAGCAAAACCTCGCGAAAATCGATCGGTGAGTGGACGCGCCGCAGGCACATGTTTACCAGCAAGGATGTACTGAAGCACCAGAATTAAGCGCACCGCCACATAAGAAAGCGCAAAACCAACCGATGCTCGATCGAGATGTTTCGCAAACAGGTGAATATTAACGGCTAGAGATACGATCGCTGCCATCTGTAAAACCGTCAAAACTCGATCGACCAAATCATCAGTATCAAAACGATTGGCATAAAAAGTCGCCCCTACCCATGCCCACCAAGACGGTACAAATAGGGTGATAAATTGCCCAATCCCCAATGGCGTAAGATTGTATTTCAAATGTCCAGCCAACTGAGCGACAACCACCACAAACACTAGATCGTAAAACAACTCTAGCCATGTGGCATGACGTTCATCTTCACCACCTTCGTCGGCGCGGAAGCGGGGCGGTTGCCATAAATCTTTCACAATTTCATAGATCTCGGAATTATCTCAAACTAGGCAGGTGGGTCGAGAAGCTGATTCAAAGCCACAAAGGCGCTGGCAGCTTTATTAAACCCTGCATATACACACAGAAACATAAGTAGCTCCTCGATCTCAGCCCGAGTCGCACCCTGTTTCATTGCCATATTAATATGAGCGGGAAAGGCACTGCCAGAGCCAACTTCAGCATTGACAAGATCGACCGCGATCGTAATCAGAGCTTTGGTTTTCTGATCGATTAGTGGCAAGCCCCAAGCTTCGCCAGCCACACGAGTGACGAAATCACCAAATTGTGGATTGACTTTAATCAAACCTGCCTGAAGTTCTTTATCATCTAAAACTGCGTTTTCGTATGCCATTTCATCCTCTAGTAACACTTGGTCTAACACTCGACAATCAACCTAGATTAGGCAATCTATTTGGCGATCTACAATACGCCCTTAAACATCAGCTTTTCTACATCTGGTTGGAGCTGATTTGTCGCACCGATGTCGGCAATCAACTGTGCCACAGAAGAGGCTCGTTGACCAGCTAGGGTTATTTTACCGTCATATACAAAAGTATAAGCAGTGCGCTCAGGGAAAGTACTGATTTGTTTGAGGTATTTGGGCTGATCGGCGGTAGTTGATGTGTATTCAGGGGAAACAAAAAATCTTTCCAAATCTAGCTTGTTGGCGAAGCCAAGCTCAAAGGCCGCTTGATAATTTTTTTCGACAGCTTCACCGTGATCTACACCTGCGGCAGGGGGTCTAGAGTTATCCACTTCTTCAAACAGGTGCAGTCTAAACTTGGCTAAAGACTCACTCTTGACGATCGAGGGCGCAAATCGATCGACTAGATATTGGCGAAAATCTGCAACGCTGACGGCATCTTGTTTTCTCACCAAAACATAGAGCTTAACGATCGGATGCTCTGAACCGTTAGGATCTGGCTTGACCAAAGTATCTAGATAAGTTTTGGAGTTATCAGGATTGGTGTTGTAACCGATCGCCTTGCGGAAGATATTATGCTCGTCATCCATCAAGATCGCGGCGGCTTGGAACCAAGTGTTGCGATCGTCGATCGATTTAAAACTTAGTTCGGCAATGCCATCAAATTGATCGTCTTCAGGGGTGGTGTAGTTAATGCCGTCAATTGTCGGCCAGATCCCACCGTCATTGTGAGCAACGTGAAATTGCCAGTATTGAAACTGTCCTGGCAGTCTGGCGCACACTGGGCCATGTACATCACGCCAATAGTCGTCAAACAGTTCCAGTGATAGACCCCTTCTTTTCCACAAAGGCACGTAGAAGACGACATTTCCTTCTTGGTCTCGTGCTGAAAAATCTACTTTACTCAAAGTGTGCCTCGCCTTGTTTCTATAGTTTTTACGAAGTTTTTACGATCCTTGAGATCGAATCATGATGGCAGTCTTTGCTCTTCAGCTAAAATTTTATCATTCCGATGTCACGTCGTTTTACTTAGACCGTTTTCGATTTTTCTAGCCGAGATTACCAGATCCGAATCAGCCCAAAATTAGTCCAAAATTAGTTAAGCTTGAGCTTGAGTATTTGAGTTGGTTAACTATAGTGCTACTCGGTTTCGATCCAGGACGCGATAAATGTGGATTGGCAGTGATGGGGTTAGACCGCACTGTGCAGTTTCAGGCTGTGGTTCCGAGTGAGAAAGCGATCGAGCAAATTGAAACGTTGCTCAAATCATATCCCATCTCTTTTATGGTGATTGGCGACCAGACTACCTCGAAAACATGGCGGTCTGAACTGAGTGCGAAATTCCCTAGTTTGCGGATGATCTCGATCGATGAACGTTTTAGCAGCGAAGAAGCTCGTAAGCGTTACTGGCTAACTTATCCCGCTAAAGGGCTAACACGGTTACTCCCCAAAGGGATGCGGCAACCACCACGACCGATCGATGATATTGTTGCAGTCATTTTAATCGAACGCTATCTAAATCGCTTAGTCAGTTAGCTCTAAAGTGCGCTATTAGAGGTTGGCGATCGGGCGAGAGAATTTGAGTGCTAGTTTTTGTACAAATCGGGAAACTTTTGCTGTAGTTGTTGGAGCTTTGGCAGATCGTATTTCACCACGTATGGATAATTGGGATTTTGAGCGATGAAGTTCTGGTGATAATCTTCCGCCGCATAAAAATCCTTTAACGGTGCAAGCTGCGTCACAATTGGTTTGGGTAAAGTATTGGACTGATTAAGTCGATCGATGTAAGTTTTGGCGATCTTCTGCTGTCGATCGTTCGCGAAAAATATTGCCGAGCGATATTGCGTGCCAGAGTCGGGATCTTGACGGTTCAACTGAGTCGGATCGTGCGCTACCAAAAAATAGACTTTAAGCAAATGTTCATAGGAAATCTGTGATGGATCGTAAGTGATTTTCACCGACTCCGCATGTCCCGTTTGTCCAGAACTGACAGCTTTATAATTTACTACAGTCGCTTTGCCACCCGAATAGCCAGAAATGACATCAGAAACTCCATTTAGATGCTCGAAAACAGCTTCCACGCCCCAAAAGCAACCTCCCGCAAACACTGCTGTCTGCTTACCCTTTTCGCTGATGACGGGGATTGCCGTAGCAGATTCTAGATTTGTCGATCGAGATACCCCGATCGCAATTACCACAGTCAGCGACAGGATAGACAAGCTAGTTACGAGAAAGCGTGAGATCGAGAAGTTGGGAATCGACATAGTTCAAGTTCTCTCTAAATAATTATCTGATTGGTAATACGCATAGCTATTAAGATCGGATTAACATAACTCGATCTTCATCCAAATTGAGAACTCATACGTACTATCTCCAAATCAACTTCTTTCGTTTAACTGGGCTAATATTTAGAAGGGGAATCCCATTTGAGCTTGAATTATGGAAATAGACTATATTGCTTTATTTGTCTCAGATGTCGATCGATCGGTGGCTTTTTATCGAGATGCTCTGGGTTTCCAGTTTGATAAATTACCCAAAGATGGCGGCACAGAGGGGTGGAGCGGCAAGCTAAAAATCGGCATTTACGATCGATCTTGGTTAGCTAAATTATTTGTCGATCGAGGGGAGGAGAAAATTAGCGGCAATCCGTTTTTACTTTCTATGACTGTTGACGATCTCGATCGAGCCTATCAAAAACTTCTCGATCTGAACATTAAAATCACATCCCCGCCTACTGTAATGCCTTGGGGACAAAGATTGCTCTTTCTAGAAGATCCAGATCGGAACTTATTAGAGATCGTGCAGAAATCATAGAGATCGTAGGCGAATCTGGATCTGGACTTCGCTACGTTTCAGCGCGTCTGGCGTAAACGGGGAATCATAGAGAAATTGGCGGGGTGAACCAATCACTTCATATTCAGGATTTGCTGCTAACCATGTGCGTAACTCCTGAACTTGTTTCTGATAGCTCGTAAAGCTGTATTCGCCTCGATCGCCAATGCTGACAACCAACATGGGAGCATGATCTTCAATTTTGATATCTTTGGCAATCTGGGCAGGGTAAATATCCGTACTGCGATACAAAAATGACACTTCGGTTTTGCCGAAATCATCGGCTTTTGCCACATTCTCGGATGCGGTGGCAGGATAACGCGCCTCGACAGGAGCAGTCATCGCAATATTATTAGAGCTAATATGCTGAAACAGAGGGTTAAATGAGACATTGCGCGCCCGATCGAGCTGTCCTTCGTACACATATGTCCCAGAGCGGTAGGCGGGATATTGCTTAACTTCAATTTTTCCTGCTGATGTAGGCAGTGGAAAGCCAACAGGTAAGGGCGCAGACATAGCTTTATATGCTCCAATCGAGATGATGGGAATTGATATCAGTCCAACCAATAGAAAAAATTTTTGCCAGTTCATACATCACATTATAGCCGCTAATTTTTCGTCAAGTTGTGACATACACAAGCTAGGATAGAAAACCTGAACTACGATCTTACGAATCACGTCTATGTCTGCCATTATCCGCTCTGTGCTGTCTCCTGTACTCAAATTTTGGCTTCGATCTCAAGTGGAGATGGTACAAGATCTAGAAATTTCGATCGATGGCGCAGATGGGCAAATTCTCAAAGGCAATATTCCCCAAGCGCAGGTATCAGGACAGGGAATTATTTACCAAGGACTATATCTCACTAAGCTAAACCTAGTAGCGACAGACATCCATCTTAATATCCCCCAAATCCTCAAGGGACAAGCATTAAAGTTGTTAGACCCACTAGCAGTAAAAATGGTTGTATCGATCGACGCATCTGATTTTCAGCTTTGCCTCAAAAGCCCTCTAGTCTTAGAAGCGTTGGGTTCCGAACTTCCTCCATTCTCTTCCGATCGTGAGATTCGATTTTTGTTAGGGATGCTGCTAAAGTTACTGGGCGATCAGTTTATATTAGACGAGCTAAAAGTAACAGATGGGAATTGCTACTGTCTAGGAGTGTTTAAGATCGCCCCAACTTAAAGTAATGCTGCCAATCACCAAAGTCTTCTAGTACCCAGGGCTGTTTGCATTTCTTCTAATGCCCCTGATTTTCGCCATTGCTTGTAATGCCAAAACACGGTTGAGTAAGGTGGTAAGTCTTTGGTAGATCAGCCCAATTGCAGCCATTCTTCAATTGATAAAATACGCCATTTAAGATTTCGCGCTTTGTCCATTTTGGCGGACAAGTCTTTTTCTTTTGAGGCAACAGAAGTTCTATGATCTCCCACTCTTTGTCGGTCAAATCGGTTGTGTATGTCATGTTTTAACCCATTTTTCCTTATTGTAAGATGCCAAATGGGTTCTATAGTTGCTTTTCCCATTTCATGTCTACTGCGGGTTTGTTTGGCTGGGAATCAGAATCAAAGCCCAATAGGGAACTTCAGCAGGATCGACCTCGGTAATCGATCGAATTACTTGATTAGGCATCGTGGCTCGTTCGATATACAGAGCGCGTGAATATAATCCCAATTCCTCTAAAATGGAGCGTACTTTGGCATAGTGTCTGCCTAATTTGATGATAATCGCCGCATCAGCTACCGCAAGTCGATCGCGTAAAGTGTTCTCATCCAACGTCGCAGGCATAATGCTGAGCACATCATTGCGATAAGTGAGCGGCACACCCAGCATCGCCGCACTCGCAAGCGTAGAAGAGATGCCAGGTACAACTTCAGTATCAAAACGATGGGCGAGGCGATTGAAGATATACATAAATGAACCGTACAACATCGGATCGCCTTCACATAAGACCGCAACATCTCTCCCTGCGGCAAGATGTTGAGCAATATTCTCGGCGGCGATGTCATAGTAAGGCTGTGAAGAACGTTCCACACTAAAAGGTAATGGCATGGGAATTTCAATCTGTTCGGGACGGATAAAATCTGCCACAATCGCCCGTGCTAAAACTTTGCCACTTTCCATCGTGGGATAGGCAATTACAGGTACGGATGTCAAAATACGGTGGGCTTTGAGCGTCAACAGTTCTGGATCGCCTGGCCCAATCCCTAATCCATATAATTTGCCCTTATTCTCAGTTACATTTAGTTCGGTCATAGTTCGCTCTCCATTGCTAACGCATTCACGGCTGCGGCTGCCATTGCACTTCCACCTCGCCGACCGTGAATGGTCAAAAAGGGAACCCCTCGGCTATTTTCGGCTAGGGCAGCTTTTGATTCGGCAGCCCCCACAAACCCGACGGGAAATCCTAGTATAAGTGCAGGTTTGGGCATACCTCGATCGAGTAGTTCCAACAACCGAAATAATGCAGTCGGGGCATTCCCGATCGATACTACTGCTCCACCAATCTGAGATCGCCAAAGTTCGATCGCGGCAGCAGAGCGGGTATTTTGAATTGACTGCGCGATCGAAGGGACTTCTGGATCGTTAAGCGTACAAATTACGGCATTATTTGCTGGTAATCGCTTGCGGGTCACCCCATTTGCCACCATCTGAGCATCGCACAAAATTGGCGCACCATTAATCAAGGCGGCTCGTCCTGCTGCTACAGCATCGATCGAATATGCCAGATCACCGACAATATCGGTCATACCACAGGCATGAATCAACCGCACTGCCACTAGTTCTAGATCGGCAGGCAGCATCGACAAATCGGCTTCGGCACGGATGATTGCAAAGGAATGACGATAGATTTCGTTACCATCGCGGGTGTAATCAAGCATGGACGTTCTTACCTAATGCTTCGATCGACATCTCATTAAAAAATTCATTGGCAAATTCTCCAAAGCTCTGCTCGTTGCTAATGCGTTGACTCTGATAAATCTCGATCATGTGTGCGACTAAGTTTGGTAATGACTCGGTAGAACATTCTAGCTTGAGCGATCGCCCAAATTTTGAGCCGACATCTGCGATCTCTTCGCCAACGTAGATCTGATAAGCTTCTTTGCCATCAACCGTAACACCAAGCAAAGCAATATCACTCTTTTGGTGCTGAGCACAAGATCGATCGCAACCACTTAAATGGATATTTATCGGTCGATCGAGCGTCAGAGATTGTTCAAGATATAAGGCGATCGACTTGGCATGAGCTTGAGTATCGGTAGCAGAAGATTTACAACCTGTGATCCCAGAACAAGCCACGATCGAACTGTAAGGATGATTAGCTGACCATGACAATCCCAAATTCTCAATCCCTTTTTGGACAATTTCTAGTGAAATATTTGGGATATTGGGAACGATCGCATTTTGCCAAGGCGTTAATCGTAGTTCGCCGTTCCCATATTGCTCTGCTAAATTCCCCAATCCACGGAACTGAGTAGAATCCAATCGCCCAAGTGGAATCACAATGCCAATATAGGAGTATCCCATTTGGGCTTGAGCATGAACGCCGAGATGTTTGTATGAATTCTTGTTGGGATTTTCGAGAAGTTTCGGCGATCTCATGAGTGGGAAAGTAAGAAGGTTCTCGACATCATGAAGATATGCTTCAACACCATGAGCGGCTAAAAGCTCTCTCAGACGAGGCTTACGAGATTTAGCTTGTGCGTTGAGACGGGAATTCTTGCAGGTATAATCCCAATAAACCTCGGTCAAAGCAACTAGAACTGCTAAGACTTGAGCGGGTGCGATCGAAACTCCCACATCATGCGGAGCATCACCTCGATCTCCAGTACTTAAATAGAGCCGCAAGTAAATCTCACGATCGATCTGCTCTGCGCTCAAACCAAGATCGTTCGGTCGATCGATCACCGATACAGACTCGCCACCATCAAAACAAACACTGAACTTTGGCGATAACACAGCCAGATCGGGATGAGCGATCAGATAATCATTCCACTCACGTACCAGTGGACGAGGATCGAATAGTTGCTGTCGATCGATCCCTGCGGTCGGACTGCTCATAATATTGCGGATCGCATCTACTGATTCGATCGATGATGCCAATCCCAGTTTTTGGAGGTTATTTAGAGTTTCAGAATCGAGGCAAGTTTGCATCCCCCGAATTTGAATATTGGCGCGATTGGTAATTTGCACAGATCGATCGGCAAACTGGTCGGTGAGTTGTGAGATCGCCTCACATTGCCGTGTCGTCAGTATCCCCCCAGGAATGCGAAGGCGTGAAAGGATACCATCCTGAGCCGAAGCGGGAGCGAATAAACTAGGACAAATAGCGAATTCAGGTTTCAAGTGAGCAAATCCATCTGAACTAATTTACGGTTTCCAAAGATCGCCGTTTGAAGAGATATTATAAATATAACGACAACTCGAATCAAAACTTTTACCCTTTACCTTCAAACTCCGATGACAGCGATCGAGACTCTAACAAACTCAACACTTACCATAGAGCCTAAGCTTCTTAAGCGTTGGACAGTACAAGACTACCACCATATGAGTGATTTGGGCATTCTCAACCCGACTGAACGCACTGAACTAATTAACGGACAGATTGTACTAATGGCTGCGAAAGGAACTCCTCATGTGACATCATTACACCTGTTGGCAAATCAGTTGCGCGATCGACTCGGCAACACTGCTCTGATTCGTACCCAAGACCCCATCCAGCTAGACGATTTCTCTGAGCCAGAACCAGATCTATCGATCGTCAGAGGTACAGTCTTAGATTATGCCGATCTCCATCCCCGTCCTCGTGATATCTATCTCATTGTAGAAGTAGCAAGTTCAACCCTGAAACATGACTGCGAAATTAAAGATAAACTTTATGCCGAAGCTGGCATCGCTGACTATTGGGTTTTGGATCTAAAAAAACGCCAACTTCACATCTTCCGCCACCCAATCTCCACAGGCTACACCAGCCATCTCATTCTCACCGAACCCAATCAAGTTTCTCCATTAGCTTTTCCAAATCTCTCGATCGACCTTACCTCTATCCTTCCTCCAGTTTTTTGATTAATTCTCTCTAACTCACTCTCTAACTTAAAGTCGTCAAAGCCAAAAGCGATAACCCAGCCAGCACGATCGAAGAACTCACAATGTTATTCCAGAGTTGATGATAACTGTTGAGCGATTTTATCCCACCTTTTTTATCTGCTAATTTATCTAACAAGATCGGCTGTAAATTCGACAGATCGATTACTGGTAATGCGCCGCGTCGATACCAACCAGTTACCACGACCGACTCACCCATCAATACTTCCATCTGTTTCACGATCGACTTTTGGTCAGAGTAAAGCATTTTCAAATTGGGTAAATAATTGAGATAAATCATGCCGCCTTGATCTTCGAGCTTGAGGTCATAGCCCAAATGTCCTTTGGCTTCAGCGTAACCCAGCAACTCGCCAGGAACCTGCACGGGCATTCCTTTTAACGTACTGGCATATGGATCGTTCAACAGGCTGACCAAATCGGTGTCGGCAACTTTACGATAATTGGGATATCTCAAACTGCCCTGAAACATCAATCCAATTCCTAGCCCCAACGTACATAAGCTCAGCGTCAACCAGTAGTTATACAGCCAGAACAGCACAAAGTTGGATAGGAAGTATCCCAGAATTACACCGACATAAGGAGCAGTTTCGATCGATAGATCTCGACTCAAATTTGTGTAGAGTTTCTTCTTACTCAGCGTTTTTGCTTCATTCAGAAGTTTAGTAAATTCATACTCTACGGCTAAGCCTAGCTGTTGTGAATAGGTGGTGAGACTGCGAATCCGTCTGCCGAGCAATGAATGCGTGGAGCGGAATTCTAGCAAATCTGCCCAAGGATTTGCCAACTCCCATAAGAAAACTTTGTAAGCATTTTTATCGGTCTGTCCTGCATACAAAACTTCAAAAGCAATTCCCACTGTGGTTGTGGTCTTGTAATCGCACGTTCCCAACGCTCTGGTAGATTCTAAGATCCGACCTGGTGATTGTCCTAACTGGGTTTGGCGCAAAATACCGCGTGCCATTTTAGTCAGAGCGCGAGACATGGCATTGGGATTACCTGTAACTTGGGCAGCATAATGATCGCTGAGATCGGAACTAGTGCGGCTAATCGAAAATTGGATATATTCGATCGAATGATGCACAACCAGAGCAGCACTCGCGAGAAACTTCAGGACACTCTTCCCCCTAGTTGCCTGAAAACTGAGCCGACTGAGGTTGACGTGTAGAAGATAAATCAACTGTGGCAAAATCGACGCAAAAGTAATCACCGAAAAGCTGTAGTTAGCGATCTGTCCGAGCTGATGTGCATAAACAGCCGCAATTTCATCTCGATCGAGGTTCGTAAATAAGCCGCGACTGACTACAATCCGCGCCGAATTAGGCAAAATCCCATAGGTGAAAGCGACAGGGTGATCATCTTCGATCCATCCCAATCGCGGGATATCGAGATTACGGTTAGTACAAAACTCCTCAATTATTTCCACCGCTTCAGGACATTTCTCGTCCAAGTCAGCCAGCGTCACCCATTGCGTCGTATAAATCTGTTTCTGCACCGTCTCAATCAGCCAAGGCGACATAAAAAATAGCAGAATACTCGCGAAACCAGTGGCGATATTAACCGCAGTCAGCCAAGCAGAATTAACCTCTAACGTATTTAAACTGGCAATCCACAAGAAAATCAAAAATACCATCCCGATGTTAGCTAACACCGTGAACAGCATGGCTAAAGCGAACATCAACTTACGGCGTGGTTCGATCGTTAAAGTGACGTTGCGTTTGCGATAACGGTTGGCTTGAGACTTGACCACCGATTTAGTCTCATGATCTCGCGCTGGCTCCGCAGGTGCTTCAGCCAGTTTTTGCTGCAAAGTCACCAGTGATTTCGTTGCCCATGCCTGAAGTTCGGGGTTACTACTCTTACCGATCGACTCACAAATATCGATCGCCTTATCAGCTCTACCACTGCGTTGATACGCACTCACCAGCAACATCTGCGCCTGAATGTAGTCTTTGGCTTTACGGTTAGGATGCCCATCACAGTATTCCAGCAATAATGCGATCGACTCGGTATATCGTTTTCGCAGCAAAGCTTCTTTCCCAGCTTTCAGTGACATATCGCTCCAGTCCTCTTAGCTATGGCTATATTGTGCCAGTGTTGTGAACCTAGTTGCATTATGTAATACGTTGTAGTATATTGTCTTATGACAGCAATGTGAATAAATTAAGTCAACAAACAAGTGCTTCACAATTATTCCCATCACCGTTATAAACCTTTCTAAAAGCAGTAGCTAAACCGAACCGAGGAGAATCAGATTATGCCCTACGAAAATTTAGAACTATCAACCCCAGTTCCTATCTTGTCTTGGGCGAATCACGATCTCGGTCATGCAGAAACCAAAATGGCAAGAAATGTTGCCTCTCTCCCTTTTGTATTCAAGCACGTCGCCCTGATGCCCGATGTCCATCTTGGTAAAGGAGCACTAGTTGGTTCCGTAATTGCCACAAAAGATGCGATTATTCCTGCGGCTGTCGGAGTCGATGTGGGTTGCGGAATGTCTGCAATCAAGACTCCATATAGTGTTGGGCAATTGGAAGGAAAGCTAAAAAAGATCCGTTTGGATCTTGAAGCCGAAATTCCTGTGGGATTTTCTGATAACAAAGAGATTGAGAAGTCTGTCCAAAACTGGCAGCATTGGGATGAATTTAAACAGCTCCATCGCGGCGTTCAGACTCAACAGGGCAAGGCGATGCGGCAGTTGGGTTCGCTCGGCGGCGGCAATCACTTCATTGAGGTGTGTGTCGATACTGAGTCGCAAGTCTGGCTGATGTTGCACTCAGGTTCGCGTGGGATTGGCAACATGATGGCGCAGTGTCATATCAATTCTGCGAAGGAATTGGCAAAGCTGGGTGGTACTCGTCTTAACGATCCTGACTTGGCTTACTTTGTCACCCAAACCCCTGAATTTCATGCTTACTGGCACGATTTGCAGTGGGCGCAGCAGTACGCTCTATTTAATCGGGATGTGATGATGGCTCGGTTTAAGCGGATTATCGAAAAGCATCTAGCAGGTGGTAAGCCTTCTAGACCATTGCTATCGGTTAACTGTCATCACAATTACGCCGAGAAGGAAGTACATTTCGACGAAGAAGTGTACGTCACTCGCAAAGGAGCCGTGCGTGCCCGCGAACAAGACTACGGCATCATTCCTGGCTCAATGGGAGCAAAATCTTTCATTGTCAAGGGCAAAGGGAATGCTCACAGTTACTGTTCTTGCAGCCACGGTGCGGGACGATTGATGTCTCGGAATAAAGCTAAGGAGCGATTCACCTTGGATGACCTAATCGAGCAAACTCAAGGTGTCGAGTGCCGTAAGGATACTGCGGTGATTGATGAAATTCCTGGTGCTTACAAGTCGATCGAAACGGTAATGGCAAATCAATCCGACCTAGTTGAGATTGTCGCCACGCTGAAACAGGTAGTCTGCATTAAGGGATAAATAATCTAAGTCGATCGAATCGTTCTGACCAGTTTGGAATGATTCGATCGATTTTTAGTCGATTTCAAGTTGAAAGCAAGGCAAATGGCAAATGTTTAAGGATTGAGAATCTTTTTCATCCATTCCATGCCTGCCTCATTAAGCATTACCTTCCAACTCTCAAATGTAGATATTGAGCGGATAAATAAGTCCAACTCTTCTTTCGGTAATGCCTCAAGGTCTTGTTGATTGTCCACCTTGAAACCGCTAGCGCGAAACATTTCATCCAGCGAAATAAAACGGGTGTGCTTTGATAAGAAGTCTTGGTTGATAACTTCTCTGAGGGGAGCACTGCCGTTTTTGGATTCGATCTCTTCTAGCTTCCTGCTTAAATTCTTGTTTATTTGATCGGATCCTTCAACACTTAATTTGAACATATTTTTGGAGGATATTACTTCTCATGTATTATATTCTAAAACTTTAGGGGCGATCATAATCTTACAACTGCCCTCTGGTAGATATCTATGAACCTTTGGATACGTTTTAATGATCTCAAGTCCCAAACTTCTTAGTGCATTTATGGAATGAGCTTTTTCATCAAAGATAACTGCCAGAGGGTTGACGAATACGGTCTTGGCTTCTTCAAATTGGCTGATGCTTTTGGACTGATCCCATTCAAACTTCTTATCTAAATCAAACCTGATTGTTCACTGGGTGAAGTAGCTCCGTGCAAATGCTATTCAAGCCAAAAATCGATCGAATCTCCATGAGATTCGATCGATTCACCAAAATTATCTAACCTAGTTGTTATGGTTTTTTCGGTGTAACTTTTGGAGTTGTTGGCTTTTTCGGAGTTGTAGTTTGACTTCTCGGA
>Ga0163154_10005658_pt1 | contig 15732 bp, 18 predicted proteins | sample OliLakLV19MP9P1_FD_148649 | JGI IMG/M metagenome (GOLD analysis project Ga0163154, IMG submission 148649) | Freshwater microbial mat bacterial communities from Lake Vanda, McMurdo Dry Valleys, Antarctica - Oligotrophic Lake LV.19.MP9.P1 | ecosystem: Environmental > Aquatic > Freshwater > Lake >... | reverse complement strand
GTCTGGCTCTGTGAGTCGGACAGATAGGCCGCGGTGCCGCGGGTGGCGCTGCCGTAGACGCAACTGGCGATCAGCGAGGCGCCCAAGGATGTGCCAAGGGACCACTTGCCGGTGTCCAGGTGGAAGCCAATGGCTTGCTTAGGCGCGGCGTCCGCGGCGCTGCAATACCACCACCAAACCATGCGGTCTGTGGGGTCGAAATAGCCGTGACACTGGGCCGCCTTGGTGACATCTAGGGCCGCCCGCCAGGTCGTGTCTACCTTGCGGCTCAGGTGCTTGGGCTGGATGCCGTCGACCACCCAGACGCCCGACGATCCCCAGCCGAACATCTTGCCATCAGCGAAGACCAAGCAGCGTTGATTCCAGAGGCCAAGATCAGTTGGGATGGACACCAGCATGCCTGATGCGGGATCGTCTGTGTAGACCAGCCTGCGCATGCTCCGCTGGCCCATAAGGTACAGGTCGCCGTAGAAGCTGGCGATGCCGGTGGGGCGATCACTGCCGCCAGGGAAAACGGCCCGCGCCCAATCGGTTTGGTTAAAGCCTTCTGGGAAGGAGGCCCGTGACCAGAAGAGTAAATCGCCGCCAGCCGTGGTCGTCTTCCATGCGAACATGCGGTTGCGGTGCTCACAGATCAGGCCGGCGATGGGAGGGAGCCCGTGGCCATAGCCGTCTGGTGAGGCGTAGGTATTTACCGCGGCCTGTACGGCCAGGGTCGCGTCTGCCAGGTTGATGGTGGTCGATGTGGACGTTGTCGTCCCTGCAATGTAGTAGGTCGAGGAATTGATGGGGGTCATTTCCACGAGAGTCGTATGGCCGGCAGGCGTTGCCGGGATAGACGTGACGCTAAGCTGTTTCGCCGTCGCCGCCGTGTAGGTCACAGGCGCGCACGGGTCGGAATAATAGCCTGTGGCGGTGTGCTTGAGCCTGATCCGGACAAGGTGAGTCCCAGCAGTGATGACCCCGGTCCCGGTATCGGCGGCAGCCGGCGCAGTGGGGGCGGTAATCCCCACCGTGGCTACGGCCGGGGTGAACCCCTGCATGGCATCAACGCCATTGCTGAAATAGAGCCTGGAATTGATCAGCGCCCAGGATCCATACGCCGTCCCATCAAGCCCGGTCTTGCGGGACGTTTCCGCCTGGGTGAATGGGTTGGAATAGATGGCGGTATCGCGTAGCGTAAATAGGTATTCGGTGGTACCGTCGTTGTAGGATGCCAGCGACCGCCCATAGGTAGCGAACTTGTCGCCAAGCCCAGCGCGCACGCGCAATTCACTGTCTACAGCGAAGCTGACATTGCGCGCCGAGGCTGACCCTTGGCCAACTACGCTTGCGCTGTCATCGTGTCCGTTCCATTCGCGCATCAGGTCACCCTTGCGTACATCATGTCATCCCACGCGCTCAGGCCGCGCCCAATAAGGGTTGGGTTGCGTGCGGTGCGATTCTGCGGGACTGAGCGCATCATGCACTCCTCAAACTTGCGGGAAACTTCTTCCGGCTTGCCGGCTGAACAGGCGCCGCGGGTGGCGATCTGCACATCGATAGCACGCCGCATCAACTCCAAAAGATTGGGGTCAAAGTCCACCGTGTCGCCAGCCGCGACCAGCGCAGCAGGCATGCGATAGTAAAGAACATTCATGCCAACGACCTGGGACGGCAAGGGCCAGACGCAGATGCGGTCACGCGCAATGGACCATTGCCAGGGGCGCGTGTCCGCGGTGATCCATGTATAGCGAGACTGCTCAATGGTGGCGCGGCTCACCGGATCAGCCGACCATGGGAATTGCACGTCGCTGGATAGGCTTTCGATCCTGCGAACGTCGCTGGGAAGCGTGTATTCCCACTGGACCAGGGTATAGGCGCCGCTGTAATTGCTGCGAGCATAAACGTTGTCTAAGACCAACGCGGTATTGCTGCTGCGGGTCAGGACGGTTTCCCACTGCCCATCAATAAGCATTTCGCCGCTGGCCGCCCAGGACGGGAATACGGTGGCGGTCCCGGCAACGGCGGCGCTGCCGGTGGTGACGGAGATAGTCCCGGTAGAATAGACCGGTTGCAAGGTGACACGCCCGTAGGTGTGATACCATGGCCAGTCGGCGGCGGTCGCCACCATCGTAATGGCGTCGTTTACCGCCTGTTTTATCTCAAGATCTGCTTTGGTGCCGGTGCGGTCCAGGTAGACTTGGCGGGCGTAGGCCCAAAGGTCGCTGGCCAGGACGCCGCTGGTTGAGGACGCGGCAGTCAGGGCGATGTCTGCGCCAGGACCGGTCGCGATGCCGGCAGATACTGTGATGGTGCCGGCGCCGACCGTGTAACTGGACTTCTGCACCACAAGGGTATAGGTGCCGTCTGCATCGAAATACACCGGCCCCCAGACGCCGGTGGCAGACGATGCAGTTTGTGCATAGAGCGTGCCCGATGAGCGCAGGATCCGCACGGTAGCCCCGTCCAGGGCCGAGGCCCCATCCGTGATCCGCCCGTTGCCAGAAACAGCGGTGAATACGCCAGTCCCAATCGTACCGCCAGGCTCACCAGACTCCGTGACCAGGATTTCATCACGATAGACCTGATTGGTTGACGTGCGCGTCGCGGTCAGCACGTAGTACCCAGTTGCCACGGGGAACCCCGTCACGCCGGACACGGTGATAAGATACTCGCCGGGGTTCGACCCGACCGACACTTCCGCAAAGGTGTTGCCGGCCAGGGCCTGATTGGCGCCGTTCTTGGACAGCGCATACGTAAAGTCACCAGTCACAAGGCCGGTCACCTTCGCCCCCGTGGCGGTGTTGGTGACCGTGATCGTAGTCCGGTATGTGGTGCCAAGCTTCGCGGAAATGATCATGGGGTACGCTCGGCTTCCTGGGTGAGCATCTTAGCCTGATGCGGCGGCATAAAAGCAGCAATCAGGCGCAGGTCTTCGGGAGGAAGGCTGTTGATATGCGACTCAAAGCCAAACTTGCGGAGCCGGTGGGCGAGGCACCGGGCATTGTAGATGCGGAATGCCTGACGTAGGGCCAGGGTCGCTGCCTCGTTATGCATGAACAACATCCTCGGCCTGGGCAATCAGCCCATCAATGATATTGGCGAACGCTTCCTTGAACCATGCGGCGGTGTCGATGGTGGGGACAAGCGCCTTGGTGATGCGCAGCTGCGAATAGAGCGGGCGCAGAAGGTAGCCGAACATGGGGGCATAATCGTCGCCGCCTAGGGCTGACGGGTGCAGGTCCTGTGGTGAGTCCGCGCCCAATACCCTGGCGGCGGCGTGTTCAAATGCTGATGGCAGGCCCAGGGCAAGCGCATCGGCACGCAGGCGCCGCCCTGGATGGCGCGGGCCAGCATAGATCACCTGTTTGGGGGTCGATAAGTGGTAGGTGATGGGCAAGCCCTCGAAGGGGATGCCGTTGATGGCCGCGGCCTGGCGTGAGGTCTGGATGAGCGGGTGATGCGGGGCCATGGCTTCCAGGACGGCCCTGGCACGCAGGCGGAACTGATTGATGGGGCGGTTGACCCCGTCGTAGCAAGGGACCGTAACCTCGCCGGGCTCGGGGGCGGTGTAGGGGTAGCCCTGCCGGTAGCCGTCGACGAGGTCGTGCCCGACAAGGTAGATGGGGCGGGTCGTCATCTGCGCTGCGGTGGTCACCGAGTGCGGCCCAGTGGCATTTGATGCCGTGTAGCCGCCTTTGACGTAGCCGGCCCAGGGATAGATCATGTCCGCGCCTGAGCAACATAAGCGGGGCTGGCAGCGGTCGGGCTCACGGGGGACGATAGGCAGGCCGCAATAGACGGTCTGCGAGGGTAAGGGGTGGGACGGCATCCCAAATAGGGCCGGGTCCACGCGCTCAACGGGGCACGTAAAGTCGGGGACGATGTTGGCTTCCAGGAGCCGCTCCACCGCGCTGTGGGCGGCGGAAATATAGACGTGCTTCTGGATCTTGCGCAATTCGTCGATGTTCTCATCAAGCGACGGGCCGCTGCCAACAGAAATGATCGGCAGGTCCAATTCGATTTCATCAGGACGCGGGTGCGCCAACAGATGGCGCTGCTTCAAAAGCCAATAGATGCCCTGCCAACAGTCCATCACGTCATCGCCAAGCAGCAACGGCTGGTCCAGGAGGCGCTGGATCAGTACCGGATCATCGGTCGTCACCTGACAGTTCAGCAGGGCGACAGCATCATCAAGGGTGATGCCGGCCGTGATGTCGTCAGCAGTAAAGGAAGCCCGCTCGCTCGCGGCAATCGTCTGGATAAGCACTGGCGGCCACCTGCACTAGGTCTGGTTCGTCACGTTTCGTCCAGCATAGGTCTTCCCAGTCTTTGGGAACAACAAGCCCGGTCGCCAGACGGACCCGCACGCGAACGTGTAGGGGCCACTGGCGACCGGGATCTGCATTGGGGAAGAAGTCTTCCCCCCGAATCAAGCGTCGCCCAAGCCTTCAAGCACGATGGCCAGGGGCGAACCGATGCCCGCACCGACCGAGGCCGAGGCGTAACCGATGTTGACCGCGGCAACGATCATCGCATCAGTGGCGGCGGTGAACAATGCCACGTTGCCAGCGGTATTGATGAACAGGGCGGCGCCAGCCGTCCCAGCAAGAATCGCCGTGGCGGCGGCCAGAGCGCTGGCGGGGCCATCGATCTGGACATAGAAGTAACTGCCCAGCGCAATGGTCGTGCTGCCATACTCGATGGGGATGATGCCCGCGGGCGGCAGGGGGGCCTGAGCCGTTGGGAATTCAACGCTCCAGCTGGGGATGCCGCTGGCATACGCCGTGACCACGCCCTTGCGGGCGGGGGCGGTGATGGCCGCGGTGGCCTTGACCAGGCGATAGAGCCGAGCGCCAACCTTGTAGTTGGCGCCCAGAAGCGGCTCCAGCGCAGTGCTGGTGCTCACCTGGCCGATAGAGAAAGGGAGGGAGTTATTCATGGTAGTGTTCTTTCTCTGCGATCAGGCGAAGTTATAGCCGACGCCCTGGAAGAAGGGGTTAGCCCAGAACTGACTGGTGAAGATGGCCACGGCCTTGTGGGCGCCCTGGTTGATGTCGTACTGCGTCTTGATGTCGAACATCTCTTCGCCGCCGCTGTTCTTCAGCAAGGGGTCAAGCAGCACCGGCTGGGCCGGGAAGTACGGCAGGATCATCTGGTTGGTGTTCAGGAAGTACGACACATTCGCAGGGACATCGGGGTCCCAGCAGATGTCGGCATTGCCGTAGGGCAGGGACATGCCATCGCCAACGCGCAGGTTGGGCTTGCTGGCCTCATTGGTGAGGACCACACGCGCACCGAGGCCCGAGGGGCCGCCGCTGGTGATGGCATTCGAGAAGTCGGTGAACATCGAACGGGTACAGAGGATGAGGTCAACCTGCTCAGTCGGATCAGTGCCGCGAGCCAGGCGGGTCAGCATGTGATCACAGAACTTGATGGCGGTCGAAGCCCACGTCGCGGTGTTGGTCCAGGCAGTGCTTGACCAGTTGCCCAGGACGGGGCTGGTGGATTCATTGACCTTGCCGTCCACGCCGCTGATGGCGTTGGTCGGATGGGTGCTGACGCCGCAATACGATTGGTTGGGAAGGGCTTCCCGGTCAGCCGCAGCAACGTTGCCGGTGGTGGCCTGCGTGTCGGGGTTGTAGTTCTGCACGGTGCCGCCAGCGCCAAAGATGGTCGGAAGACCGAACATGGGGACGGGAGTGGCCGCGGTGGCGGCGATACCAAGAACGGTATTGGAGCCGGCGTTGGTGCGCAGGAGCTGAGCGTTCAGGCCCTTGGCGAAGTCGGCAACCATGTTCTTCATCAGCGCATCGTTCAGCTTGACGATGGCTTCGGAGCCGCGGTTGAAGCGCAGGTCCTTTTCGCTCAGGACGCCCAACACTTCAAAGTCAGTGTAGGGGATGGCGTAGGTGACCCACTCATTCTTGCGCTCAAAGGAGCGGTCAGCGAGGTCGCCGCGCTGGGTCAGCGAGCGATTGCCGACGCGGACAACCTTCTCGATGTACTTGCCGCTGGCATCAGCAGACAGGACGCCCTGCTCTTTCAGCTTGCGGAAGAGCTTTTTACGGAGGATCGTGTTCTCACCAACAGTCCGCATGAACTGCTGCGTGGTTGAAACATCGATCAGGGGGGAAAAGTTGCCATTGGTCGGCGCTGAGATTCCAGCCATGATATTGGTCCTTTGAGATTAGGTGCGTTTGGCGTTGAGTCTTTGCAGCTCAATGCCGAAGTTGGGATGATCAGGAGTGATGCCACGCTTGGCTAACACTTGGATGGGGTCGATGGCCTGAGTGCTTCGGCCATCACGCCGGACGGCGGCCCGGTCCTGGAGTGCTGCACTTTGCGCGTTTGCGGTCGCCACGTGCTCTAGTTCACCGCCAAGCTTTGCCTTCAATCGGGTGATTTCGGCGGCTTGGTCTTCCAGTTGGGCCTTGGCCTGGGCAAAGCTGATAGCTTTATCGCGGGCGGGCACATTGGGATCCATCATCGCCTGCATGTCCTGGCTGTAGCGCTGGACAAGATTGGCGTTGGTGGGATCCTGGAACCACTGTGAGGTACTGGCCTTGACTTCCTGATACTCGGTGAACTCACGCAGGGCCGCAGCGATGCGGGGCTGGATGAACTCATCAAGATAGGCTTCGGGGTCGGTGGCAAGTCGTTCCTGCTGCGCATGGCGGTCGCCTTCAATCTCACGATGCAGATCAATGTCCTGCTTGGTGAGTCCAAAGGTAGTCGCTAAACGATTCAGGCTTTCTTGCGGGACTTCGTTTCCAAGGGCATCACGCGCCTTGATAAACGAGCTGACCCTATCATAACTGGCCTTGGTCTTCCCGTAGTTGGGAGACTTGGGGTGCCAGTCTTTGAGCGCTTGCTCCTGGGCGACACGCTGCTGCACTTGCAGGGATTTGCGGGCTGCGTCAGGGTCGATGCCATCATACGTTTTCAGACGTTGCTGTAGCTCTTGCAGCTGGTGATATTGCCGCTGCGAATGAGCCTGGACATCGGTAAACCGCTTCTGCCACGGGATCGGCTCCTGGCTTTGGCCGGCGTCGGTCGGGTCGGAAGGGTTCGGCTCTGTGGCCGGTGAGGTGGTTCCACTGGTGTCTGACTGTGAAGGAGCTTCGGCAGCGGGGGTGACCTGATCGGCTCCCGGCTGAGTGGTCGTCTCAGAAGGCAAGGTGTCCGCTTCGGCGGGGCTTGCGGCTGAAACGTTAGTGTCGTCGACCATATACTGACTGAGTCCTTTGTCAACTGGTTAGTGAACTGGTATGAACATAAACGTTTGTTAGCTTAACATCGCTCCGCGACGCTCCACCCACGGGCCTTGCCGCGGGACACGGCATCGTCAACTGAGGTCACGTGCTCACGGAGCTGGGGGTTCCAGCGTCCCTTGCCGCCATTCTCAGTGGAGAAGTCATTGAGGTCGCCGCGCATGGTCGGGCAGGCGGTGAGATACCGCCCCATAGCTACGCCGCACTTGGGGCAGCGGTGACGCTTGTCGCAGTCTGCCATGCTGTGGAGCAGTTCCGTCTTGTGATTGCAGGCGAGGCAGTGGTAGTCGTAGGCTGGCATTGGCGGTTAGATTCCGGCTGTGGCTGGGTCGATGGGCGAAGTCTGGCCGGGCATCGCTGCCATCGGCGGCGGTTGCTGGCGCAGACGCTGGGCGAACTCGCGCTGTGCACGCACCAAGGCCGGGTCCAGGCCCATAAGGTCGAAGTAGGCGGCCATCGTCTCGTAGGCCATGGCGCGCTCGGCTGGGTCCAGGGACTGCAACTGCGTCGGGACCACCTGGTTGTTGATTTCCTTGAGGCTAGCCAGGTTGTTCTCGGGCGACTTGCGGACCAGGCTGCCGGCCTCAATCTCGTAGTCGATTTCACTGCGCCAGGATTCCAAGGACACCGCCTGGGCAACCTTCTCCTGGGCCGCCTGCATGGCCTGATCGGGCGGGACGCCGCCCTGCATGAACTGCTGCGCCCACCATCCGACCTGCGCTTGGTCTGGCGTGGCCAAGAAGCCCCAGGTGTCGCCGTCTTCTTTGCCCAGGACCTTGGCGATGTCGTCACGCTTGAGCAGGAAGCGGGCGGCCAAAGCTTCCTTGCGGGCCACGTCGCTTTGCCACTGCGCCACCTGCTCCTGCATGTAGGAGACCCGACTCTTGCTGTTCCGGTCCCGAACCTGCGCATCGACAGCGCTGCGGCTCTGCGTGGCGCCTTCGCCCGTGGCCAAGAGATAGCTCACGCCGGTCGCTTCGCGGTACTTGCTTTCGATGAACTCGATAAGCTGGATGGCCTGGCTGACGAAGCTTTGGTCAGGGCTGAATTGCTGGATGATGTCGCCAACCTTGATCGGGTCGCCGGTGCGGTTATTGATCGTGATGGCGTCAACGTCCGATCCCACCAAGAGCCGCTGGCTGGCATCGTCGTCCAGGCCGTCCATGCCGTTCCGCACCATGGCCATGACAGTCCGGCAGGTGTAGCGGTACTTGCCCATCGTCAGGTTGATAATCCAATTGAGGTATTTCTGATACCCCAGGCCAGGTTCTAGGACGGACTGCGGCCAGACGCCATCGGGCAACGGGTGGTAGTCCAGCCAGGTGCAGGGGAAGGAGTCGTCCAGATAATACGGCACTTCCCAGGCTTCTTGCCCAATGAAGAACCCTTCATCGCTGATCAGATACTTGCGCGGGCCGGGGGTGACTTCGCCACCGTCTGCGGCCATAGCCTTGGCGTACTCCGCGCCGCCCTCCCAGGTTTCAATGCCGCGCTTCGACCAAATGATCCAATAGCAGATGTGGTCGTTGTCGTAGTCGGCCGACTGGTCCCCGCTATCCTTGCGCCCGCCGCCCTTCGGCACCTTCTTCAGGCGCTCCGCAAACTGCGGATGCTCGGCAATGGCCAGGTCACGAGGCTGGCGACGGCGGCGGCCGACGAAGCCAATGTCATCGGGGACGGTGGCGGTCGGGTCGATGATAAGGTTCTCGACAGTGTCGTAGGTCGAGCAGATCAGCTTCTTGGTGGGGTGCATCCCGGTCCAGAGCACGCCGCGACCATAGGCGATGGACTGATCGATGGCCCGGCTGGAATGTGAGCGCAGGCCACATTCGCCCGGCGTGTAATTGAGATACCGCTGGATCACATCGGCCAGACCAATCATGCGCTCGTCTGCATTCGTCCGCGGCACCGCCATGCGGGTCGGGTCCTGCTGATAGAGGTATGGGCCGAAGGTGCGGATGGCCTCGGTCGTCATCGGGACCTTGTTGCGGAAATACGAGGCTATCGGCAGATTGGGCAAGGACTCCTTATCGAAGGCGTACTTGGGATCATAGCCAAAGCGGCTAATCTCTCCGCCAACCCGCAGGAAGCGCTCGCGCCCTTTACGGGCGGCGTTCACCATCGTCTGCATGACCTTGCCGGCCGTCTCGTCGGCATGCGTGGTTTTCTTGCCGGTATTCATGCTGCCTGGAGTCATGGGTGTCTCTGATCGAACCGGATGATGCTGGTATACACGGCGACAGCTCCGCGCTCTTCGTCGCTCGACGCCTCGACCATGGCGGCCAGGGCATGCTCAATAAAGGCTACGGACGCGGCATGCTCTGCGCCGCCTGCCATGGCTTCCCGGTAGCGATCAAGGACCCGCTTGAGCCGTATGGCCTCAAGCGATGCCTCCTGTCTCGTCATGTGCGCCAGAGATACCGGGGGTGCCGTCATTATGCCCCCGCAGTTGCTTGCCGGTATTTCGCTTCATCAAGGAGGGCATCGATGATCGGTTTGGCCCCAGTTCGCATTGCCATTTTATTGACACCGTCTTTGACCAGCTCGATTTCACGAGCAAGCCCAGGGTCTGAACTGGCGATTTCGGTGACAGCATGCCCGTAGGCGACAGCTTGATGCAGGGCGGCGGTCTGCGCTTTCTCCTGATCCTTGACCTTCTTCGGGGCGAGCAGTGCCCAGAGCCCTTCGGCAGCGCTCAGGGCCAGGCCGGCACCGCCTGGTAAGTTCTTGCCCAGGCGGAGGGCGAGGCCCAGCCCCGCTAGGGATGCCGCGCCAATCCCAGCCCACCAGCCGGCAGATATCTCGCGGTGCGCTTCGGCGGCCCGGTCTTGGCTGCCCTTCGAATAGTCGGCGGCCGCTCCGGCTGAATGGGCGGCGGCCAGGGCGGCGGGACCAGGCTGCGGCAGATCCATGCCCAGGGTACCGGTGTCGATGTCCGCGGCGATTCCAGCGGCGAGATGCGACACCGTGCCCGATGTACCAGCCGCGAGGTCTTTCGACACCTGCTTGGCGTCGGCCAGGGCCTGCGGGCCGGTGGTGGCGCGTTGGCCGCAGCCAGACATCAGGATGGCAACGATAAGCGCCAAGCAAATAATCAGCCAGGCGACAGGGAAGCGAGGGGGCGGCATATAGCTGAGGTTCACGGCTTCACCCCAGGGATGTGCCCAGCCTGCGCCATAACCCACAGCAAGCACAGAATGATAACGGGGACACCCCAGGCCACAGTGGCTTCAAGTGTGCGCTGGAGCCATGGGTTCATTGCGGATGTTTTAATCTCCAGGGTGTCGAACCTTTTTTCCAGGCGTTCACCCAACTCTGAAAAGCGGTCGATAGCCCCTTGGATCTTCTGGAGGATCAGGTCCCCACGATGATGCCGCGCATCAACCTCATCTTTCCATGCCTCTAGCCGGCGCAGACGCCGCTCCTGGCCGAGGGTGGACTTGGTGGGCGGGTCATGGATGGTCTTCATGCACTCATCGTGCGGCAGCAGGACGGTATCGTCGTCCTCTGGATCCATGCGGCTCACGGGGTGATATGGGACACCGGGTTGGGAGCCTGTTCAGTCCGGACCGAGCGGGCCGACACCTGGGCGCGGAGGTCGTCCACTTCCGCTTTGAGGATCATCAAGGCGCGTAGGACCAGCTCGCCATCAGCGCGAACAAGGGGCGCGATGGCGGTGGCGCGGTGCAGGACTTCAAGGGCTTCATTCGTGTTCATAGTGGGGGCTCTTTGGTATGTGAACGGCAGCGGGGTGGTCTACGTCAAGTCGCTGCGGCGTCACGCGCCGCTTGCATGACTCTGGCGAGGGATAGCAGGTCCATCAAGATCGACTTCTCTGACGCCTGCTTGCCCGTATCCACGCCGGTCACCGGGTCGAGGACGGGGAATTTGTCGTTGTGCGTCGGCCCTTGGCTGGTCTTGGTCAGCGACGTCCCGCTGGACAGCGACAGCTCACCTTCTGCGAGCTTGACGACTTCCGACTCTTGGAAGGCGAAGCTCGGCGCGCCGCCGACTGGGAAGTAGACGGTGACCGATGTGATGATCGCACGACGGTCACCGATGGCGAGGGTGGGGGTGTAGCGTTTCATTGGTGTTTACCAGGCCGGGATATGTCGGGTTGTGCCGTTGTCGTCAATGGGGATCCACTTCGTTGGATTCCCGGCCGCTGGCGCGTTGGCCAGCGTCCCGGCAGCGGCGGCAGCACCATTGGTGAAGCTTGTCTTGGTCGACATGATGCGGGTCGAGTTGATGGTCAGAGCGCCGCCGATACGGAGCAGATCCGAGCCGCCGGGGTCGGTTCCCCCTAGGACGATTGCACCAGACTTAATCTTTACCATTGCCGTGCCGGCTGAGTCAGCAAAGGCTATGTCAGCAATAGTGCCTGATGCAGCTGCCCGTAAAAATGTTCCCCAATTGCCGTCACGTGACCATCTCCCTGCGGCGAAGTCCCCCGAGTTCACGGGCAAAAATGAAAAAGAACCATTTACTGTTAGTGAGCCACCAACTCGTAGCAGATCTGAGCCGCCGGGGTCGGTGCCAATAATCGTCGACGCCGCGGCAAAGGTCTGGACGCCGGACCAGGACTGTGCGACGGATAGGCCGGCGACGGTAATGGCAGCATCTGGAAAGGTTGCGGTGCGGGCGGTTGAGCCGGACTTAGAGAGCGTCAGTGTCCCGGTGATGCCGGAAGTGCCAAAGGCACTATCGGCAAGGATGCCGGATGCACCAGCCTGGGGAATCAGACCGGAAGTCAGAGCCGCAGCACTGCCAGCGACAACGATGGCTGTGTCAGGAAAGGTCGCCGTCCGTGCTGTAGATCCGGACTTGGAGAGGGTTAGCGTTCCGGTGATGCCGGAAGTCCCCAACGTGCTATCGGCGAGGATGCCGGATGCCCCAGCCTGTGGGATCAAGCCGGAGGTCAGGGCCGCAGCGCTGCCGGCGACAACGATGGCTGTGTCAGGAAAGGTCGCCGTCCGTGCTGTAGATCCGGATTTGGAGAGGGTTAGCGTGCCGGTGATACCGGAAGTACCGAGGGCACTATTGGCGAGAAGCCCGCTGACGCCGGCTTGGGGAATCAGGCCGGAGGTAAGGCCGGACAGGGTCAACGCCGTAGCGAGCAGCGAGCCGCCCACGGTGACCACGGTCCCGGCTTCGGACATGATTGACGAGCCAAGAACGTTCGCGCTCGTCCACTTCGTTAAAAAGGTGGCAGTGCCTGTCCCGAAAAGTGCTGAAACGGGGAGGGTATCCACGGTGGCAATCTTATCCCCATGTCAAGATGCGCAAGTTAGAAGCGCCAAGTCCCTATCGCCATGCCATTCGCGCTGTGTGGCATGCGGGCATCAATGGACTGCATGCTGGCGCGCATCCGGAGCGCGTGGGTGCGCTCATCATCACTCATGCCGTCCACCAAAGCCCATGGGGCATCGGCGCGACTCCGCGGCGCCGGCATCCCGGTGGATGGTTTGGTGAGGAAATGCTTACGCGGATTCGGCTCGCGCCTGATATGCATGAGCCCCTGGGGCAGCCAGCGGGAGCAGAGATAGCGCACCGGGTCTACCAGGTCATCGTCCACGCGCCTGATGGCATCGTTGCGCAAGATCCCCTGCATACCGGGGAGGAAGCTGTAGCGCTGAAACTGCGTCCAGACCCGGCCCATGTTGTTGGTGCCGTCGTCCGGATCGAAGACCAAGAGCGGATCGGCATTGGGATCGGCAGGGTTCGGGTCGAGGGCGCGCTGGACCAGGGGAATGGTGGACTCGTAGCGGTTCCGGCCCTTGAGCATGCCCCGTTGAAGCTTCACCCCCATGTTATTGAGGAGGGTCTGGAGCTGGTCTGAGATACGCTGCCCACCGGAATGCTCCTGTCTATTGCCTGACGGGTCATGGATGACGGCTTCCAGGAAGCGTCCGTCCGCAAACTCGGCAATATAATTGGCCACAACGTCCAAGGTGCAGCGGCGGCCGGTGTAGGCGCGGATGATGCGCAGCTGCCAGGGCTTATCAGGCGTGATACAGGCGCCAATCAGTCCAAAAGGATGGGCCAGGCCAGGATCCCAGGCCATAACAAGGTTATCGGCGGGGGTCGGCTCATAGACAGCCGGCATAACGTGACGCTTTTCGCTCATATGCCGGCCAAAGACCCGCATATCTGAGCCGGCGCCGCTGGTATTGTCCAGACGGATGGCGGCTTGCTCTTCGGTAAGCGTGCCGCGGATGATTTCGATCACCGCTGCGTTGGTGATCGGGTTGACGTTGGGGAGTTGGAGGTACTTGTGGCCGACCGCGCCCAATTGGCAGCGCTCTTTGAAGCGCTCGTACTCCGGATTGACCAAGGTTTCCGTCGCAAACCAGCCATAGAAGGCAGGCCAGGGGAACTTGCCGTCCATAAACTCGGACTGGCTCGTCTTCAAGCGCATGATCAATTCTGGGGTCAGTTCCGTCGATCCAACGCATTCGTCACGGTAAATAGCGTCATACGGGAAGCCCTGGACGCGCTGCCAGGTCTGAGAGACGCCGGAGAGGCCCATACGGAGGACGTTGCCCGTCTTCTTGTGGCGCATGTAGCCGATGTACTTGCCCCCTGGCCCGTGCTGCCAGTCAGGTTTCCCTCCCTCCAACTCATCCTTGGGGATAAATGGTATCCCGGCAAGGTTGACCTCCTTCTGTCGGATCGGGGTGACGATGGTTTTCCGCACATCCGACGCCGTCAGGAGCCGATGCGACCAGACGCCGGCGGCCTGAGCACGGGACGGGGCCAAGACCAGGATCTGCACAGGGCGCGGCGGCTGAACGCGGTGCGGGTGGATCCCGCGGAAGAGCGCAGCGCAGTCCGCTATAGCGGACGCGGTTTTGCCTGACTGGTTAGCGGCGTCGACGGAGTAATACCAGGCGGCGCAGGCATGAACGGCGTGCTGGGCGGGCGTGGCGATGCCGGCGAACCATTGCCGCGTCACGTCTGAGGCTTCCAATTCCTTTTGCAGCAACTCCCGCTCAACGGGGGACAACTTATCGACGCTGTATTGAGACGCCATCAGGTGTCCTCGGCCTCATCGCCCATGGCCGTGGGGTCGACATCGGGCTCACAGTGGCCAATCGATGCCGCGGCCCTGACCTGGCGCAGCAACTCAGACTCGGCATCCTGTGTCGGCGGCCCACGCTTGAGTTCATGGCGCATGAGGTCGATAAGCTCCTTGAACTGCCGATCATCCGTGGCCATAAAGTCCCTGACCGCCGACTGAACCTGGGAGATCATTTTTCCTGCCTCAATAAGCCGGGACGTGCTGGCCTGCATGGTCGATGCGTAAGTCTCCTGTTCTCCCTCCTCAAGCGCTTCCCTGGCGACGGCCTCCAACTGCCTCGCCGCGGCATCCGCCTCACTGTAACGCTTGGCCGTCTCAAGGACCACCTGCACCAAAGGATGCTCTCCCTTGATCGGAACGCTCCGGCCTTCCCCAAAGAGGGTGATGTCATGCAGTCGCCGCTGGGCCTCACGATGCAGCCGAAGGTGATTGACTAGGATCGCCGCGCCTGCGCCTCGTCCTGCCGTATTTGCGAGGATGTCGCTAGGTGTTGAGGAAGGCTTGGCCATGGCACATTGATCCGTTCATCAGTATATCACCCCCCCGAAAGGTCTCAAGAGAGCGCCTCGGGGAAATAAGTGTTGAAAAGTGCTTCCCAAGTCTTAATTTCTAACGAAGTGAGAAATCCTGGATGTCCGGTCCGGGGTCCTTGGATTGCTAGTTATAGTTGCACAGCAATCACCCCCTCTCATCCCCCCTGAAATAGTCGCACTATACCATAGAATAGCCACCTTAGATGCGTTCTTTAGCGAACTTGAGGCATGCATAGTTCACTGGAATGGGCCGTCGGTAGCTTTAGCGAACTGACAGCTACGCCTTGGCGTTACGCAGTAACAGCCACCCAAGGGCGAGCGCAGGGGCCACGCCGAGGGTATTATAGGCCCACGTCGCTAAGACAAGGACAGCCGTGATGGTAATGAGACACTGCGCTAAGTCTAAGAGGATGGAGTGAATACCGGGCTCCTTCATAGGTCCTTCCTGCCGTACTGCATCAACAGCCCAATCCCGCACAGCACCACAAACCCCGTCACAGCCCCCGCCAGGTCCATCAGCGCCAATAGAGCGACAAGGATCACAAGCGCGCCAGTAACCGATATGGCTGTCTGCATGGGAGGCTCCTGGGCAGATCCTGCCATAACAGGGAGGAAAGGTCAAGTGTGGGGTTTCAGGTTAAGCTGTGCGTGCGCGCACGCGCGATAAAGGAGGAGGGGAGCTAGATTACATAACGGGCGGGCTCGGGGGACCACCCCCCGGGGCCAGGTGGCGGGGCCGGACACGTCTGATAATGGCTGGAGTGTTTCCATTTAATAGTCATAAACCCTTGCCCTCACTAGGCCGTTGTGCATCATCCCTTGCTAAAAGGGAACATGGGCTGTCACCACAGCTATAGAAGGC
>Ga0163154_10005656_pt1 | contig 15733 bp, 18 predicted proteins | sample OliLakLV19MP9P1_FD_148649 | JGI IMG/M metagenome (GOLD analysis project Ga0163154, IMG submission 148649) | Freshwater microbial mat bacterial communities from Lake Vanda, McMurdo Dry Valleys, Antarctica - Oligotrophic Lake LV.19.MP9.P1 | ecosystem: Environmental > Aquatic > Freshwater > Lake >... | reverse complement strand
GAACCCAATAACCTAACGACCCAATTGCCCATCACAACATCAGTTGGAGAGCGACAACATCGAGCCAGCGATCAAATTTGTAGACAGTTTCGCGCATCCGTCCGACTTCAACAAAGCCAAAGCGTTCATGCAGGGCAATACTCTGCGGGTTGGAGGCGTCAACGGAGACGATGACGCAATGCAAGCCCTGCGCCCGCGCACACTCCAATAACTTTTCGAGCAGAAGCGTGCCAACGCCGCGCCCTTGATAGTCGGGCGCGATATACACAGAGTTTTCCGCCGTAAAGCGATATACCGATCCGTGAGTGATATTGTTTGCTGGAGACAGCCCCATTCAACCAGCACAGTTGTAGCGGACAGCAATACCGTGGAATAGGCAAAGCATTAGTGGCAAGATTGATTTTGGAACACTGGCATTTAGGGCATCCTTCTCCGTTGCAGATTGAGTCCAGTCCACGCGCTCTCAGTTTTTATCGCAGTCTGGGTTTCATTTCTCCCAAACCTTCACCGAGAGCCAACCGTCTCGTACTGATGGAGAATGAGGGACAGAAGATCGTAAAGCAAGTGACAGGGTTGGTCACTTTACCGGAATGGATAGAAAAGGTCGCATGATGAAAACAACTTTGGACGAAATAGCGGCGTTCTCCGATTTGCGCCAACAGCTGAGAACGCAAACCGATCAAGAATGGCAGGAAATCGGCGCAACATACGATGAGTTAGAAATTAGCCGCCGCCTGAGCAATCTTTTTGCGTGCGAGATAGAGGCAGGGCGATCCCCTGATGAGATTGAAGCACGATGGGAAAGCAAAACAGCAGAACAGATTCTCGCAGAATATGCCCTGCCACAACCGTCAACTGCTGCTCTTGTGTAAAGGGGTCACTTCTTGAAAGCGAATCGCTCCTTCCGTCAGATATTGGAAGGAGCGATTTTGTGTCCGAATGTGAGAACGGCAGAGCGTCCTACATATCGTAGTCCATGCCGCCGCCATGTCCACCGCCAGCAGCAGCAGCAGATTTCTTCTCCGGCTTCTCGACAACCAATGTCTCGGTGGTCAAGAGCAGCGCGGCGATAGACGACGCATTTTGCAGAGCAGAGCGAGTCACTTTGACGGGGTCAATGACGCCCATCGCGATCATATCGCCATACTCTTCGGTTGCGGCGTTAAAGCCCTGTCCCTTGGGAAGTCCCTGCACTTTGTTGACAACGACGGAACCCTCGAAACCGGCGTTCTCCGCGATTTGGCGAAGCGGCTCTTCGAGAGCGCGGCGCACAATGGCGATACCATGCTGTTCGTCGGGACCGCCCGGCAAATTGTCCAGAGCAGATTGAACTGCCAACAACGCCACACCGCCGCCCGCAACAATGCCCTCTTCCACTGCGGCACGAGTCGCGCTCAAAGCGTCCTCGAAACGGTGCTTCTTCTCTTTGAGTTCGGTTTCGGTTGCCGCGCCGACCTTGATCACTGCAACGCCGCCGACGAGTTTCGCCAATCGCTCTTGCAGTTTTTCTTTGTCATACGAGGAATCGGTCTCTTCGATTTGTCGCTTGATCTGGTTGATGCGTCCCATGATGGCTTCTTCGGAACCCGCACCCTCGATGATGATCGTCTCTTCCTTGCCGACAATGATCTTGGTGGCGGAACCGAGCATCGTCACGTCGGTATTTTCCAGTTTGACGCCCAAATCTTCGCTGATGAACGTGCCGTTGGTGAGAATGGCAAGGTCTTCGAGCATCGCTTTGCGGCGATCACCGAAGCCGGGAGCCTTGACCGCCACGCTGTTGATAATGCCGCGCAGTTTATTGATGACCAATGTTGCCAGTGCGTCGCCGTCTACGTCTTCGCAGATGATGACAAGCGGGCGGCGGGACTGAGCGACTTTCTCCAAAACAGGAATCAAGTCGGCAGCGGCACTGATTTTCTTCTCATGGATGAGGATCAGCGGATTCTCGATGACCGCTTCCATGCGCTCTGGATCGGTCACGAAGTAAGGGGAGATATAACCCTTGTCGAACTGCATTCCCTCGACGAAATCGGTGTAGGTTTGGAGGCTCTTGCTCTCTTCAACCGTGATGACGCCGTCTTTCCCAACTTTTTCGATGGCGTCGGCGACGAGCTGACCGATTTCTGCGTCGTTGCCGGCAATAGTCGCAACATTGGCGACTTTGTCTTTGTCATCCGCAACACTGACGGCGAGCGATCTCAGTTCTTCAATCGCTTTATTGACGGCGGTCTCGATGCCCTTTTTGACGAGGAGCGGGTTTCCACCGGCGGAAACATAGCGCAATCCTTCGTTGACGATGGACTGTGCCAGAACGGTGGCGGTGGTGGTTCCATCACCGGCGACATCGTTAGTCTTGCTGGCGACTTCCTTCACCAATTGTGCGCCCATATTCTCATACGGGTCTTCCAGTTCGATCTCTTTGGCGACGGTTACGCCGTCTTTGGTGATGGTCGGCGAACCCCATTTTTTATCGAGAACGACGTTGCGCCCTTTCGGTCCGAGGGTCACTTTGACGGCGTTTGCGACGGCGTTTGCACCGCGCTCCAGTGCGCGTCGTGCCTCTTCATCAAATTTCAGTTGCTTTGCAGCCATGTTGTGTAATCTCCATTTCCATCCTCTCCCTACAACAAATTCGGGAGCGATGCGGTTTAGCCTTCGATGATGGCGTAAATCTGATCTTCGTCGAGAATGACGAACTCTTCGCCTTCGAGTTTGGTTTCGGTTCCGCCGTATTTCGAGTAGACGACGGTATCGCCGACCTTGACTGCGAGCGGACTGACGGTTCCATCATCGAGAACACGCCCCGAACCAACAGCGATCACTTTGCCCTCTTGCGGCTTCTTTTTTGCCGAGTCGGGAAGGAAAATACCGCCCGCGGATTTCTCTTCCTCCGCGCTCGGCTTCACAACGACCTTGTCACGAAGCGGACGTAATGCCATGAGACTGCCTCCTGATACAAATTCACACTGCTTGGATTGCACACATCAGGGGAGAATTGCATAATATTAGCACTCTTCCCCTGTGAGTGCTAATTGATCATACCGCACGACGTTTTCACGAGTCAAGCCAACGCGGGGAAATTTTCGTCCGACATCAAAGAATAAGGAGAAAAATCGCAGGAATAATGAGAATTCAATAGACCTCTTGCAAGAGTCGGGTACAAGAACGTACCCGACTCACAAACAGCCGTCCTACGGACGAAATCCCCTCTCCCTATTGAGTGCGAAGCACGGCACGGCGGAACGAGACCTGCACGAGAAATAAATTGTTGCTGGACTCTTGCAAGAGATCTAATGGGGCGGCATCGAGGGCGGCACATTTTCAACCGTAGGGAGTTCTTTCACGATATTGATGATTACCGAGAGTTGCTGTGAGCCGACGCGGGCAAAGAGACGAACTCTTCCGGGCTTGTAGGAAAAAAATGTGCCGCTTTGCGTGATCAAGCCCAAGCCGTCTTCGGTTCCCCAAATTACCGGCGTTTCAATTCGTGTGCCTTCGCCGTTCAGCACATGAAAGGTCTGCTTGGCTCCCGTGGGAATGGTGAAATCGTTGGGATTGCTGGAAACGGGTTCGATATGGAGCGTTTCATTCAGCGGCGATTCAATAATCGGCGCAAAGACCAGCAGTCCGTTCGGAATGGGGCGCAAGCGTCCATCGGAAGGCGCATTGACGACTCCGCCATGAACAATCATAGACGTCGAGCCGCCGCCGTCGAGGTTTATCGCGTTGACTACTCCGAGACGCTTCATCAGTTTCGCTAAATCGGGCAGCGAAATTCCCTCGCTCCACGCCTGTCTGCCGTCCACCGTCACCAAAATCAGAGTGCCGTCTTTGGTCACTCCGACGGCACTGCGCGGGTGTCGCGTCGCAGCAAACTTTGCGCCCTCGGTGAATCGCTGCTCCAACGTATCCACAGCGATATTCCCATCGCGCAGCAGCCAAGGACCGCCTCCAATCGCCTGTTCGATTTTTGCCCATTGCGGCACAAACCCCACGCCGCCGGGTCGCCCGCTTCGGGACGCATAGTGACCGCGCCCGCCGTCCATCGGAGTTGCAAAGAGATCAAACCGAAGAGTCACCTTGTCGTCGCGATTGGCAGTGGCTCCCAAACTCTTGCCTGTCTCGCCAAACGCCACAATCTCAACGCTCTCCGGCGGACAAGGCGGCAGCGACTCACCGCTCTCGAACGGCGTGATCAGCCCGATTTTGCCGACCATCTCTTTGGAGACTCGCAACGGCAGTTCAACATTATCAATACGAACGACAATTCCGGGTTTTTTGACGGGTAGCGAGCGAGCGAAGCGCGGCGTCAGAACCACAATTTCGCCTTGACCGGGCAAACGGTTAATACCTCTCACTGCGAAGCCGTGCCGATCCGCGATGGTGAGAAGCCCCGAAGTCGAAAGCACATCCATCACGACAGACTGTTCCTGAATGCCGAGGCAAACGCGATAATCCATCGTTTCACTCATCAGTTCGCCGTCTTGAATGGCAAGACCGAGCGAATTGGCAGTGAAATCGAAAAAATCTCCATTGATTGCGGCAATGGCTTCTTCCCGATTTGCAATGGCGTGGAGTGGTTCGCGCCCCGAAGCAGGAGCCGCATAATCGAACCCGTTGCGTGCCTGTCCATACCGCACCTTGACACCGGGTTCTTTGAGATTGATTTTGAGGACATTGACGACAAGCGGTTTGCTGCCGCCACTCATTTCCTGCTGAAAAGTGACGCCGGAAGCCAACTCTCTCGTCGCGGTCTGTGCTGACGCCACCCCACACCAGATGATAATCGTTGACGCCAGCCATAACCAAAGTTTGCTTCGTAACCCGCGCATTTGCCGCGTTCCGTTCATGCTCTTCTTAAATTCCTTGCTTGTGATATTGCGCCGAGAATTGGGTGCGAATAAATTTTAGGGCAGTAGAAGGTTATGCGGGTGTTTTCAGTACCCGTTGCCCTAAAATTGATTCGCACCCCAATTCCATGCCTGAACAGTTACGACGAAGTAACCAAAATACACCCATAACGAGAGACGTTCGATTGGGGAGGGAGTGCGTTTCGTGATAAATGTCCGCTCTCCAAAATCCATGATTTGTGGCAGTATCTCGGTTTTGTTCTCGCTATAGAAGCATTCCGCCTTCTCTCGTATCTCAGTGTCATGACTGCTGAGGTCGGTGAGAAGTTTATCAATATCTGTATTGCTTAAAGTCATGTGAGAGTATCCCATTTTGGCGAAGATGACTCAGTATATCACAAGATTGCCAAACACCCCAAATTTTCAATCGCGGCAAGAGTTTTGCGAAGACGGGCTGCCGCTCGAAGTCCGCGATGGAATGCCGGAAGGCGTCCCCGCCCCCGACCTCGATGAAGAGCCGCAACTGACCGCGCAGAAAATTGATCCCGAAATGATGGCGGACATTGCCAAGCGTCTTTTTGGCTAAACACAGATTGCATCCGTAGATTTTGTTGGACAGCAGAGATTATTCTCTGCTGTCTTTTTTGTTTTTGGGATCATTGGGTCGTTGGCAAAAACCAATATGATGCCCCAACAAAAAATACGGCGGAATGAATTCCTCCGCTGGGGGCGGAACGCCGTGCCGTGCTTCGCACTCAATCCCAATACAGAAGGTAATACTCACAAATGGGGATTTCGTCCGCAGGACGCCTGTTTTTTAGCAGGGTACGTTCTTGTACCCTGACAAGAGACACAGCGGAATGAATTCCTCCGCTGGGGGCATTCCGCCGTGCCGTGCTTCGCACTCAAAAGCCATTGCGGTTTTGTTCAGTGTTCTTTAAGTCAACGGCAGAAAAAAAGAATCTTTTGCGAATCTTTCCCGAAACCCTTGACAACTACATTTAGGGGGACTATACTAAGCGAGTTCGCACATATAGCGGAAATTTCCAACTGAAAACACTATGTACAGTGTTTTCCCTTTTTGATATAGTGGAGCGTTGTCGGCATGAAATGCCCGTTTTGCGGAACTCAAAACAAGGATCGCGTCCTTGAGACACGCACGCTCAACGATGGGATCATCATCAAACGGCGGCGCGAATGCGAATTCTGCAAGCGGCGGTTCACCACCGTGGAGGAGATCGAGGAGTTGCAGCTGTTCGTCGTCAAAAGCGACGGGCGGCGTCAACCCTTTTCCCGCGCCAAAATCATCGAAGGGATGCGGCTTGCCTGCAAAGGTCGTCCCGTCTCCGAAGAGATGCTCGCAGAAGCGGCGGAAGACATCGAACGCAAACTGTTCAACCGCCTCGAAAAAGAAGTGCCGTCAACCGAAGTCGGCGAACTGGTGATGGAGAGCCTCAAAGCCCTCGATCAAGTTGCCTATGTGCGATTCGCGTCCGTCTATCGTCAGTTCGAGGACGCGACCCAATTCAAGGAAATCGTCAATATGCTGCGCCGCCAATCGCCGCGCAAATCCTGACAGGAGCATTCATGCCGCCCTCTTCCCCCAAATTCATTGCCGATTCCGAATTTTATCTCAGTGCGTTGGACACCGCGCTGTTCGCCGCTTCGCCCCGCGCCGACTTAGTCGCAGACCCGTTTCTGTACTCTGGGCGAGATCGCAAACTGTTCTGCGCCCCTATCGTATTCAATGATATACCCGATCACGATTTCCGCGATCCGCGCAACGTGATTCGAATGTCCCAATTAGCAGGAGGAACCAAGAGTTGATCCCCGATTCGCCTCAGCAAACCGATATGACCTCAGTCATCAACCCGACGGACGCCGACAGCACCGGAACCGCCGTTGTGAATAATTTCGATACGACTACCAAAGCCGCGCACACTAAAACCAACGGCAATGGCAAGGAGAATGGGCGCGTGAAAGTGTCTGGAACCGACAAACCAAGCGCACGCGGCGCGGACGCCACTGGCTTGAAAATCAATCGCTACTTCACCAAGACGGGCGAAGATGTCTATGATACCGTCGAATGGGAACAACGCGACGCCGTGATCTCCAACGAGCGCGGCGAAAAAGTCTTCGAGCAAACGGGCGTCGAAATTCCCAAGTCGTGGACACAACTCGCCACCAATGTTGTCGTCTCGAAATACTTTCGGGGGCATATCGGCACGCCGCAGCGCGAAAAAAGTGTGCGTCAACTCATCGGGCGCGTCGCGGATACGATGGCGGATTGGGGGCGCAACATGGATTATTTTGCCTCCGAAACCGACGCCAAAGCCTTCCAAGACGAACTGACTCACCTGCTTCTGCACCAAAAAGGCGCGTTCAACTCGCCGGTTTGGTTCAATGTTGGCTTGCCCGATAATCCGCGCCCTCAGAGCAGTGCTTGCTTTATCAACAGCGTGGACGATACAATGGAGTCGATCCTGACCCTCGCCAAGACCGAAGGGATGCTGTTCAAGTTCGGCAGTGGAACCGGCACGAACCTTTCGACTATTCGCGGCAGTCGCGAACATCTCAATGGCGGCGGCACTGCCTCCGGTCCGCTCTCCTTTATGCGCGGTTACGATCAGTTCGCGGCTGCCATCAAAAGTGGAGGGAAAACCCGGCGCGCAGCAAAAATGGTCATCCTCAACATTGATCACCCTGATATTGTAGATTTCATCGAAAGCAAAGCCAAAGAGGAAAAAAAGGCGTGGGCATTGATTGACGCGGGTTACAGCGGCGCGTTCAATGTTCAAGGCGGCGCGTATGACAGCGTGCAGTACCAAAACGGCAACCACTCCATCCGTGTCACCGACGAATATATGAAGGCAGTCGAAAACGACGGCGATTGGAGTACCCGCTCGGTTCTCGGCGATGAGGTAGTCAATACCTACAAAGCCCGCGACCTGATGAGCAAAATCGCGCAAAGTGCGTGGGTTTGTGGCGATCCCGGAATGCAGTACGACACGACGATCAACACATGGCATACCTGCAAGAATACAGACCGCATTCACGCTTCGAATCCGTGCTGTTTTGTAGGTGAAACGCTCGTAGAGACAACGGCAGGACGAATCCGCTTCGATGAATTGGAACGCCTCTCATCAACGGGGGCAAGTTTGCCCTACGCTCTGTCTTATGACATCAAAACTGACCAACACGTGATCCGTCCCATCGCGAAAGCATGGATTGCGGGAGAAACAGCGCGGCTTGTCGAGATTACAACAGAGCAAGGCATTGTTTTGCTTTGTACGCCGGAACATCGCTTTTTGACGTATGCGGGTGAATATATCGAAGCGGCAAATCTCGCAGTCGGTACTCGTCTCCGAACGAAAACACCGGCAGACCGTATGCTTCAAGCAAAAGGCAAACAAGCCCGTCAGTCGTCGCTCGTGAATGACGCAGTTGTGACAATCAAACAAATTACGCTTGACTCGCCTGTCAAAGTGTATGATCTTGAAGTCGAAGATGTCCACAATCTCAGTGTCACAAACGCGAATGCAGATGCCAAGCACAGTCTCGTGGTGAGCAATTCGGAATATATGTTCCTTAACGACAGCGCGTGTAACCTTGCCTCACTGAACCTGATGAAGTTCCGGCGTGCCGATGGCGAGTTCGACAGTGAATCGTTCTCTCATGCGTGCCGAATCTTCCTTACGGCGCAAGAGATTATCGTTGACAATGCGTCTTACCCAACTCCGCGTATCGGCGAAAACAGTCACGATTACCGCCCGCTCGGTTTGGGATATGCCAATCTCGGTGCGCTTCTCATGGCGCGAGGTGTTCCTTACGACAGTTCCGAAGGATTCGCCTATGCCGGAGCCATCACCGCACTGATGACCGGAACCGCCTATGATCAATCGAGCATCATCGCTCGCGATCACGGTTGGACGTTCACCGGCTATGCCAGAAACCGCGACTCGTTCCTCGACGTGATGCGGATGCACCGCGACGCCATCAACGAGATTGACAGCACGCTGATTCCCGCCGATCTGCTCCAAGCCGCTCGTCAGTCATGGGACGATACAGTCAACAACGGCGAAAAATATGGCTTCCGTAATGCTCAAGCCACTGTTTTGGCTCCAACCGGGACAATCGGCTTCCTGATGGATTGCGATACAACCGGAATAGAGCCAGATATTGCCATCGTCAAGTACAAGAGTCTGGTCGGCGGCGGAATGCTCAAGATCGTCAATAACACGGTTCCCGAAGCTCTGACCCGACTCGGCTATAGCGACACAGAGCGCGACGAGATCATTGCCTATATTGACGCCAACGATACCATCGAAGGCGCACCGTTCCTCAAGGATGATCATCTGCCGGTCTTCGACTGCGCCTTCAAGCCCAACAACGGAACCCGCTCGATCCATTATATGGGGCATCTCCGTATGATGGCGGCTGCCCAGCCGTTTATCAGTGGTGCAATTAGCAAAACGGTCAATATGCCGACGGAAGCGACACCGGACGAGATCGCCCGCACCTACAGCGAAGGTTGGAAACTCGGACTGAAAGCCATCGCCATCTACCGCGACGGTTCCAAGCGCACACAGCCGCTCCAAACCAAGCGGTTCGAGGACGAAACAGCGGAAGTCACGGCGGAAATCCCGGCTCCTGTCGTTGTCTCTGCGCCCGAAGTGCGCCGCCCGATGCGCCGCAAACTGCCCGATGAGCGACTGAGTATCACGCACAAGTTCAGTATCGCCGGACATGAGGGCTATATCACCGTTGGAATGTACGAGGACGGCACGCCCGGCGAAATCTTCCTGACGATGAGCAAAGAGGGTTCGACGATCTCCGGCTTGATGGACTCGTTTGCAACCGCCATTTCGCTCGCCTTGCAGTACGGCGTGCCGCTCCAAACGCTGGTGGATAAGTTCTCGCACAGCCGATTCGAGCCATCCGGCGTGACAAACAACCCGGATGTGCGATTTGCTAAATCGATCATGGACTATATTTTCCGCTGGCTCGGCGTCAAGTTCCTCAACAAAACGCCCCAAGCGGAACCGTCCCTCTCAAACGGCGATCAAAACGGCATTAACTCTGCCGCCGCAAATCTCTTAGCAAGTCCAGTCAACGTCCCGAACTTGTCTCTCGCCACGATGGACAAACAGGGAACCATCTCCCTCGCCGACCATGAGCGCGAGACGTTCCAAAATCAATCCGACGCGCCCATCTGCACCGAATGCGGAAGCCTGATGGTTCGCAACGGAGCCTGCTTCAAATGCCTAAATTGCGGCTCCGTCTTCGGCTGCTCATAAAAAAACAGAAGAGGAAATATGAACCACGGAGAACACGGCGGACACGAAAAGGACGAAGATCAATTCCAAACAATACAATGCAAACAGTTCAGAAATCTCCTCTTGAATTGTCCTTGTGTTCCCTGTGGTTTTCTTGGATTTCTCCGTGTCCGCCGTGTTCTCCGTGGTTCATATTTCCTCTTTTTCGTAATTGGGAGGTACGGAAATGCTCAAGGTCGTGGATGTGCATCCTGCCGCCGATGTGTGCGGGGAATATGTCGTTCTGCAAAATCAGGGACTGGTTTCGGTGACACTGCGCGGGTGGGCGTTGTGTACCGAAGCGTTTCTGACCGGTGATATGACGCAGATTGCCGACGAACTGTATATTTTTCGTGACGAAATTGCCGTCAAGCCCTATACCAAAGTCGTATTGTTCTCTGGAGAGGGCGACGACTGCTGGGTTCCGACAACCGACGGACGCCTCGCCTATTGCGCCTATTGGAACCGTTCGCGCCGCATTTGGTCGGACGCAAAACGGGTTCATCTTCTTCATCTTGCCAGTTCCCGCCCGGTTGTTGCAGACGCGCCTCAAAATGCGTTTGTGGCGGCAGTCGGGTAGATCACTTTAGAATCGAAACTTATGAACGACGAGAAACACGGCTTCCATTTGACCGGCGACTGGACAGAAAACAGCGACGGTGACGGCACACTTACGTTTGATTGGGGCGGCACGCTTGACTATGGCGTTCCCATTTCGTCGGGCGGCAAAGCAGGACGCTCTAATCCCGAAGAAATGCTCATCGCGGCGGTTGCGTCGTGCTACAGTATTACCCTTGCGTTGCTCGTCGAAAAACGACGCCTGATCCCTGCGCCTCGAATCGAGATAGAGGCAGACGGAGCGATGATTCGCAATCCTGACAGAACGCTCAAGTTCACGGCGATCACTCTGAAGCCCAAAATTTATGCGTCTGATTTCGACGCCGCGACACAGGAAAAGATCGTCGAGCTGGCGCACAAAGCCGAAGAGTATTGCGTGATTTCCAATGCTCTGCGCGGCAATGTCGAAATTACGGTTTCGCCGGAGATCATCTGAATGAAATATGAAAAATTTGCGCCGTTGGTTGTGGTTGGGCTGGTCGGTCTCGCCGCTCTTCCATTCGCTATGAATGGATGCAATCCGAAGCCCGTGGCAGAGAATGCGCCTGTGCCTGTCACTGCGAGTATCAAACCGGAAGTGGCACTATTCGAGCTGCCGACACCGACCGGCGAGAAAATCGCCCTCAAAGAGCTGCTTGCGAACAACAAAGCGGTTCTGCTCAATTTCTGGTTTCATGGTTGATCGGGATGCCATGAGGAGTTTCCTCATTTGCAGCATTTGTATTCCGAATACAAGGACAAAGGTTTTACGATTGTCGCGATCAACACCGACGACGACAAAAAGACGATCACGGATTATTATGAGAAGGAGAAGTTCGATCTCCCTACTGTCATGGGCAAGAACACTTCGACGATAAAAGACTACAAGGTGCGTTCGTGGCCCACCAACATTCTGCTGGATAGAAACGGCAAGGTGATTTTGCGTATGGAAGGGTTCAACGAGACACAAATTCAAGCCGAGATTGAAAAACTCCTTGCTTTGCCCTGATCGTTTTGGGGGCGAAGATAAGATATAATGAGAATGAAAAGCGCGACTGGAGAATTTTCCTGCCGCGCTTTTATTTTGCCTCACAAGGAGAAACAGAACTTATGCGTCCCAGAATTATCGCCGGAAACTGGAAAATGAACGGCACACGCATCGAATCCGAAGCCCTGATCGACTCGCTGCGTCCTCTGCTCAATCCCGTGGACAACGTCCATATCGTCGTTTGCCCGCCCTTTACGGCGTTGGCGCGGGTCAGCCGCCTGATCCAAGACACCGAGATCGAACTCGGTGGTCAAGATGTGTTTTGGAAGGACAAAGGCGCGTATACAGGATTTATCTCGCCCGCCATGCTTCTCGAAGTCGGCTGTTCCTATGTGATTGTCGGACATTCGGAGCGGCGCGGACGCTTCGGCGTGCCAGAACCGGACTTCGACGCGGAAATCCTGAAACAATTCGGTGACAATGACGAATCGGTCAACCGCAAACTCAAAACCGCCCTCGCCAACGACCTGCGCCCCATCTGCTGTGTCGGCGAAACCCTCACCGAACGCCAAGCCGGAAATACCGACGCGATAGTCGCCGCGCAAACCCAAGCGGCACTGCTCGAAGTGACTCCCGAACAGATTGCCACCGTGATTTTTGCCTACGAGCCTGTGTGGGCAATCGGAACCGGCGAAACCTGCGCCTCCGATGAAGCAGATCGGGTTTGCGGCGTTATTCGTCAAACCCTCGCCAAACTCTACTCGCCCGAACATTCCGAGCAAGTCGTCATCCAATACGGCGGTTCGGTCAAACCCGACAATGCCCGCGAACTGCTCGCCAAGCCCAATATTGACGGCGCACTCGTCGGCGGGGCAAGCCTCAAAGCGGCGGACTTTGCTGCCATCGTCGCCGCAGCGTAAGAGTGTGTTGAAAAAGTGTTACTTCGCCAATCTCCGTACCATGATATGGATCATGGCGATGTAAATCATGGCTTCGCTGCTTTCGGGCAAGAACTCATCATCCTTGCTCAATCGCCGATACCGCGATAACCAAGCAAAGGTGCGTTCGACCACCCAGCGACGCGGCAGGACGACAAACCCTTTCTGGTCATCGCTGCGCTTGACGATTTCCAAGACCCAGTTGCCAAAGGAGGCGACCCACTCGATGAGTTGACCGGCACTCCCCCCATCCGCCCAAATGAGTTTGAGGCGAGGAAAGCGGTCTTTGAGCAAGGCTATCACCAACTTCGCTCCGTCGCGGTCTTGAATGCCCGCCGAATGCACGACAACAGCGAGGACAAGACCCAAGGTGTCTACAACGAGAGGGCGTTTGCGTCCTTTGACCTTCTTTTCGGCGTCATACCCGATAGTTGTTTCAGGTTCGGACTGCCCCCTTTTTGAGTGGTCTTCACACTTTGGGAGTCCACGATAGCGGTAGACGGAGTGGCTTCTCTGCCTTCCTGCACGCGAAGTTGTTCGCGGAGGGCATCATGGAGGGTTTTCCACAGACCGTTTTGCTTCCACCGTCGAAAGTAGCCGAGGACGGTATCCCACGGTGGCAGGTCATGAGGCAGAAGTCGCCACGCACCGCCAGAACGCAGTTGGTAGAAAATGGCGTTGAGTATTTCCCGATAGGAATACTCACGCGGGCGACCTGTTTTGCCGCAGGGTTTGGCTTGCGGCAAATACGGGGCAATTTTCTGATATTGCTTGTTGGTCAGATCGGTAGGGTAAGTGTGTCGTTTCATAAACATACTTTTCCACATCCGAACACTTTTTCAACACACTCTTACAGTAAGAACACCACGTTCACCTATGACAACGCCGACCAACTGAAGAAGGAGGACTACACGGGCGGCGGCTACAGCGACATCGAGTACAACTACGATGACAACAGTAACCGGAGTAGCAAAGTCGTGGGCGGCACGGTCACAACCAATTACGCTTACGACTGGCAAGACCGTTTGCAGAGTGCGACAACGGGCGTCAATGTCAAGAGTTACCTCTACGACGCTAATGGCAACTGCAACCAAGTTAAGTGGAACGGAACGACAACGGTCACGCTCTCGTATGATGTCGAAAACCGGGTGACGGGCATCGCGTATGCGGGAGGCGCAACCAACTCCTTCACCTACAACGGTCTGAACCTGCGAACGGGGAAAGTAGACAGCGGCGGAACCAAGAGTTATGTCACTGATGGCGTGACACCAGCAAGTCCGGTTCTCAAAGATGGGGCGGCGGTCTACACTCCGGGAATCAGTGAAAGACGAGGCGCAACCAGCAGTTTCTACCACACCGACGGCTTGGGTTCTACGCGCAATATCACGGGCAGCACACAAATCAGCACCGACACGATGCAGACGGATGCGTTTGGCAACACGCTGGCAAGAACGGGAACCAATCCGACGCCGTTCCTGTTTGCCGGGCAACATCAGTACCAAGCGGACAGTCAGAGCAGTTTGGTGCTGATGGGGTATCGGGTGTATTCTCCGAAGGCGGGGCGGTTCCTCACCCGTGACCCGATTGGGTACGAGGGCGGCATCAATCTCTACGCTTATTGTGAGAACAATCCTGTCATGAAGAATGACCCGGAAGGAACATTTGTGCAATTTATCGTAGGAGCGGCATGGAGTATAGCCACTGGATATGCTATCTCGTATCTTTCGGGCGAAGAGTACACTTGGAAAAATGCCCTCTTTGATGGGGGAACAGGCGCATTAGGAGTGGGTATATTGGAAAAAATGGCACAAATGCAGAAGATAGCTGGAACTACAAAAACATTATACTGGCATGGTAAAGCGGAACACGTTGCCAACAAGGTTAAGAATGGAGTAGAGGCGGGCGGAGCAAGCAAAGGGGCAAAAGTTCACTGGGCAACGCCATATAAAGTTATTACATGGAAGAACCCCGCATCCATTTTAAGCACAGGTGGAAAAGGAATGAAAAAGGGAGATAAAACCTATAAACTCACTAAGAAGGAAGCGGCAAGATACTCAAAGTATTCTGGTTTACATGCGAGTTATGATGGCGCGATGTGGTTGAAAGGATTAGGTGATCAGTACTATTATAGAGCGAGCCGAGCTTCTATGCAACAAAAAACATGGCAGGTTGGTGGTACAATTGTTCCGCTACGAGCCATTGGCGGAGGTGTAGAAAAATGGTTACTTAATAATCGAGAGGAATAAGTAATGGAAGCTATAGTAAATGCAATTCTGATATTTCTGGGTCTTGCTGTGACCGCAGTCTACATAGCAATATATGTCTTTTTTATAAAATGGATTAACCCACCAATATGGTTGATAACTCCGTTGGCATATTTGGCTTTACCGGTTGGATTTGGCTTATCATTTGTTACGCTCAGATCAATATTCTCTTACTTTGAACGCAGGGGAGAGACAGATGCCGACAAGACTAACCAAAAATGAAAAGTAACAGTTCACACTTGTGGGAATCTTTGGGTTTGTCTGTTCGTATTCTTTCCAAATGACTCCTCTGACTCACAACTCGGTTGAGGCACTGCGGGCGCAAAACCGCCAGCAACAGGAAATCCTCGCCCAACAGGAAGAGATGATTGCTCTGCTGCTTGAGCAAGTCGAGGACTTGAAGCAGGAGATAAAACGCCTCAAAAATGGAGGCAACACGCCGCCTGCTCTCAAACCCGAACCGCCGGAGTGGGTCAAGCCCAACGGCGCGCCTCCGTCCGCCCCGAAGAAACCGCGCAAACCCCGGTCTGAAGCCTTTGTGCGGAAACGGGAGAAGCATCTCATGATGGATATGCCGCTGCTGTCGAAGATGATCGAACGCGCTCAGAAGAAGGTCGAGGAGTACTATTTCGAGAGCCGCAAGAATGTCCTCAATTATGACGATGTCATGAACCGGCAGCGTGAGTTGATTTACAAGGAACGGCGCAAAATCCTCAACGGCGTCAATCTGCGGGACACGATTTTGACGTATGCGGAGGAGACGGTTACGGCGGCGATA
>Ga0163154_10005655_pt1 | contig 15739 bp, 16 predicted proteins | sample OliLakLV19MP9P1_FD_148649 | JGI IMG/M metagenome (GOLD analysis project Ga0163154, IMG submission 148649) | Freshwater microbial mat bacterial communities from Lake Vanda, McMurdo Dry Valleys, Antarctica - Oligotrophic Lake LV.19.MP9.P1 | ecosystem: Environmental > Aquatic > Freshwater > Lake >... | reverse complement strand
GAATATGTCGGTAGTTTTGACTTAGTCTCAGATCCAGCTATGTATAAGATTTTCCGCCTTGCAGAGAATCTGAGATGGAAGTATTTGAGGTTGCGAGCAAAAATTGGCATTTAATATAAGTATTTTAATTACATTAGAAAGTTTTTATGGCTCATTTGCGTTTTAAACGAATCATGCTCAAAGTCGGCGGTGAATCTCTAGTCGGTGACAGACCGTATGGTATTGATCCTCAAGCAGCCCAGGATGTGGCTGAACAAATCAAGCAAATTTATGCCAAACATGTTGAGATTGCTATCGTGATTGGTGGTGGAAATATTTTCCGAGGTATTGCTGGTTCAAAGAATGGTATCGAGCGCGCAACAGCAGACTATATGGGAATGTTAGCGACTGTTATGAATGCTTTGGCTCTACAAGATGCTTTAGAAAAACTTAATGTGCCCACTCGAGTACAGTCTGCATTACAAATGCCAGCGGTAGCTGAGAGTTTCATTCGTCGCAGAGCTATGAGACATATGGAAAAAGGCAGAGTAGTTATCTTAGCTGCAGGTACAGGAGTGCCGTATGTGACTACCGATACAGGTGCTTCTTTGCATGCTTTGGAATTAGGGTGTGATGTGTTGATGAAGGCTACTAAAGTTAATGGTATTTACGATAAGGATCCACTCAAGCACACAGATGCTAAGCGTTACAAGACTTTATCTTTTGCTAATGCAATTGAAAATCCAGAAATTGAAGTTATGGATACCGCTGCTTTAGCTATGTCCAAAGATAATGATATGCCAATCATGGTCTTCAACTTGTTTGAAGAGGGAAACCTCATGAAAGCTGTTGACGGTCAAGATATCGGTACTTATGTTAGTAACGAAGTTACCACAGAATACGCCAACGATTAATTGATTTCACCAAGACTATATTTGAGTAGTGTGCAGTTGCAATCCTTGTTCAGTCAGAGTTAAGTAACTGCCGTAACCTCGACGAATTCTGCCACTATTGGCAAAGCGTTGTTCAGTATCCAATTCAGGGAAGTGAGTGTGTCCACAAACATACCATGTTTCTTCTGCAATCGTTGGTCTGATTAATTTTTTTATTAAAATATTTGCATCTTCATTACCATTAAAGACATTCCGATCTTCCGATGTTTGACGCAAATTCAAATCAGTTATAACTAAATTAGCTCGAAAAATTAAACTTTGAATTGACCAAGGAAGAAGTGGTACTTTAAACAGTAAATCTTGCGTTAAGTGATATTTATGACCGTGTTCGAAGTGATAAGTTGTTTGATTATGATTTAATGTAAATTCATTAAGTGATGAATCGCTAAAGAGCTTGACTCGTTCATCCACAAAACCTTGATGATCATGATTGCCATGTATATAAGTTGCTTGTTTTTGTTTTAAGAGTGGAAATAAACCTGACCAAGGACTTTTGACAAAATCATCAAACCTCCATAAGTAACCTTCCCACAAATCACCAACAATAATTACTTGATCATATTGTTGAATAAGTTCCGTTAAAAAATCGCAAACAGGTTTATCAAACTGTGGACCCAAATGAGTATCAGAAATAATTAAATAGTTCATAGCAAGTAACATGCATATTAATTTTTATAAAAAATAGGTATGGCTCTTAATATACTATGTTCAGGACAAGGTACAATTACTAGATCATTTAATATGATTTAATCAGTTCTGTGTACGATAGGTAGAAGAGATTTATTACCTCCAGCAGGTACTTCACTAGGAACTGGAGAAGGCGTCATTGTGACAGTATTGGTGATGACTGGTGTTGGTGCTTCTAAAGTGTTGGTCGGAGTAATAATCGGTGTTAATTCAATTGTTAATAATTAAGTAATTCATATAGAAGTCTTTAATTCTTTTTTTCTACACCTAAACTATGACTGGTTGCAGTAGCGATATCAGATCCCTCTTCAGAATTAATTGACAAATCTTTCAAGACAGTCAATAGCCCTGCGTATTTAGCTGCTAAGTAGGCAGGACTGAATGGTTGATGCAGTTCTCTAGCAATTTCTGTCATAATTTCAACAACAAATGGGATAGAATCTGTGTGCATTTTTTGCTGAATATTATGATCAACCATTGTAGCTGATTTAGCTTCAAAAGCTTCTCTTCCTATTAGTATTATTATCATAAGTCTTCTTATACGAAAGGGTATCTCATTGAAAAAATTGCCTTTAGTTATCTCATTTTTCTGTCTTCCCACAGTAAGATCAAATGCTATTTTTCTATGTTGCTTTAGATATTCTTTATAATGTTGATTAAGTGAGAAGATAGTCAAATTTAATAAGCGCACTAATTTATTTGCTTGATCAATATCCATTACTACTTTTTCTTCATTAAGATTTTGTTTTTCTGGGGGGAACATACTTGGAATAACACTTTCAATTAATTCCTGATTATCTGGGGGCTCATTACTGGTAACACAGCCAGCGTAATTCCATACCTTCGCAACTTCAAATAACATTTCTAAATACAGTTTTTGGATTGTGTCGTGATACTTACTCAATAAAACTCCTCGATACTCCTCCAAAGTTTGACCTTTTACATAACGCTCTGATGGCTCTGATGGATATTGTTCGAATTCTAATTTTTCAGGCATAATTTAGTAGGATAATATAGATGCTAAGGAATGCAATCTTTTAATAGTATACAGACAGTATATTAATAATTCTGCAAATTTCTACTAACAGAAAATCACTTGACATGATATGGTGGAAAGGAAGGATATTATGGACAACACACATCGCACTTTTGGTATTAATGGATTTGGTCGAATAGGCAGAACTTCTTTTAGAGTGTGGTGGATGTATCATCGTGATTCTTTAGATCTGAAAGTAATTAATACTTCAGGTTCCATGGATATTGATCAGTGGGCACATTTATTACGCTATGATACTAATTATGGTGTTTTTAGTGAAGTGATTGAGGTTGAAAAATGGCAAGGTAGAAAAGAAGTCAGTGATGAGAATCCAGTTTTAGGTAAATTGAAAATTGGTGGCAGAGAGATAATAGTTACTGCTCAAAGAGATCCTGCTAAGATTCCTTGGGGGCAGAATGGGGTTGAAGTTGTTATTGAATCTACTGGTGTGTTTTTAGATCAAGAAAAAGCGAGTTTGCATTTACAAGGTGGTGCGCAAAAAGTTCTATTATCTGCCCCTCCAAAAGGTGCTGGCGTCGAAACTGGAGTGATTGGTGTTAACGATTTATCAGGTCAAAGTGTGGTTACTTCTAATGCATCTTGTACAACAAATTGTATTACTCCAGTCGTGCAGGTTATTTTTGAAAAGTTTGGCGTCCAAAAAGCCATGATGACAACTATCCACTCATATACCGATGATCAGAACTTGCATGACAATTCTCACAAAGATATGCGCCGTGCCAGAGCTGCTGCTTTAAATATTGTGCCAACGAGTACTGGTGCTGCTAAGACGAGTACGGAGATTATTCCTGAATTGAAGGGAATTTTTGATGGCTTAGCTATTCGCGTTCCTACCGCTGTTGGTTCTTTATCTGATATTACATTTTTAGTAAGTAGAGATGTTACCAAAGAAGAAGTAAATCAAGCTTTGATAGATGCTAGTAACTCAGATCGGTATCGAGGGATCTTGGCTGTAACCAATGATGAAATAGTTTCTAGTGATATCGTTGGTAGAAGAGAATCCTCAATTATTGATTTACAATTAACTAATGTAGTTGGTGGCAACATGGTCAAAGTTGTAGCTTGGTATGACAACGAATTTGGGTACTGCAATAGATTAGTTGAGCAAATTAGTCGAGTTTAAGTTAGTATATTGCTCGATAAATCCTCCTGAAAAGGAGGATTTTTGTTTATACACTAAATGTAAGAATTGGTTGTTAGAGTAGAGGTATGCCTTCATATGCATATACAACTCTAACTTTGGGTCTACAGCCAATTAAAATCACTGTTGAAGTAGATAGTACAGAGGGTATCCCTAACTTAATAGTAATTGGCTTAGCAAGTAAGAGTGTTGATGAAGCTCGAGAGCGTATTACTGCGGCTTTATTAAATTGTGGCATTAGTCCCAAAGCTCGACGGACAATTGTTAACTTGGCGCCTGCTGAAGTTAAAAAAACTCGAAGTTCATTAGAGCTGGCAATGTGTATTGGCTTACTAAAGTTGTATGGAGTCATTACTGCATATACGGATAAAACGGCTTTTTTTGGCGAGTTATCACTAGATGGAGCTATCAAACCAATTACTGGAGCATTACCCCTCGTTTTGGCTGCACAGCAGTTAGGATTTAGTGAAATCATTTTACCGTATGCCAATGTAGCCGAAGTTAGTATCTTAACCGATTTGAGAATTATTGGCGTGCATCATCTCAAAGAACTGATCGAGTCATATCAACACAACTGTCAATTATTAGCCAACATTCAACAAGACTTTAAACCTGTTTCTGATAAAGGTACTATTAGGTTTGAAGATGTGATTGGGCAAAGTGTAGCTAAGAGGGCGTTGATCATTGCGGCGGCAGGAGGACACAACGTCCTCTTAACTGGACCACCAGGTGCTGGCAAAAGTATGCTTGCCCGAGCAGTCTGCAGCATCCTGCCGCCGCTTACCCAATCAGAAGCAATTGAAGTTACCACCATTCACTCACTGGCTGGTTTGACTCAAGAAACAGGTCTCGTCACTACCAGGCCTTTTAGATCACCACATCACTCAACTTCATCAGTAGGACTGTTAGGAGGCGGGCTCCAATTAAAACCTGGTGAATTATCACTAGCACATCAAGGTGTTTTATTTATGGATGAGTTTCCCGAGTTTAACCGATCTAGCATTGAAGCACTCCGCCAGCCATTAGAAGAGGGCATAGTAACAATTACTCGCGCCCATGGTACAGTTCAGTATCCAGCTCAAGCTACCCTGATTGCAGCAGCTAATCCCTGTCCTTGTGGATATTTTGGGAGCAATCATGCCATATGTCGCTGTTCAACACCAGTTAGAAGAAGATATCAAGAAAAATTATCAGGTCCTATTTTAGACAGAATTGATTTACAAATCAGTATTTCCCCGGTCAAATTTTCTGACTTAACAACAGGCCAACAAACAAATAATCAAACCAGTCAGGAGATTCAGGAAAAAGTTTTGGCTGCCCGGCAAAGACAAATAATAAGATATACATCTATAGCAAATGAATTAAAAACCGCAACTATCTTAAATGCCCATCTTTCATCAAATCATATCAAGACATATTGTCGCATTTCACAGCAAGCCCAATTAATGTTAGCAAAAGCAACACATAAATATCACTTATCAGCCCGCAGTTACTTTACTATGGTAAAAGTAGCCCAAACGATTTGTGATTTAGATGTAGATTCAAATCAAGATATGATCCGGCATCATCACATATCTGAAGCACTACAATATAGAAAGATTAACATGAAATAAAATTACTTGACAAATAAAACAACAACTGCCCCCAGAGTCCAGCAATAGTATGCAAATATATTGAAGTAATTACGCTGAGCCATTATCTTTAACAATCTCAGACAAAAAAAACCAACTAATCCTGCACTCACTGCCCCAACAAATAAGCTCGCAACAGATTCTTCCATAACTAAACCACCATCCATAATGTTCAGTAACAGTTCTAAACCAGTTGCACCTAAAATAGCCGGGACAGCCATAATAAAAGATAATTTAAATGCTTTTTCAATGTTTAATTTACTCCATAATGAACCGGCTACAGTAAATCCGGACCGAGAAACACCAGGTAATATAGCGATTGCCTGAAAACAACCAATTATAAACACTTGCATATACGAAACAGTAAAGACCTTTTCAGACATAAATGTTTTCCACCATTCAGCAAAAGTAGCATATTTTGGTTTCTGTTCTTCAAATGCAGGAGCCTGTCTATTTTTTTGAATAGAGTATATGTACCAGTTAACACAACCAGTTACCAATAAACCTAGACCTGCAACCACAGGATTATTTAACAAATCACCAATTACTCCATGAATAGCTATGCCAAAAATACCAGCAGGAATAGTAGCTACCGCCAACAACAACCAGTCTTTAAATCGCAAAGCCAAAATATCTTGCCAGAAGAATATGATAATAGCCAGCAAGGTAGCAAAATGCACAACAACCGTAAAAAAAGGTGATAATTCACCAATATTCATCAAAGCACTAGCAACAGCTAAATGCCCATCACTCGAAACAGGTAAAAATTCAGTAATACCTTGTAAGATACCCAACCACAATGATTCCCACACGGTCATCTTATTCCTTATTCTGGTTTTTCAGTAGGAGAATTTTTTCTGACTCTTTTATACCAACTTTCCAACATTTGCTCAACTAGGTTTTTACCACCTAACCCCAAAGCTAATCCGAGTCCTAAAGAAATAATTGAAACAAAACCAATGAAAATAATTAAGATGAAATCACGAGCGATACCTAATTCAGAAATTGCAATAAGACCAGATAAAGTTACTACCACGTAACTCATAAATCGACCCGCAGCTCGAGCAGTATGCACCTCAAAACCACGTAAAGCTTGTTTGACAAATGACTCAGCAAAACCTGCTAGGACAATTCCAATAACCAACACAACCAAAGCTGAAACGATACTTGGTAAATAACCAAATAGTGAAGCGAATATCAAAGTTAAAGTAGTTAAACCAAGGACGCTAACACTAGTTTGAATAACTACTAATACCAGTAGCCAATAAAGAATTGTACTTAACACATTCTCAATAGTTTCTAAACCAATAGATTTTAAGAAATCTTCAACAGGAGTCTTTTGAAATGCTTTACTGAATTCCATTTTAGAAAAAAGAGATGAAATCACTTTTCGTACCCAATCGGCTAATATTAAGCCCAGCCAGAGAATAATTACAGCACCCAAGATTCTAGGAAAGACCACAACTAATTGTGCAAAAATTTGATTAAAAACAAGTTGAAGTGAGAGTAAAAAACTGTCCATATTAGAGATAGTATACTACCTAATTGCTATTCTTGCTATAATACACCTAGGTTACAGACTCTGGTAATGGCCTTTTCCTCTTAGGAGTGAAAAGGAGGAAAGTCCGGACAGCAGAATATACGGTGCCTTTAGTATGCTTGAGCTCAGTGCGATTAAACCCAAACTTAGCTTAAAACAGATAAAGGTTATTGCTAAGAAATTAGTAATAAAGTTAGAGCAACAGTGACGAGCTTCGAGCAATCGAAGGTGAAACGCCTAAGACGGATAAGTAATTATCCTGAGGACCACTTTTTGGTAAGTAATTATCATAAAGAATGGTGGCAATCCTCCCGGCTGCAACTGACGATTTTCACCATAATGGATATATTCCTTTGTTTCGCTTCGGCGGATGGGTGATAAAGTTTCAGGCATAGATAAATCATTACCTAATACAGAATCCGGCTTATAGAGTCTGTAACCGACAAAAATCATTTGATTGATTAGCGCATTGAGCGAACCATATCTTTGAAATAAAAGCTGTAGACTGTCCGTGCAATTATATATACAGGTACCGCCAGTAGGGCACCAAGTACTCCCGCTAACTCCAAACCTATCAATATCACTACGATTACTGCCAGTGGATCAATATGTACTCTGTCACTCATCACACGAGGAACCAGGAAATTATTTTCAACTTGTTGAATCAGCAAACACATAATAAGCACACTGACTGCTACTAACCAGCCCTGTGTGATAAACGCAATAATAACAGCAGGAACAGCAGCAATAGTTGGACCTAAATTTGGTAAGATTTCTAACAAACCAGCTAAAACAGCCAATGGCAAAGCATACGGAACTTGAAAAATAAGTAAACCAGCATAGGTAACTAAACCTATTGTGGTCATCAAAGAAATTTCTGCTCGGACCCATCCACCTAATTGCTCTTCAATTGAATCAAGGCACTTACGCAATCTTTCCAAATGGGCTGGTTTAGTTGTAATCCAAGATATTTTGGTGTGTAATTTTTTTCTTTCTACCAAAATATAAAATGAAATCACAAATAAAGTAAAAGTCGTAAATATACCACTAAAAGTAGAGGTGATAATTACTAAGATAGTTCCCACTGAACCACTAACTCTCTCAGCAAAATTACCTATTTCACTTAATGAAAATTTAAATTCACTAATAAAGGTGGTCAGCGCCGGTAAATTAAATAATGTTAATATTTCACCTAATTCTTTAGTTAACGGAGGCAACATAATTGCCAAAATAATACTCACCGAAATAATGAGTAGTCCATATGTTAAAGCTATAGCTACAAACTCATTAACTTTCAGTAATAGACGCAACTTACGAGCTACCGGAGCCAAAGCAACGGCAATAATGAAAGCTAAAATTAATAATGTTAAAACCGATTGAATAAACCACAAAAAATAAAGTCCTAGTAAAAAGAAAACGGTAAAAACGATTATACTTGGTGAGATACTCACCACAGTTTTATCATTATGATTAAACAGAGAAGATAGCATAAATTTAGTATACTTGAAAACAAAAAAAAGCACACTAGAAAAGAAATAATTGCTATGATAATTCGGTCACAACAAACTGAATAATAGACTTTGATGCGTCAGGTGTGAACCACTTAATATCTTGCTGCTTCTTAAACCAAGTTAATTGTCTCTTTGCATACTGTCGTTCTCTTAAATACCATAATTGACGCGTTTCAACTTCAGAAATATTTTGTTTCAGTAACTCAATGATTTCTTGAGCACCAGTGGCAGATAAAGCATCAGTTGTTGTTTCAGGCAATTGAGTAATTTTTTTTATTTCTTCTGTAACTCCTGCCTGCAAACGGTGTTCTATTCGTAGCTTAATTCTTTCTTCTATTTCTGAAAAATCACGTTGAAGACCAAGGTATAGGTGGCGCGGGCGGGCGGAAGTGGGTGACATTTCTAAATCGGAATTGCCAACCGCCCGCGCCACCTCAATCGCTCTCACCAACCTTCTTGGATTATTTCTGTCTGAATTATTCATTCGTTCCCAACGCTCTGCACTTGCCTCTTGCAACAACTGTTGTAAATTTTCAAGAGAGAGATCTTCAGCTTCTATTCGCCATTTTTCATCTGGAGCAACGTATTGACCTTTTTTCATATCCAAAGAGAACTGATGATATAAACCAGTACCTCCAACCAGCAGTACCAACCGATTGTTTTTTTGTGCAACTGCTAAAATATTTTCAACTAACTTGTGAAATAAGGCAACTGACCACTCTCCATTTGGCTTGATAATTGAAACTCCGTGTAATCTAATTGATTGATCGTCGGTACTATAAAAATCATATGCCAAATCTCCAGTATCTTTTTGATGTAGGTGTGCCGGTACATCAGCGCCAGTTAGTATTTCTAAACCTGTATAAACCTGACGAGAATCTGCTGAGATAATATCAATACCAGAGGCTAGTTTTCTTTCAATAACCTTCTGAGCGATTAAAAAAGCTATGTCGGTCTTTCCAGTGGCTGTTGGTCCAACAATACTCAGAAGCGGAAGAAGAGAAGAAGTACTCATATCTATTGATTCAATTAACATTGATTTTTGTGGCACCAAATGTTTTAAACAATGATTGGTCGCTCACCCATAGTACTTTTATTGCAAATTTCGTCTAAGATTTCCCAACGGCGTTTTTTTTCTGCATGAGGAATATCATCTGGATATATTCTCCAGCTTGCTGTGCCTGGCCTCGGTGAATAAATAGCTACAAAAGCAACTTTCCACTTCATTCTTTTAGCTAACTCTACTGTTTCTTCAAATTCAGCTTCTGTTTCTCCGGGAAAGCCAACAATTATATCTGTACCAATCACAATTTCCGGATCTTTTTCTAACAATTTACGACAGACTTCTGAATATCTCTCTGTTGTATAACCACGATTCATTCTGTACAGAACCGCGTTACTTCCAGATTGAATTGGTAAATGAACGTAGCGATCAATTTTTTTATTGGTAGCAATTTCATCAATTAATTCATCATGAAAATCCCAAGGATTACTGGTCATAAAACGAATTTTTTTTATTTGATCAAATTCGGAAATTGCCCGCAATAATTTAACAAATGGAGGAGTCTCTGTTGGTTTTAAGTATTGAGATTGATTATCTGGTAAATCTTCACGGGTATAGTTTTTATTTTCCATCATTAACTTACGAAAGCCAATTCCTAATTTTTCTAATCCCCAGGAATTCACATTCATACCTAATAAGGTAACTTCTTCAAAACCTTTATTAACTAAATCTTGAACTTCGGTCATAATTGATTCTAATGATCGTGATTGTTCTCGACCGCGAGAGTAAGGAACTATGCAATACGTACAGAAAGAATTACAGCCAGTAGAAATTGGAATCCAGGCATGTTTTAAATCTTTACGAACGGTTGATTGGTTAAAGCCAACTTCATTAATTGGTAAAATTTCATCAATGATAGGAATCATTTTGTATAACTTTTCCTGACCATGATGTGTCATACATCCGGTTAAAATAATTTTTGGCCGTTGCTTACCAGATTCATTGAAAAAAACACCGACATTATACAAAAAGCCACGAGCTTTATCTTCAGCTCGTTGTCGAATTGCACAGGTATTTACGACTAATTCGTCACAAGTTCGCCAGTCATCTGCTTCCACATAACCACGCGCAGCATAATCACCTGAAATTCGTTCACTGTCAGATTTATTAGATTGACAGCCAAAGGTATGAATAAAATATGATTTTTGAGAATCGTCTGCCATAGATTGCTATTATACCTGAGTTGGCAACCACACCAATATCCAAGACAAATTTGGCATTATTTGCATCTTACAGTGGTTGTAACTGGTCACCTCGCAGCCCAGTCAACAAAGCTGTACCTGAATCATCAACTCTAATTTCTGCATATTTAGCTTGGTTAAAATAATCACCGCTACCTTCTTCAAAGAAGTAATTACTTGCACCAATTGATGTTTGACCCCAATTTTCTTGTTTGTAATTAATGAGGACTTGGTTTTCTTGTAGCGAAGTTGCCTGATCATAAACTCCTTGGACAGTTCCCACTCCATTTTGATCAACAGTAAATACTAGTTGTCCCGTATGTGGCAACTTATTTTCATCAAGTGAATTATTGAAATCATAATTTAATCTCATATAATCACCTTGAATCAAAGATCGTGGATCAATTGGAGCTAGTTGCAACAAAACAACCCGACCGTTGGAACGAATCATTTCATTTTGCCACACACTCCAATTAAAGTAGCCTAAAATAACTGCCAACAATACCCAAGCTGCGATTATTTTTTTCATAGTAGTACTTTTATTTTCTTTCTAAAAAACAGATATGCTGTTCTGACAATCAGTAGCAGACCACCTGTTACGCTCATCAAAATTGATTTTTCTAACAATGTAATTTCCAGTGAATAATAAAAATAACTCAAAGAAATAATAAAACCTAAAATAGCAAGTCCAAGCAACAGTTTATTTCTGTACTGAATAGCAACGATCACGTAAAGTAAAGCAATTAGCAGAGCTGGAACTGTCACAGACGGAATGAGCAGAATTAATAGCGTGCTGGCTATCGCAACTCCCAACCAAGTTTTAATATCTATGTGTAATTCCTTCATGACATTATGAGCTTGATAAGCAATCAGACCTACATTTGCGAGCCCCATAATCATTTTTAACGTTTCCTCAAAACCTAATTTATTGAATGACTGAAAATCAAGCCACAATAATACAAAGACTGAAACAGGTAAAGCATATCTGATGGCCGTTTGCATTTGTTCATTGTGCCAATCTTTTTTATTCCAAATATAAAGTGCAAACCCATTGGCAATTATAATTAAGATAGATTCGAGATACTGTACTTCCAAATCTACTAAGATTACTTTAACTGCTATCACTGCTAATACCGTTGAAATTATTTTATGAACTAAATCAGGAAAAATAAGTAATAATAAAATCTCCACAACCAACATAATTGTTGCTACTACCAGCATTGAATCAAAAATATTTCCTATTCCTACAGCTAAACTAACTTGTCCAACGGCACTACCCGCAAAGGCTAATTGACTTAAAAAGACAGAAGTTGAGTTCTTTTTGAGATAAAAACATGCACCAATAAATACCAAACCAAATATCACCAGTGAATCTTCAATACCGGTAATAGCAAATATACCTATTGATATTAAGATAGCACTTACCCAAGCACTTATTCCCAGCAAGACTCGAACGTACCAAGGTGTTGAAGCGGGTGAAGTAGTGGTTTCGTTAAGTATCTTTGTCATTATTATTTCTGTACATTTTTCTGGCGTTGACTCACTTCTTGTAAAATTTTTAAAGTTATCATTGATTGGGCGAGCAGCATAATTCCAATTATTATTGCCCAACCAGTACCAAAAGAGAATCTATCAAATAAAGTATGTAAATACCAAGCAGTTATACAAATATTAACACTAGTAGCAACCACTGTTAGTATCGCCAAGTTAAATTCCTTTACTCTAAAATAAAACCAGATTAAACCACTCACAATAATATAAAACAACCAATACCACCAATTATATTCAGCTGGTTGACTATCAGTAATTATGTCGATAGCGGTATATGTTAGCCAACCAATCGGCACTATGGCAAAAATAGTGTATGCCCATTCTTCATGAGCAAAGTGTTTGTTTTTACGCAGATATGTCCAGACACCAAAAGCTAATAAATTCAAACAACAAACGATAGTAAAGTAGAGTGGACTTTGTTGTGAAGAATATATATTTGACACAAACTGTTCCCAATAAAGCATTGCCGTCAAATTTAATAATCCCAGCCAAAATAGCCACAAAGCAGCAAAGTTACTGAGAATGACCCATCCAAGGATGGCGACTGCCCAAGTTAAGAAGAGGGTATATGAGTCAGCCGGAGATTGATAGACTTGTCCAAATAAGGCAAAAAGGGCCCCAATTACTAGGGCAGTCGCCATCAATAATATCTTTCCACTGAGTGTTTTCAAGTTCAAAATAGTTACAGCAATCAAACCAATTATTAATAAACTTTGAACTATAATGAATTTAGTTATATCCCCTAAATCATTCCAGTTATAAGCAAAGAAGAAAAATATTCCTACTAATAAATGACTTGTACCTAAGATCAACCACCCATAATTCAAAAAATTAAACCATCGCTGCCGCTCAGTTGTTGCAGGAATTGTATTAAGAGTTGTGTGTGACATACGTATTATTGTCCCGAGATTAAATCATTGATAGCTTTCAATAAATCTTCATCGGTGAGCAACATATTTAGGTAAGTGCATAGTTAAGAACACGCTGGAGATAAAAATCAACAAAATTGACCATAGTACTCGACCAACCAATTGTTCTCTAATATCCTTGATTATTTCAGCAAAGAGAGGGTCACCAGCAGACAGAATCGAGATAAAGAAGATAACAACTATTAATGTTATACCTAATGTTTTAATCCAACTTAAAACCGAGTATTTTCTACCTTTGCCTGAACTTAAAGTATCTTTAATGACTACAAAAAACTGTCGTACTCCAGCAGGAATACTGAGAAGCACAGTTTGTACGTAACTCAATAAGCTACTAGAAATATATTGACGAATTAAAAACACAAATAATAAAGTTTGGGTAATAAAGAACATGGCAATATTAATCGATTGAACAAAGCCATTTGCACGCCAAAATAAAAACCAACCACTGACGGCCATGACACTGGTCAATATATAAATAAGCCAGTTACGTTTATTCCAATAGAGGACCAGCCAACCAATTGCTAGAGCTGTCTGGAAAATAGCTAAACCTAAAGCAGGAACACGACCAGTGAAAAGAGTGTTATACAAACCAATATTAAAGCCGATAAGCAATAGACTGAGAAATAATCCAAAATGAGGAAGATAGTGCAAAGTTAATTCCGAATCTTGGCCGACAGTATCTTGACGCTTTTTGGTAAAGTATCGATAGGCAACAAAAATTGCATAGCCAATTGCTACTAAAAAAGCCAGAGGTAGAAAAACAGTTATCAAAATAACTCCAAATGAATCCATACACTCCTTTTTCTATGTGTTAGTTATACCATAATTGTCCAGTTGAAGAAAAGTGCGATAATAGATAAAAAGAGATCATATATAATACAAATATATATTTATGACAGAAACACGCCGACACATTCCGTTTGATATTTTAAAAAAGCAGATATTTGAAGAACATGTTAACCCTCAGTAGAATCTTTATTCAGATTTCTTATTTTATCTCTGTCTACGACAAGTGAATACTATTCTTCCTTGTATCTGACATTGAAAGCTCTGATAACAGGTGGTCAAACTGTGGAGATTGATGCAACTAGTGATTATCAGTTGATAGCAATTACTAACGAGAATGGGGAGACACTTGAATTTTGTCTTGCTGCTTGCTTGAGTTTATTAGATCAAGCAGCGACTAAAAATTCGATACAGATTACAGATTCCAGAGGAAAAAAATGGAGTTTATTTAGAGTTAAAGCGGATGGAAATAATACACGTCACTTAATTTTAGTTGATGGGATTATTTTTAATGATCACCCACATACTCAGATTGATACTAACGCCAGTATGAGTGCTGAACCTGATAATTCATATCACGGGCAGTTACCTAGACTAACAAATCAGATTGGAGCTGCTCAGCATGTTTTAGTCACTGGACAGTATAAATTTGATAAAGTTGTTGATTCCGATTAAAATATGAGACAATATATTAATAAAACAACTAAAAACTATTTCAATGTAACTTTGAGTTAAGAGGCGCGAGCGGGATTCGAACCCGCGAACGGAGGTTTTGCAGACCTCGCCATTAGACCACTCTGGTATCGCGCCATGTGACTTCTTCAGCTTGCATTGTATCAAAAATTTCACCAAACTGATGGAGAAAAATTACAAACTGGTATTTGAAGAAAGTAGGGCAGACTGACTTGCTAGTGGAAAACTACTACTTGCTTCTATAACTGGTTGCGTATTAATTACATCAAGCTGTTCATTACCAATCGTAGTATTTTGATTCTTTTCCACAGTTTGATCAAATTCAAACTCCGTTAAAGTTTGATTGTCACTTTTATTAGAAATCAGTGCTATCCATGTAAGCAAACTTTTTTCTGATTGACCCTGGCTAAAAGCAACTGTAAATCTCTGTGTGGTTATGTCAATTATTTTGTAATCCGTATGAAGTGATTGTTGAGGAATTACGGACAGAACTGGCACTTCAGAAAAAGCTTTAGAAAATGTAACGCGAGCCTTAGTAGCCATTGCAGGAATTTCTAATGTGCCAGTCACATTTTCATTGACAGTAATTTCATCCTTAAAAAAAACTTTACTAATAAATGTAACGTTACTTTTAAATAGTACGGTTGATTCAAAAACTACTTCTTTTAAAAAGGAAACTAATTCATCTGTCCAAGTAATATGCTTTTGTAAAGCTGTTTGAGAATTAGCATTAAGTTCAATAGCCTCAATTCTTTCCTTTAAGCCTTGAATACCTAGCAACGCTACTCCTGCTGTATCCAAGGCTGCCAAGTGTTGATTATCATCACCAACTCCAAATGTAGAGTAGAAATCCTCGGCAAACGGCCCAATATGTTGAACAGAATTTGACTGAACTTTATAATTCCATTTTTTTATATTTAAAGTGGCAATTTTATTTAAAATATCTTGCGGATTTAAATCTTGAAAATTTTCTTTAAAAGTAACAGAAGAACCATCAGTCCACGCTCCACCACTCGTCAGATACGCACCATTTGCCG
>Ga0163154_10005651_pt1 | contig 15744 bp, 13 predicted proteins | sample OliLakLV19MP9P1_FD_148649 | JGI IMG/M metagenome (GOLD analysis project Ga0163154, IMG submission 148649) | Freshwater microbial mat bacterial communities from Lake Vanda, McMurdo Dry Valleys, Antarctica - Oligotrophic Lake LV.19.MP9.P1 | ecosystem: Environmental > Aquatic > Freshwater > Lake >... | reverse complement strand
TCGCGACGAGCTCTATGATTGTCGGTCCCTGCATTCCATCATGATCTCACATAAGCAACCCACACGAGCGCGACACACCCAACCGCACCTCAGATTCACAAACGCGACTTCGGGTCCCGCCCATTCAGGAGGCTGACCAGTTACTCGCCCGGAAGGCCACGATCACGCTCACGGGCAACGATCCCGGCGAGAACGTGATGGGCATGGGTTCGAAGTTCTTCGGCGCCATGATGGGTGGAGTGATCGAGATCTACGGCGAGGATCGGGTCGACTGGACGCGGCTGGCTGCGACTGCGGCCACGGGCGCGACACAGATCACGCTCGCCGAGAACGCCGACTGGCGGGTTGGCGAAAGCATCGTCATCGCGTCGACGATGCTGGACCCCGCGCAAGCCGAACAGCGCGAAATCACGGCCGTGTCGGGATCGACCGTGACGCTCGACGCGCCTCTGACCTACCAGCACTGGGGAACCGTTCAGGCATTCGACGGTGGTCGCGTGCAAGCCGACCAGCGAGCCGAGGTCGGATTGCTGTCGCGCAACATCGTGATCCAAGGTGACGACGGCTCAGCGGCGGCGAATTTTGGCGGCCATATGATGATCATGGGTTCAGATCCGACGACCATCGAGACCAATCCTGCCGCGCGGTCGTCAGCCAAAGTGCGCGGCGTCGAGTTTCGCAGGATGGGCCAATTCGACCGGCTGGGTCGCTATCCTTTTCATTGGCACCTGAACGGGGACAGTACCGGAGACTTCCTCGAGGGGTCGGCGGTCCACGATTCGCTGCAGCGCGGGGTCGTCGTGCACGGGACCTCCAATGTCCGGATCGCAGACAACGTCGTGTACAACACGCCTGGTCACGCAATCAGCATCGAGACGGGCGCGGAGTACGACAACGTCATCGATGCCAACCTGGCCATGAACCCACGCCCCGTCACCTTCACTCAGGCGACGCTGAAGACACAAGGCGACGACCGGGCGGCTGCTTACTGGATCAAGGGAGTGAACAACGTCTTTACTGACAATGTCGCGGCCGGTGGTGCATTCGGTGGCTTCTGGTTCGACGATCCGGACCAGAACGCCGAATCGAGACTGACATTCACCGGCAACTCCGTTCATTCCCACGCATCCTCCGAGGGAGCAGGTGTGTGGCTGCAGGGACGGCGGCTCAACTTCTCACAATTGTCGTTCTCCGGCCTCAACGTTTACAAGAACGGCACGGGCTTCTGGCCCGATAATGACTCACCCGCGACCGTGACAGACAGCAGCTTCGCGGACAACAAGGTCGCCGCCACGGGGGACGTGAACGTCGTGCGATCGTCGATCGTCGGGCGCACCGCGAACCTGGAAGTCATCGGGCCCGTGTTCAATGAACGGTGGGGTGGAGCCGGCGTGCGCGTGTACAACAACGCGGCCTCCATGACCGACGTCACGTTCGTGAACTTCACCGCAGACGCCGCGGCAGTCAGCACCGTAGCGTGCCGAAACGAATCGGTCCGGTTCCGTGCTCAAGGCATTCGATGGATCAATGCCGCTCCTTCGTACTGCGCGGGCGACACGATAGTCACTGACGTGGACGGCTCATTCGGCATGACCGGCAAACCGAGCATCATCGTCAGCGATCCCATCATGTTCACCTCCGATCTGGGTTGCACCACGAGGCCCGACAATGGGACGGTTTGCCCGCCGACAGTCAACTACCCCTACCTCTTCGTCAAGCGTGACTTCAGTATCACACCGAGCATCACGGTGACACGCAACTTCGACGGTCTGGCGCAGACGTCAACCGCCTTTCCTGGCCTCGCTGTGACAATTCCCGGAAAGTCATACTCCTTGAGTCGCGGACCGGCCGACGTGCCGGCGATGAACCTATATCTCGCGCAGGGACGCAAGAACGGCATTGCGGGTCTGACGGTGAATGCGGCGAGCCGGGTCGTGATCGCGCTACCGGCGCCGACCGCCGAGTTCAAGGCGTGGCGCAGCGTGGTCGACGGCTGTTACACCTGCGGGTTCAACACCACCGACGCCAAACTCCGGACGAGGGCGCTGACACCGGTTCCCAGTATGGCCGCTCTCACGACGGCCGATCGCGAGGGGTACTTCTACGACAGCTCGGCCAAGACTTTGTATCTCCTGCTTGGGCCCGACAAGCCGGTCTTCCTCGAACGCACGAATTGAGGCCTTGACCCAGCACCGAGCACGCATCAGTTGTGAATGTTGCGGCTCCCCGCCGAGAGAAACTCTGCCCTCGTGACGAGGATATTCACAACCGAATATGAATAGGGAATCCTAAACAAACCAGGCCGCGCCATCACTAGCTCACATCACCAACCGAACCGGCCGGCGGCGCTTCCAGCGCGGGACGGCGATTATCGCGTCCATTGTCGTGACCTCGGGAACCATCTCGAACACGGTGTCCGCAGGCACGTCGAGAGTTACCTGTCATGCGGAGCTTCCGGATTCGAGATCGACCAACTCGCCGGACCGATTCCTCCATCAATGACTGACGATAGCGACGGTGCCTGGCCGCGGACCGCGGGCAGGATCAGCGTGAACGTGGGTGGTGTACGCGTCCCCAGGACCAGCCGGCCTCCCAGGGAGGCCGCCAAGTCACGGGCCAGGCCGAGACCGATCCCATGATCTCGGCCGACTCCGCGTCGGAACACGTCCTGCGTCCCCGTAATCCCAGAACCCTCATCGGAGACGTCGATGGCAACGGCCAGACCCATCGGGCGCAGTCGCATCCGGACCTGCCCGGCACCGTGGCGTAGCGCGTTGTCCAGGAGGATGTCGAGAATCTGGCCGACCCGGGCACCCATGACGACCTGTACTCCGGTGTCGGCGAGCGTATCGACCGAGAGTTTGCGGCCACCGATCGCAAGAGGTGGCCTCCAGCGTGCCGCGCCGGCATCAATGACCTCCGCGATCACTGAGGCGACGGCTGAGACCCCGGCATCTGGGGTGCGGCGGTGCAGGGCGAGCACATCCTCAACCGTCGCCTGAAGCCGATGTGTGACGTCGAGGGCCTCGTCGACGAAGGCCTCGTGCCCGGCGTCCGAGGCGGCGGCTTCCAGCGTCAGTTGGAGGCCGGTCAGAGGCGTTCGGAGCTGGTGGGAGACGTCGGCGATGAACTGGCGCTCGCGACCGAGCAGGTCAGCAAGACGTTCGACAGTGGCAGCCTGAGTGTCGGCGACCCGATCGATCTCGGGTATGCCGGACGGTTTCAGACGCACCTCAAGACGGCCCTCGCCGACGGCCGCCGAGGCGACGGCAAGCCGTTCCAGGGGCGCGACGATCCGTCGAGTGAAGGCGTGCGCCACCAGGGCGGCCACCAGCAGGGCAGCGCACGCGGCGGCGGCGAGTGCCGCCCACCCAACAGCGTCGCGGCGCCAGACCTGCGACGTGGGGGAGGCGGCACGCACGGCGCCTGTCACTCGCTCGTCTCCCGTCACGGGGACCGCGACGGTGAGCCACCCCGCCCCGATCCGACGGGTTGACGTTCCTCGCAGCGCGGTCAGGACGTCCTCGTCGGCCGATTCGGGGCCGGTACCCGCCCGTAGCCCCCCACTGGGGTCATAGACCCCCACTTCAAATCCGTCCGGGACGTCGGGCAGCTCGATGAGGTCCCCCGACAAGTAGTCCGGACTGATCCGGGCGGCTGCGCTCAGAGCCAGACGTTCGAGCTCGCCCTGTCCGCGGTCGACGACGAGCAGGTGAATCGCCAGGGCCAGCGGCACGGCGAGCACCAACACGGCGACCAGTGCTGCTGTCACCGCCGCTCGAGACACCACGCGCCGCATCGGGCCATCATCGCCTCGGCGGCGGGCGTCGCGTCACTCTGGGCAGCTGCAGTCCGAATTTTGCCTTCCTTTCACCATCGTCGTACCGGCGTCGAACCGAAGAGCTCTTACGGTTACCTCGTCAGTGAAAATTCCCCAGACGACAGGTAAATGGCGAGAGGTGCGCTCAGATGATGGCTACCAGATATCGACTCCGGAGAATGTGGTTGGGAGCCATGCTCCTCGCTCTGCCTGGCCTGCTCGTCACGGCATGCGGGAGCTCTGCGTCGACCGCCGGGACGACGTCGACCACCCCTACGGCTGCCGCATCAGTGGCGTCCGGCGCCCCTTCGACCCCCTCCTCGAATGAAACGGAAATCAACCCGGCAGGCGATATTCCGGATAATCAAGTGTTCGTTCCCTACTCGTTGCCCGTTGGGCATGCCAGTGTCGATGTGCCCGAAGGCTGGGCGCGCAGCATAGGCCCGGAGGGCGTGACATTTACGGACAAGTTGAATTCCATCACTATCAGCGAGCAGACCGCGGCGACCGCACTCAGCGAAGCGGACGTGACGGCCACGGTAATCCCAGAGTTGCAATCCGCGGCCACAGCAGTCGTGGTCGAAGGCGTTTCGACGGTTTCCCGGTCCAGCGGCGACGCTGTATTGTTGACCTATCAGGCCGACAGCGCACCCGATCAGGTGACGGGCAAAATCGTGCGCAATGCTGTTGAGCGATACATGTTCTGGCATGCTGGAAACGAGTTGATTCTCACGCTCTCCGGACCCGTCAATGCGGACAACGTAGATCCGTGGATGCGTGTCAGCGATTCTGTGACGTGGCTGACGTGATCGCCGGGGGGGCCGTGACGGAGCCGACGGTCGAGGGGGACCTCGCGGCCATCGAGGCGCATGACCTTTACCGCTTCTATCGCGCAGGCGAGGACGAAACTCTGGCACTTCGGGGGGTGAGCGTCAGCGTGGCGTCGTCCGAGCTGGTCGCTGTGGTGGGTCCGTCCGGGTCTGGCAAGTCAACCCTTCTCGCCTGCCTGGCGGGCCTGGACGAACCCGCCGGCGGCACCGTGCGAGTGGGTGGCCACCGGATGACTCATCGCTCCGAGGGTGAGCGGGCGCGGCTCCGGGCGCGGCACATCGGCGTCCTCCTGCAGTCGGGCAATCTGTTGGAGCACCTGGACGTCCTCACCAACGTCCGCTTGGCCCAACGCGCCGCCGGACGGACACCCCAGGTGCCAGCGGCGGATCTGGTCGACTCAGTCGGCCTCAAGGGTCGCGGCAGGGGGTTGCCCCGGCAATTGTCCGGAGGTGAGAAAGCCCGTGCCGGGCTCGCGGTCGCTCTTGCGAACTCGCCGAGTGTTCTCCTGGCCGATGAGCCCACCGGCGAACTCGACGCCGAGACCGGACAACGCGTGCTCCAGCTGATCGTCGCTCGAGCTCGGATGGGGACGGGAGTACTCGTGGTCACCCACAGCCAGGACGTCATGGCGGTTGCCGACCGAGTCATCGAATTACGGGACGGAAGGGTCGAGGCTTGAAGGTCACCGGCCCGGAGAGCAAGAGCAACACCGAGAACAACCGTCCCCTGCCACTCGTCTCGGCGGTTGACGTCAGCCTCACCTACGGCAGTGGAGCCCAAGCCGTGGTCGCCGTCCACCGCGCCACCTGTGAGGTGATGGCGGGGCAGCGCATCGCCCTCGTCGGCGCTTCGGGATCTGGCAAGTCCACGCTGCTCCACCTCTTCGCAGGGTTGGAACGGCCGACACTCGGCACCGTGACCTGGCCCGCCCTGGGCGGGCGCCCATTGGGCTGGCCCCGATCGGTGGGTGTCGTCTTCCAGGGTCCCAGTCTGATACCGGCGCTGGACGTCGTGGAGAACGTCGCCCTGCCTCTTGTCCTGAATGGCGAGGCCGACGACGTGGCGAGGGAGCGGGCTCAGCAGGCGCTGGAGCAGCTCGGAATCACCGCGCTCGGAGCAGCGCTGCCTGATGAGTTGTCCGGAGGGCAGGCCCAGCGGGTGGCCGTGGCTCGAGTTCTGGCCTCGAGACCGCGCCTGGTTCTGGCCGACGAGCCAACGGGTCAGCTCGACCGAATCACGGCCGACACCGTGGTGGAAGTCCTGCTCAAGGCCGTGGCGGACCTGGGGGCGGCTCTTGTGGTGGCCACCCACGATGGGCGGGTCGCCGACCGCCTCGACGACGTGTGGCACATGAGCGACGGCCGGCTGCATCTCCGGGCGCCCGCCCCACAGAAGCCGCTGGCGGCAGGGGAGCGGTCATGACTGGACTATGGCTCGCCGGGTTGGTCCGCAACCGGAGCGGGCGGCTCGTCATGACGGCCGCGGGTATCGCGCTGGCGGTCGCCCTCCTCGCCACTCTCGGAAGCTTCCTCGCCACATCTCAAGCGACCATGACAGCACGCGTGGTGCGCTCGGTTCCCGTCGCCTGGCAGGTCGAGGTTCAGCCGCCCGGCGACCCGGCCACGGTGCTGGCCGCCGTTCAGGCAGCTGCTGACATCACCGTCGCGGTTCCAGTCGGCGTGAGCCGCACCACGGGGTTCGCCGCCACGACCGGCGTCGCCGACCAGAGGACCACCCAGCAGACCGGCCCCGGCGTAATTCTCGGAATGCCCGACGGCTACGGCGAGGACTTCCCCGGTGAGATCCGTCTGCTGGCGGGCGCCGCGACAGGCGTATTGATCGCCCAGCAGACGGCGGCAAATCTGCACGTCGTGCCAGGTGACAACGTTGAGGTCCAGTTGCCGGGGGGTCACTCTGGAAACATCTCGATCGATGGCGTTGTCGACCTCCCGCAGGCGAACTCCCTTTTCCAAAAGGTCGGCGCCGGACCGGGAGCTCAACCTGTGGCTCCGCCGGACAACGTCATCCTGCTGCCGCGGGCGCAGTTCGACAACCTCACCGCGCCCGCCCTCGCCCTGGATCCCTCGGCCGTCGTCACACAAATCCACGCCGGGCGGGCCGCCCCGGCCTCGCCCGACCCGGCGGTGGCGTTCACCCAGGTGACCGCCGCGGCGCGCAATCTGGAGGTCACGCTGGCTGGGGCCGCTCTCGTGGGGGACAACCTCGGAGCGTCCCTTGACGCGGCTCGATCCGATTCCCGCTACGCCCAGATCCTGTTCCTGTTCCTCGCGGGTCCCGGCGTGGTGCTTGCCACGGTCCTGACGGTTGTCGTGGCGGGCGCGGGCTCGGACCGGCGCCGCCGGGAGCAGGCCCTGCTGCGGACCCGTGGCTTGCGGCCCGCTCAGGTCATTGGCTTGGCGGCGGTCGAGGCAGGAGCCGTGGGGATCGCTGGCGCTGCCCTCGGGCTGGCCGCCGCGGCGGTGATCGGTCGTGTCGCCTTCGGGTCGGCATCCTTGGGCGCCTCCCCATTGTCCGCTGTGGCCTGGGCTGCTGCTGCCGCCCTCACCGGCCTCGCCGTCGCGGCACTGGCCGTGCTCCTGCCAACGGTCCGAGATCTCCGCTCGACAAGTGTGATGGCGGCCCGCTCGACCGGCCGGGGGGCGCGACTGCCGCTGTGGGCCCGGCTCGGGGTCGACATCGTCGTGCTGGCGATCTCCGCCCTGGTCTTCTGGTCGGTCGCCCGCACCAAGTACACCCTCGTCCTCGCGCCGGAGGGTGTGCCCACCATCTCCGTCAACTACTGGGCGTTCCTCGGCCCGATCCTGCTATGGCTCGGCTCCGCCATGCTGCTGTGGCGGGTGTGTGAACTGCTGCTGCGCAGGGGCGTGGGCCCGATCCGCAGCCTCATCCGACCCATAGCCGGGCCACTTTCGGCAACATCGGTGGCGTCCATGAGCCGACGCCGCATAACCCTTGCCCGGTCGGTGGTCCTGCTAGCGCTCGCCGTCTCCTTCGCGGTCTCGACGGCGACCTTCACCGCCACCTATCGCCAGCAGGCCGAGGCGGACGCTCTGCTGACCAACGGAGCCGACGTCACGGTCACTCAGGCCGCCCCGACGGCCACCGACGGGACCGGTTCCCTCACGGCCATTCCCGGTGTCAGGGCGGTCGAGCCGTTGCAGCACCGGTTCGCCTACGTCGGAGCCGACCTTCAGGACCTGTACGGGGTGCGCCCGTCGACCATCGTCGACGCGACTGCGCTCGCCGACGCATACTTCAGTGGCGGCACCGCACGCGAGCTCATGGCACAACTTGCGGCCAATCCGGACTCGGTGCTGGTAAGCCAGGAGACGATCACCGATTTCCAGCTCAGCCCGGGAGACCTCATCAACCTGCGCCTGCAGGACGCCACCACCCAGGAGTACATCGAGGTTCCCTTTCATGTCGTGGGGGTGGGCAAGGAGTTCCCCACTGCTCCCAGCGACAGCTTCCTCATCGCCAATGCCGACTACATCGCGTCGGCAACCGGAAACCCTGCCATCGGGACCTATCTGATCGACACGGGCGGGCGAAATCAGGCAGCCGTCGCAGATCAGGTCCGCTCGGTCCTGGGGCAGGACGTCACGGTGACCGACATCACGCAGGCCCGGTCGCACGTCGGCTCCAGCCTGACGTCGGTGGATCTCGGTGGACTGAGCAGGCTCGAGCTCGGCTTCGCTGTGGTGATCGCCGCCGCTGCCGGCGGTCTGGTCCTCGCCCTCGACCTCGCCGAGCGCCGCCGCACCTTCGCCCTTACCCGGGTTCTCGGTGCGACGTCGCGACAACTGCGAGGACTGGTGAGTAGCGAAACCGCGGTCGTGACCGTTTTCGGTCTCGTCGGCGGTGCCGTAGCCGGGTGGGCGCTGTCGCGCATGCTCGTCGCGGTGCTCAACGGGGTGTTCGATCCTCCGCCGTCCACGATCGCCGTGCCGTGGGCCTATCTGGGAATCACCACGGCAGTCATCGCGGCGGCGGTCGCCCTGGCGTCGGTGGTGGGTGGGCGCAACCTCAACCGACCTGCGGTCGAGGAACTCCGGGAACTGTGATTGCCGGGGGTGGTTGACAGCCACCCCGGCATCGCCTCGGGCTAGCCCTGGGCTAGGTCGGGGCTTTCACCGGAGTGACGTGTCGTTGAACCGAAAAGTGATCCTGAGCAGCAAGGATAGGGGTAACTGGACAGCACCTGACCAGTTACGTTCAAGCTTAGTCGACGTGAGAGGCCTGGCTCTCATGGTGTCGATGAACCCCATGATCAGCGGTTGCGGGGGTCGAGTTCCCCGGCGAAGAAAACCGTCGCGGACTTCAAGATCGCGTTGTCCTCGTCAAGGCGGCGGACCTTGGCCTTCAACGCCTTGATCTCAACCAGCTCCTCGCAGGTAGCGCCGTGACGTTGCCCGCCATCGACCTGGGACTGGATCACCCACCGGCGCACGGACTCCTTGCCGACACCGAGCTGCTTGGCCACCACCGCGGAGGCGGCCGTGAGAGGAGTACTCGCCCCGGTGGTCATTGACCAGTCGTAGCGCTCTGGCCTTGAGTCCTTCATCGATCCTCTTCGGCATGGTGCCCATCCTCCTGGACTCAAACAGGAGCGGCATCAAACCTGGGACGCCTCAACCGCTTGATCTCCCCGGCCTCCACGGTGCTCACACCCGCCCGGTGACCGACGTCGACCTCAGCCCTGCCGGCACCACTTACGCACCGACTCCGCCGTGGCCACCCCGAGCAGCTCAGCGACCTGACTCATCGCCGCCCACTCCGATTCATGATCGGCACGGATCTCCCCGACCATCCGCACCGCCCGCTGCTTCAACTCAGGCGGATACCTCCGCGAGATGTTCCCTGACATGACCCCATCCTTCCCAAGGATCAACGTCTCCAGACTCGCCGGGGCGGTTCACCGGGCACTACCCGCACCCAGCGGCTAAGCCAACCCACCACCTGCCCCCACGATCTGGAACACGTCTGACCGGACCCGAGCCCACCCTGGAGCCCACCCCGAGCACCCTCGGGCCATTGTCCTACCCCCACGGCACAATCACGCCCCCACGAACGACTCAACGCCCCGCCACCACATCAAACCAAGATCACGAAAGATCAAGGCTAACTTGTCGATATGGCGATGGATGGGTCGGAGCCGGCCGTCCTACTGGTGGAGGACGATGACATCATCGGCCGAAACCTCCAGATCGGCCTGATCGCACATGGCTACCCCGTGACGTGGCAGCGCACCGGGTCCGGTGCTTTGGCCGAGGCCGAAACCCGTCCTTACGGCGTGGTGCTGCTGGATCTCGGCCTGCCGGACATCGACGGTCTCGATGTCGCCCGGGATCTGCGGCACCGGTTCCCCGACATCCTCATCGTCATGCTGACCGCTCGCGGTGACGACATCGATGTCGTCGTGGGACTTGATCTCGGAGCCGACGAATACCTCGTCAAGCCGATCTCGCTATCGGTGCTCCTGGCTCGGATGCGAGCCCTTCTCCGCCGCCGCAGTGCCCTGCACGATCAAGACGATGAAGCGTCGGTGATCGAGGTCGGGGCACTCGTCATGGATACCAGCCGGTACCAATGCCACGTCGACGGTGTAGCGGTGAAGTTGCGGTCCAAGGAGTTCGACTTGCTGGCCGCACTGTGTCGCCGCGCTGGTGAGGGAGTCCGACGGGAGGTCCTCATGGCCGAGGTTTGGGACGACAACTGGCACGGATCGACGAAGACGTTGGACGTGACCATGGCCGCGCTGCGACGGGCGCTCGATACCGCCGCTTCGGCATCGGGGGGTACTGCGGACTCGGCTCCGGTCATCACGACACTGCGTGGGCACGGGTACCGGCTCGAACGGCCGGAGCAGGCGTCGCGATAGCGAAGCCCTGGCGCAGGCATTGCCGTGCGGTGGGGCGCGACACCGCAGATATCGATTTGTGGGTCGACATCACTGAATGCTGGAGCCGTTGGCGGCCTCGCCCGGCGTCGTGACGCCCTCGGATCCGAACTGCACAGTGAATGTGATCTGTGCCCCTCCGAGAGGCGAGCCGTTCCCTACTGCGAGTGTCCCGCCATGAGCCCTGGCGACGGCCGCGACGATCGCCAGACCCAGACCGGCGCCACCGGAGCCGCGTGCGGCGTGGGCCCTGCTGAACCGTTCGGTCGCCGTGGGCAGGATCCGAGCGGAGAATCCCGGTCCGTCATCGGCCACGACGATGGACAGCAGCGCTGGCCCCGTCGGTGAGCGATGGGTCGTCGCCGACACCTCGATGCGACGGGCGCCGGCTGCGTTGGCGTTGACGATGAGATTGGACAGCGCTCGCTCGACCATCGCCGGGTCCACGGCGACGGTGATGTCCGGTGAGTGAGTCGTGAGGTCCGCAGAGCCCAAGCCGGACAGGCGGGACACGGCCGTGAACAGCCAGGGTTGAAGCGGCAACGGTTCCAACCGTGGGTGCTCGCCCCCGTCAAGGCGTGCCAGGACCAGGAGGTTGTCAGCCAGCCCCGACAGGCGCTCGGCGGCGGACAAGGCACGACGGACCCCGTCGCGAATGTCGTCGACGTTCGGCTCGTCGAGGGCCAGCTCCAACTCTCCCCTCAGCAGTGTCAGCGGAGTCCGCAGGTCGTGGCTGGCGTCATCGACGAATGCCCGCTCCCGCTCGACCGCGAGTGAGAGCCGGTCGAGCATGCCGTTCAGCGTCGACGCCAGGTCGTCCAACTCGTCACCGGTTCGCGGAGGCGGGAGCCGCCGAGGACCGATGTCGTGTCCCAGTAGTTCAGCCGCCTCGGTCATGTGACGGACCGGGATCAGGGAGGCGCCGACGACGAACCACGAAACCACCGATACCGCCCCCACAAGCAGTCCCATGGCGACCGTGGCGAGAACGGCGAGGCGGTAGCGTGCCGTTTCCAGGTCCTCCAATCGCGAGGCGACGACGACGACATTCCCGTCCAGCGGCGTGGTGTGCACTCGCAACTCGCCTGTGACCTCGACAATGGTCGGGCGGTCGAGCGCGGCCGCCAGCTGAGCGTCGTCGATCAGCGGCGCGGTTGTGAGACCCGGCGATGCCGTGACGACGCGACGGGAGGGGTCAAGGAGTTGCGCGAGCGGATCGACGATCGGCTCGCCTGTCGTGAGCGAGCGGACGACCTCGCCCGATCGTGTACGTAAACCGTCGTCCACGGCGGCGTCGATCTGATCGTCGGCGACCACGACGAGTGCCCAGAGGGCGAGCAGCCCGACGATGGTCATCGCGACAGCGACCACCCTGGTCGTTCGCCCACGTACACCTACTCTGCGTGCTCCGCGCATCCTCATCACATTCTTACCCTGTCACTGTCACGGTCTGCCCCATGACTGACACGTACAAGTCAACGACCGCTGCCACACGGCCCGGACCCGCCTACCGTCAACCCGTCATGGAACTGCTCAATAAGGTGCCCGAGGTCACACTGTATTTCTGGATCATCAAGATCCTGGCCACAACGGTCGGTGAAACGGCCGCCGATTACCTCAACGTCGACCTCGGCTTCGGGCTCAATTACACGTCGCTGGTGACGTTTGCTCTGCTGGCCGTCTTGCTGGTGGTCCAATTCCGCACGAGCCGATACGTGCCCGGCGTCTACTGGAGCGTCGTTCTGGTGATCAGTGTCGCCGGCACATTGGTCACGGATAACCTCACGGACAATCTGGGGATCTCGCTGACCGTTAGCACCGCCGTGTTCGCCGTTCTTCTGGCGCTCGTGTTCGTGGCTTGGTGGAGCCGCGAGCGGACCCTGTCTATCCACAGCATCATCAGCGTCCCCCGCGAGGCCTTCTACTGGCTCACCGTCCTGGTCACTTTTGCTCTGGGAACGGCCGCGGGTGACCTCTTCTCCGAGGGGGTGGGCCTCGGCTACGCCGTCTCGCTCGCCATCTTTGTGGGGATCATCGCTCTCGTCGCCATCGCTCACTTCGTCCTGCGCTGGAACGCGGTCGGGACCTTCTGGGTGGCCTATGTGTTGACCCGCCCACTCGGCGCCAGTCTGGGCGACCTGCTGTCCCAGCCCCGCGATGCCGGCGGCCTCGGACTGGGCGCCACCGGCACCAGCTATCTGTTCGTCGGACTCATGATCGTCCTCGTGGCCTACTTGACGTGGAGCAAGCGCGACCGAACTCCACCGGAGCTCGTGGCCGCCGAGGTCGCAGCCTGACCCAAGCAGATGGCTATCGTCGAGACCATGAGGTTGCTCGTCGTCGAGGACGACAGCGCCGTCGCGGACCTCCTCGGCCGTGCGTTGCGACGCGAGGGCTACGCCGTCGACATCGCTCCCGACGGCGACGAGGCGCTGTGGTTGTCGAGCGAGAATGCCTACGACGGGATAGTCCTCGACGTGATGATCCCGGGAGCCGACGGGTTCGAGGTGGTCAGGCGTTTGCGAGCCAGCGAACAGTGGGTCCCCGTACTCCTGCTGACAGCGCGCGACGGCGTTGATGACCGAGTTCACGGGCTCGATGCGGGTGCCGACGACTACCTGGTGAAGCCCTTCGCCATGGCCGAGTTGTCGGCGCGGGTCCGGGCTCTGACCCGGCGGGCACCTCAGGAGCGGCCACCCATCATCCAGGTGGGAGACCTCGTACTGGATCCGGCGAGCCGTCGCGTCAGCCGTAACGGCTCCGGTGTGACGCTGTCGCCCAAGGAGTTCTCGCTCCTGCACGAGCTCATGCGACACCCCGGGCGGGCGCTGTCACGAACCCATCTCCTCGAGCACGTGTGGGATTTCGCCTATGACGGGACATCCAATGTCGTCGACGTCTACATCGGATACCTCCGCGAGAAACTGGACCGTTCCTACGGCCGGCGAAGCATCGTCACCGTGCGCGGCGCCGGCTATACGGTTGTCGATGATCGCGCCGCGTCCGATCACTGAAAGCACGGTGGCCCGATCGGCCCCGGATTCTTTGCCGCGTCAGCGGGATACCTGGGTCCTTTCGGGCGGCATCGGCCCGATCCGGACTCGGCATGCCAAGGCGCTGCTCGCCAAGCGTTGATCCCAAACGGCCATCACCGTCGGGCCTCTGACAACGCCAATGCGTTCGCCAGATGAATACTGTCAGCTTCTCGAGGTGGCTGCTCGTAGCAAAGCCCCTGCACGCGGCGGCCGATCTCCGCGGTCAGCTCGCCAAGGACGACATCGCACCAATACCACTCCTATTCGTTTCGCGCGCGCTCCCACCGTGGCGATGACCGTCCCTGGACCCGACTGGCCACCCGGCGACCGGCCGACCGGGCGACCGGCCGACCGGGCGGCCAGGAGCGGCAAGCAGGCCGAACCCGGCGACGCCGACCGGCCCGGCCTGGTCGTCCCTACCAGAGGGGTTCCTGCTGAAGCGGTCCACGCCCGAGCAGCTCATCGACGGGGCCCACACCGGTCAAGACCCACCTCGCGCCGCCGCTGGCCAACGCAGCCGGTGCTACGACGTCACGGGATCGTCACCGCGTCCCGGCGACACACCCGACGCAGTTCTCGTACTGTCGTCCGCAGTGGCAACGAACGGCCCGGCAGTCCTCGACACAGCCCAGATAGGATATCGATGACGACGTCAGCTACGGCCGGCGGCACCACCGCCCCCGACGCGGTTGCGAACGCCCCCGCGAATGACACGGTCGCTCGCGCGGCAGCCCTGGTCGTCAGGCTGATAGCGGCAGCGCTGTGGTTCACCAATCTGGCCTGGAAAGTGCCGCCAGATTTCGGCCGTGAGGACAACGCCGGTCTGTACTTCTTCACCGGTCTGGCTGTCGAGCATCCGGTCTTCCAACCCTGGAGCGATTTCGTCGCCGACGTCGTCCTTCCGAATTTCACGGTCTTCGCCTGGGTGACGTACGTGACCGAGTGGGCCCTGGCGGTGTTCCTGCTCCTCGGCCTGCTGACCAGGCTGTGGGCACTGGTGGCGATCGGTCAGTCCGTGGCGATCTTCCTCTCGGTGGGGGCGGCGCCCGACGAGTGGGAGTGGTCGTACTTCCTCATGATCGCCGTCCACCTCGCCATCCTGGGCTTCGCCTCCGGCCGGGTGCTGGGCGTCGACGCGTGGCTGCGGCCGCGCCTGCTAGCCGCCCGTGGTCGGCTAGCCCGCCTGGTGCGGATCGCGACCTGAGCCGAGCCCGCACGCCGGACGCGGCGCTGGACGTGGTGCCAGGGCGACGCGCCACCGGAATTCTTCCCGTGGTGGTCGGCATCGCCGCTACCGTGCCGATCGTCGTCTACGTCGCGACGGCGCCGGCCAGGCTGCGCTACCCGTACGACCTGCATTGGATGGAGGGGTCGTCGGTCGACATCGCCCGACGGGTGTCACTGGCAGAGCCGCTCTACACCGCGCCCACACTGGACTTCGTCTCGTGGCCGTACCCGCCGCTGTACTACTGGGTCGCCGGCGGGCTGTCCTGGATCATCGGGCCCGGTTACCTGCCGCTGCGACTGGTCTCCCTCGCCGCCGCACTCGCCGTCCTCGGCCTGGTCGCCGTGATCGTCACCCGGCGCACGGGTCATGCGCTGGCCGGTCTCGTGGCGGCGGGCGCCTATGCGGGGACCTTCCAGCTGTCCGGTTCGTGGGCGGACATCGGCCGAGTCGACTCGCTCATGCTGGCGTTGCTGCTGGCCGGCGTGGTGGCCGCACAACGAGCGAGCACGATCCGCCACGGGCTGCTCGTCGGGCTGTTGCTCGGCGCCGCGGTGATGACGAAGCAGAACGCCGTGCTTGTCGCCCTGCCCCTCCTGGCCGTGACCGGGTGGCGGCACCGCCGGGTGCTGTGGTCGGCGGTGCCCGCATTCGTCGCTGCCGTCCTGGTGCCCAGCGCCATCGAGCAGTGGCGCAGCGACGGGTGGTACGGCGAAGTGGTGGGCCTGCAACTAATCGGGCACGGCGTCGCCGCCGACCGGATCCTCGGATTCTGGCCGGCCGATGTCGTCGCGCCGCTCGCGGGCCTCGTGCTCGTCGTGAGCTGGGCCACCGTCGCCCGGCGACGGCAGACCGGCGCCGGCGGTTGGCGTGCGGTGGCCGGGGACGTCGAACTCATCGCCTGCGTCGGCCT
>Ga0163154_10005649_pt1 | contig 15746 bp, 13 predicted proteins | sample OliLakLV19MP9P1_FD_148649 | JGI IMG/M metagenome (GOLD analysis project Ga0163154, IMG submission 148649) | Freshwater microbial mat bacterial communities from Lake Vanda, McMurdo Dry Valleys, Antarctica - Oligotrophic Lake LV.19.MP9.P1 | ecosystem: Environmental > Aquatic > Freshwater > Lake >... | reverse complement strand
TGGGAAGCATCGACGTACAGCAGGTAATACTCGACGTTCAGTCACTCGACCGCCTCGACAATGCGGTCGTCGCCGCGCGGGCGCGCGCCGGTGAGGCGCGGCGGTCTGCGGAGCAGCGCCGGGTCCCGTGGCAGCAACGCCGGATGGAGGCCGAGGGGCTGCGGCGGATCGAGGCGCGGCAACGCACGCTCGAGCGCGCCGAAGAGCTCGAACGAGCGCAGGCGACCCAGGACGAGCAGACAGGCATGCGGCACGCGCGCGGCACGCGCGAGCTCGCGCTCGAAGACAGAAGTGAACGCAGTGATAGCGGCGAAGTCCACGCCGAACGAACGAGGAACGACCGATGAACAACACCTTGATGTACCTGGCCTACGGCCTGGGCGGGACCACACTGGTCGCGGGGTCCTTCTTCCTCGCCATTGCGCTCTCGGGAACCCCGATGAACGCCATGAAGGGCGTCGGCGGGCTCTTCCCGCCCAAGCCCACCGCAGATGTGACACCCCAGACGGCGCCCCTAGAGGTCGAGCAACAGCTCGAGGGCGACACCCGTAGCGTTGATCAGATCTTCGATGCGGCGCGCAGCCCGTTGACGGCCTTCAGCCTGCAGGACCCTTTCTCGACGCAAGAGCTATCGACCCTCGAGCACCGGCTGCGCCTGAAGCTGGAGGAGGTCGATCGACGCGGGCGAAGCCTCGACGAGCGCGAGGGGCACCTCGACCGCGATGCCGAGTATCTCGAGCGCCAGTTCAAGGAGCTCGAGCGCATCAAGGCAACGATCCTGACCCAGAGCGACGAAGCGCAGGCCGTCGGGGACGAGATCGAAGCCAACCGGCGCGCCTTCGCCGCTCGCGAGGTCCAGGTCTACAAGAGCATGGCGCCACAGTTCGAAGAGGGCGAAGCCGAGGTCGGCGCGGCCAAGCTCGTCGACGTTTATGACGCCGAAGAGGCTGCCAAGATCCTCCGCCACTTGCCGGACGAAAGGGTGACCGAGCTGATGACCGCGATCCTCGTCGCCTTCCCCGACAAGCACCGGAACTACATGCGGGCCTACCAGCTCGCCAAGACGCCCTGATAGTCCTCAAGGAATCAGCGTTTCGCGTCGATCCCCACGCAGGTCTCGGGCAGAGACCTACCCCCCGTAGTCAGCCATGGATCTGAACACAATCATCGGCTTCGTCATGGCGTTCGGCCTCGTGCTGTACGCCATGGCGATCGGCCCCGGCGGGGTGACGGTCTTCTATGACACGCCGTCGGTGATCATGGTCTGCGGCGGGACGATCGCAGTGACGCTGTTTGCGTTCCCTGGGCCGGACCTGAAGCAGGTCTTCAAGGTCATCATGATCGCGGTGATGCGTAAGTCTCCGTCACCGACGGAGGAGATCGAGCGCATCGTCGAGTACGCAAACCTCGCGCGCAAAGAGGGGTTGCTCGCCCTCGAGTCGAAGTTGGCCTCCGTCGACGACAAGTTCTTCGCCAAAGGCATCCAGCTCGTCATCGACGGCTTCTCCGCTGACACGGTGCGCGACATCATGGAGCTCGAGGCGGAGTGGGAGGATCAGCGGCACGCCACGGGGCGCAAGATCACCGACTACATGAGCATGATGTGCCCGGCCTTCGGGATGATCGGGACGCTGGTAGGCCTCGTGCAGATGCTCCAGGACCTCTCCGACCCGGGCTCGATCGGCCTCGGTATGGCGGTGGCCCTCCTGACGACGCTCTACGGCGCCGTCGGCGCGAACATGATCTTCATCCCATTGACCATCAAGCTCGAGCTCGTCGCGAAGAGCGAGGTCTTGCTCAGGAAGCTCATGGTCGAGGGCATCGTTGCCATCCAATCAGGTGAGAAGCCGCAGCTCATCAAAGAGAAGCTGAAGGGTTTCTTGGCGCCGAGGAGCCGCGCCACTGTCGGATCCGACGCTTGATCCTCAGCGGAATGGCCGAAGGAGCGCTGCGACATGGGCGAGAAAGTCAAGATCAAGACGGTTGAAGAAGGGATCGATGGGGCGCCGCCCTGGATCGCGACCTTCGTCGACATGATCTCGCTGCTCGTCACCTTCTTCATCCTGCTGTTCTCATTCAGCAGCATCAAAGAGTTCGAGACGTTCTCGAGCCCGAAGAACATCCTTGGCAAGCGCGGGACGGTCCCGTCCAAGGGCAACTCGATGACTGCACCTGATGACGATTTGATGCTAGCGATGGACGTCTCTCGGGGCTCCCGTGTACGGCACGCGCGGCCGGTTGACCAGTTATCGGACAGCCTCGAGGAGATGGGCCAGAGGATGACGAGCGACCACCAGCAGATCGACCTGCGAACCACCGGCGATGGCCTGCGCGTCGAGTTCGACGATGACGCCACCTTCGCTCCGGGGAGCGTCGAAGTGCCAACCTCGCTCGAGCGCGCCTTGAAGGAGCTGGCAACCACCGTCAGGAACTACCCTCTCGTCGTCCTGGTCGAAGGGCACACGGACGGCTCCTTCCGTCCGTCGAATCGTTTCCCCGACGCGGTCGCGATGAGCGTCGGCCGCGCGCGCGCGGCAGCCGACGTCCTGACGCGGAGCGGAGGCCTCGAGCCGGCGCTCGTGCAGGTTTCTGGGCTCGCCAACGACTCGCCCCGAAAGGTCGAGGACGACAATGCGCTCGCCCGCCGCGCGAATCGCCGCGTGTCCGTCCGGCTCGTCGCGATGAGTCGTGAGCGCGCGAAGGTCCACGAGGAGGCGCTGGCGCGATGACCAAGGTCATCGTCCAGAAGGTCAAGAAGAAAGGCGCGCCTGCGTACATGGTGTCGTTCGGCGACATGATGACGCTGATCCTCTGCTTCTTCATCCTGCTCGTCGCGCTCGCAGAGGAGCGGCAGTACGGATTGATGGCGAAGGGGATCGGCTCGTTCGTCGTCGCGCTGAAGTCGCATGGACTCGAGGGCATCCTCTCCGCTTCGGAGAAACAGGACATCCACGAGCAAGTGCGCCGCCGGTTCAATCTGCCGCCCGAAGAAGACCCCGAGCGGCGAGCGCCCCACACGGAGGCGGCCCTGCACGAGCTCCTGCGGGCGGAGCACATCGAGGCGCTCCAAGCGCGCGACGAAGTGCGGCAGCTCGGCGTCGCGAACTTCGAACAGGGCGAGGGCACCCTCACCTCCAGCGCGCGGAGATTCCTGGACGAGCTGGCCGATTCGCTGCGCCCCGGCCGCGGGCAGACCCTGGTCCTGGAGGGACACGCAAACGACGCCGGGCAGGCCTACTTCGGTGATAACGCGTGGCTGGCTCAGGTTCGGGCACGAAGCGTCCGAAACTACTTGATCGAGAGGCACGACTTCGACCCACGCAGGGTCGAGGCACGCGCCTGGTTCGGCGAGCTCCCGGAGACCGGGATCGCCGCCCAAGGCGTCGACGCGCGGCTCGTTACCCCACCCAAGTGAGCCCTCATGGCCAACGAAGATAACAAGGACAGCCCGGCGAAGGCGGACGAGAAGCAGAAGGGCGGCAAGGGGCCGCTCAAGCTTCTGGTCGGCGTCGTGCTGTTGATCGCGACGGGGGGCGGCGTCGCGATGATGGCGATGCCAAAGAAATCGAAGGGTCCCGACACCTTCGGTGGCCCGTGGTCGTTCGCGTTCACAGAGGTCATCGCGAACACCCTCGACGACAACTTCTCGCGCTTCATCAAATTCGCGCCGACCTGCAGCTACTTCGCCTACGAGCAGGCCTACGCCGATCTGCGCAAGGCGGACCCGGACTTCAATCCTTCCATCGACGAGGCAATGACCAATGTGGTCGCTAGCTTCAGGCTGCTCGAGATCATGAAGGACGGCAGCGGCGAGGAGCTCGCACTTGCCGCGCGGCTCGAGGAGGTCCTCGAGTCAATTCTCTTCCCCGTGCACGTCGGCGAGTCCGTCCTGCCCCTCGAGACCGATCCGGAGAGCGGGCTGAGGGTCGGTGACTCCCAGGACCGCTTCGGCACATTCCGGGGCGCGTTCCGCGAGCACTTCATCGAGGTGGACGCAGCCGCAAAGACTTTGAAGCTCGCCGATGGGGACATCCTGACGTATGGCGGCTCCGAGGCCGACTTCGAGCTCAGGACCGCGGATGGTCGCAAGCTGTTCCTCGACCTCACGAAGCTGAAGCCGAAGTTCAAGGGCAAGGTCAACGTCGGAATCCACGGCCGCATCCGCCAGGTCCACCTGGGACGGAAGCTCGCCCAGTAGCGCTGACCGCCAGAGCACCGACAGCGCGGAACTGCCAGAGCAGTACCTACCCACCCGTGAGGACCAACGTCAGCCAGGCCGAGATCGACGCCTTGCGCTCCCGCGCGAGCCGTCCTGCTCGTTCCGTCGACGTCGCGTTGCGGGACTTCGCGCACCCACGGACGCTGTCGAAGGAGCGGCTGCGACACCTGTCGAAGTCGCTCTCCGCGCGGCTCGGGACGATCGCGAACAACCTCGCCGGCCCGCTGCGCAACTACCACAAGCTGCAGCTCGGCGAGGTCGCTGAGGTCACGGCGCACGGCCTCTTCGACGACTTCGTCAAACCCTTCATCGTGTTGGGTTTCCCCTGTGAGGGGCGCCTCGGCTGGCTCGTCTGGGACTCCAGCTCTGCGGCAGCGGCATGTGACATCGTGCTGTCCGGACCCGTCCCGCCGGCCGTCGAGGGAGAGGCGCCCGTTGCGCGCAACAACGCTGCACTCGAGGCCTCCGGCAAGGGGCTCTCGCGCACCGAGAGCTGCGTCGTGTCGAGCCTCCTCGACGCCATCGTCGCTCAGCTCGCCGAGGCGCTGCACCTCGAGGTGAAGCGCGGCGAGATCTGGCAGGAGCCCGAGGAGCTCACCACGCTCGAGGACCTCGGCCCTGACGCCGACAGCCGCCGCCTCCTGGTGCACCTCGTCTTCGAGGGCCCTGGCGGCCCGAGCGAGATGCGCATCTACCTGCCCGGCGTCGTCGCGGAGGACGCCGAAGAGGGCGCCGCAGTCACCGCCGCCGCGCCGCCGCACCTTGCGCGGGTCAGTGTCAAGCTCTCGGTCGAGCTCGGCGCGACGATGGTGCCACTGCGAGAGCTCCTGCAGCTCGAGGTCGGCGACGTGATCCCGCTGCAGGTGCAAATCGGACAGACGGTCGACGTACGCGTCGAGGAGCACGTCCACGCCCGCGCCCGCTTCGGCGCCCACCGCGGCCGCATGGCCGTGGTCCTCGAGCAGCTCACGTCCGCCCAGGACGAAGAGATCACTCCAGACGACTAACGGATAAGAACGCAACGACCATGGCGAACTCGAAGGACAATCTGGAGCGCGCGATCGACGACGCCGCGGAGGCCGTGTCGGTGCAGGCGGCGGTGCTCGACGAGCTGACGGCGGGTAAGTCCACCGGTCAACCGATCGGGATGGACGCGCTGCTCGACGTACCGGTCCGAGTGACCGTGCAGATCGGCCGATCGCGCCTGACTCTCGGCGAGCTCGTACGACTCGGGCCCGGGAGCCTCATCCCCCTCGATCGCGAGGCGCACGAGCCCGCGGACATCCTGATCAACGGGAGGATCGTCGCCCGCGGCGAGGTCGTCACGATCGATAGCACCTACGGCGTGCGCATCACGTCGGTGACAAAGGACTGACCTGCCGGCGAGACAGTCCCGCTCGCCCACGACGTGCTCTCACCCGGCGCCGCGAGGCGCGCTCGACGTCGGCGCGTCATCCTTGGTGCGCTCGTCGCGCATGCGGTCCGCGACCTCGCACAGGGGTTGGAGCTGTCCAGGCCGCCCGATCAGGTCGCCGATGCGCGTCTGGGCGAGGCGCTTCTCCTCGGCGATGATCGCCTGGTTCAATGTGCTGTGCAGCGGGCAGAGGCGCACCCCGTGACTCTTGATGTCCAGCGGGCACGACTCGATGCGCACGATCGGGTCGACGCAGTTGACGACCTCGAGCATCGTGAGGTCGCGTGGGTCCTTGACGAGGGCGTAGCCCCCGCCAAGGCCGCGCTGACCACTGATGATCCCGCTGCGCACGAGGGGCTGGAAGACCTTCGGCAGGTAGCTCATCGGCACCTGGGTGGCCTCCGAGAGCTGGTGGGTCGTCTGCGGATACCCAGGGTTCTGGGCGAGCCAGACGACGGCGCGCAGGGCGTACTCTGCGGTCTGACTGAGGGCCATGGTGTTCGGGATCGGCGCGCGGGCTTCCGGCCGGACTTGGTTCGTCGGGGCGCTCGCGGAGGGTAGCACAATACTCCCCGCGCTGGCTTCGCAAGTCCTGACGGGTGAACGCGCCCCCGAAACGAGTCAGGGCGCCGTCGTGTCAGCGACGGCGCCCCGGAGTCAACTCCTCAGGCTCGCCCCCCTGGCAGGGGCCGTGTTGGGTTCGGGGTCCGAGTCAGTCGGACCACGAAGCTCGTCATGGATTGAAGGTCACGCTGCACGCGTTGCTGAAGTTCTGGGTGGAGCCACCACCCGACATGTCGCGGTGCCAGTACTGGAAGTGCCACGTCTCGCCCGCAGCCGCGGTGATGAAGCCGTTGGGCCCCGGGATGCTGAGCGGGTTGATGGTCGTCGAGTACGTGCGTGCCGCGCCGCTGTTCTGGACAGAGGTCACGTAGCGTCCGGCGTTCGCGACGCACAGGCGACCGAGGCCGCCGCCCGCCATGTTCACGTTCTGCGTCGTGCGCGAACCGATCAGGTAGCCCGCCGCGTTGGGCGTGACGTTTTCACAGTACGCGCGATGGGTGTTGCCGAGGGCTTGAGTCCCCTCGATCCACATCCAGGACGAGTCCGCGCCGAACGTGGCCGAACCGCCGTTGTCGTTCGCGTCACAGAACTGCCGGCCGACCGCGATCTCTGCCGAGTTGTCGATCGTCGGGATGTCGACGGTGTACCCCTCGAGCCTCCCGCCATTCGCGCCGGTGTAGTCGGTCCACACGATCGCCGCATCGTCCGATGAGGACACGGACTCACCGTCCCACACCGTGGCGACGCGGGGGAACCGCTCGGCGGTACCGGAGAAGGCGAGGTTCTGGTGGCGCTCCGCCAGGGCGAGATACGCGTTGGTCGACGAATCCGACACGTGGCCCGCGCAGTAGTAGATGTCACGGTCCGTCCCGGCGGGGTTCCCGAAGAAGACCTCTTCGTAGGCGAGGTACCACGCATCGCCGTCGGTGGCGATGTGAGGGCTACGCTGGTCGAGCTCGCCGTCGACGTCCTCCATCGTCAGGCTGATCGAGTTCGAAGCGAACGCCAGACCGTTCGTGATCACCTTGGCGTAGATGCTCCGCTGCCGTGCCGGCGTGCCACTGAGCGTCGGGAAATCGCGCTCGTACGCGATGATCGAGGGGCGATCGGCTTCGGTCTCGAGGTTGACGTCGAGACGCGATGTCACGGTTGGCCAGGAGCAATTCGTCGCCGAGTCGACGACGAAGTTTCCGGCGCCGAGGGTCGTGCTGCCGCTCCACACGACGCGCCGCGCCTCGATCGAGCCGAAGCCTGCGTTCGTGGCGCGGGTCCACGCGATCGTCCAATAATCGCCGAAGAGCTCAGCATCGCCGTGGGTCTCCGAGATCGTCGTGTGGATCGTGTCATCGGCCGAGCTCTCGACCGTCGTCACATTCGTCACGAACGAGCCGTCCCAGTCGACGATGCGGTACTGGACGTCGCGGTCGGTGGTGGAGTTCTCGAATGCCCAAACGACACAGAAGTAGCTGTTCACCACGCTGTCCCAGTTGTTGCCGCCGACGTCGGGGTGGAGCTTCCGGAAGCAACAGGTGCTGATCTGGAACTGCGCGCCGATGAGCGCGCGCGTCGAGGCGTTGACAAGCTGGCCCTGGATGGAGCCACTACCAGCGGCGTCCTCCTCCGCGACGACGAGCAGGCGGTTCGCGCCGAAGTGGTAGGCCACCTTCGGCGTGATCCAGCTATCGGAAGTGATTTCGACAGGGAAGGACGTCCCCTGCGTGCCGGCACCCGTGAAGCTCGTGAGGTAGCAGTCGGAGTTCGTCGCGGAGGTGTACTCCTCCCAGACCACCCAATACTGGTTCTGGCCACCGTCGTAGCACATGTCGGGGCGGTCGTCGTCCTGGGCGCCGAAGCCGCTCGAGAACGACGTGACGCGCGGGTCGATCGTCAGCGGCAGGACGGCGTTCGCGAGGAACGCGGCCGGGACGCGAAATTCGATGCCGTCACCCGTCCAGGTACGCGGGATGGCCTGCCGGGCGCCGGTCGCGTCCAGCACGAATGCGTCGCCGTAAACGACGTGCCCGAGGGTCGGGTGCACGAAGAACAGCCCGTCCGCGCGGTCGAGGACCGCGAGCTCGGAGCCGACGGCGAGCTCGACGACGAGCTCACCAACGCCCGGCAGGCTGTCGAACACGAACGTCTGCTCGACGCCGTCGAGGTCGAGGTGGTAGACCTCGCGCAGCGACGGGTGGGTCAGGGTCACTTGTCCGTCGCGCTGGGCGACGGCGCCGACACCGAGCGACAGCGACTCGCCGCCGACGGTCGCGCGACGCATGCTGAAGCCGACCGGGTACTCCTGCGGCGAGGCCTTGCCGAACACGGGAAGGAACGTGAAGCCCTCTTCGCCGAAGCTCGCACGGTAGTCACGGCCGCGGACCCAGACGTGTCCGTCACCGGGCTCGGTGACGAGGACCTCGGTCATGCGCTCGCGGATGGAGAGCGCGCCGCTCATCTGGGGCGGGAGACCCTCGTGGGACTTCTGCGTCCCGATGAGGCGGGATTGCTCGACCGAAGCCGGCGACTCCGTGACGTTCCATGCGGGCGCGCCCGGCGCGACGACCTGGCTGGAGGCGCGCTTCGAAACAGCATGTTCAGGCGCGTCGAACTCGATGGTTTGCTGCGGCCGCGGCAGCGGCCCGGTGAGAAGAGAGGGGTCTTCCTGGACCAAGGGGACCAGGGACAAGAGCAACAGGGACGTGTGCATGCCAGAAGCCTAATAGGGGTCAGAGGACGGGGGGCGCGGGGGCCCTCCTCCTGCTCCAAGCGGGCTGCGGCCCGCACGTCTCTCGGGATCTCGAAAATCTCGCGTTCGGCTCGCGCGCAGGGCCCCAAGTAGGCCCCGGAGACGAAGCAGGGCGACGTCGGGTGAGCGGTGCGCGGGATCGCGAGCTTGGCGCCAGCGGCATCCAGGACGAACACGTCGCCATTAACCCCGCGCAGCGCGCGCGGCCGGCGCCTACACTCCCGGCCCTTGAATCGGCTCTCCTACCCCCAGGTCGTCCGCGTCTACTGCACCTACCAGGACCCGGACTACGAAAGCCCGTGGCAGACCCTCGCGCCGCGCTCCAGCACTGGCTCCGGGGTCGTGATCGGGCGCGGACGGATCCTGACGGGCGCGCACGTGGTCGCGAACAGCACGTTCCTCCAGGTCCAGAAGGGCAGCTCGACGGACAAGGTCGTTGCGCAGATCGCGGCGATCTCGCACGACAGCGACCTCGCGTTGCTCGAGGTCGACCCGAGCTTCACGCGCGGTATCCGCGGCGCGGAGATCGGCGAGCTGCCGCGCCAGCGCGACGAGGTCTCGGTCGTCGGTTATCCGGTCGGCGGCGAGGAGGTCTCGATCACGGAGGGTGTCGTCTCGCGCATCGAGGTGCAGCGCTACGAGCACAGCAAGCGCCAGCTCCTGGCGGTGACCGTCGACGCCGCGATCAACGACGGCAACAGTGGCGGCCCGGTGTTCAACAAGGGCAAGGTCGTCGGCATCGCGTTCCAGTCGTTGACCGACGCTGAAAACATCGGCGAGATGGTCCCCGCGCCCGTCATCGAGACGTTTCTCGAGGGCGTCCGCACGAAGCGCCCGACGGCCGTGCCGGGCCTCGGCCTCGGCGTGCAGCAGCTCGAGAACCCCGCGCTGCGCAAGTGGCTGGGCCTCAAGGCCGGCGAGGGCGGCGTGCTCGTCAACACCGTGCAGTACGGCACGACGGCCTCCGGCAAGCTCGAGAAGGGCGACGTCATCCTCGAGCTCGACGGCCTGAAGATCGCGCCCAACGGCACGGTGCGCTACCGCGGGCGCTTCCGCTGCCAGTTCGACGTGGTCGTCGGCGAGCACTTCGTCGGCGACAAGATCGAGGCGCATGTGTTGCGCGCGGGGCGGCGCTTCAAAACGACGATGACCATGGCGCCGATGGCCTGGCTCGTTCCGCGCTACGAGTACGACGTACAGCCTGCGTGGTTCACGTTCGGCGGCGTCGTGTTCACGCGCCTGACGGCCGAGTTCCTGCGTGTGTGGGGCGAGAAATGGTGGGAGAAGGCGCCCGACAACCTCCTGCATGCCTACTACACGGGCGAGCGCACGGAGGAGCGCCAGGAGCTCGTGGTCCTGGCGCAGGTCCTGGCCGACGACGTCAACGTCGGCTACGCGCACTTCCAGTACGACCTCGTGAACGAGGTGGACGGCAAGAAGCCGCGCCACCTGGCGGAGTTCGTCGCCTGGCTCGATGCGGCCAAGGGCCCCGTCAAGATCCGCACGGACATCGCCGGTGTGCTCCTGTTCGACGCGCCTGCCGCGCGCAAGGCCGGCGAGCGGATCCGGAAGCGCTACCACGTCCCGGCAGATCGATCGACAGACTTGCGTTGAGCCCGACCGCCCATGCACGTCCTGTTCCTCGCGCCCGACACCCACGTCTACAACCACGCGTTCCTGCGGGGCTTGCGGTCGGTCGGGGCGAAGGTCTCCGGCATCGGCCCGAGCCCCGCTGACAGGCTCTCCCAGGGCGCGAAACAGGAGCTCGACGGCTACCGAGCTTGCCCGAACGTGCTCGACACGAACGAACTGCTCGTCCGCGCGAAGGAGCTCGCGGCCAAGGGCCCGTTCGACCGCATCGAGACGATCGACGAGCCCCTGATCGAGCCGGCGGCGCGCCTGCGCGAGGCGCTCGGCGTGCCGGGCCTCTCCGTCGCCACCGCGCGCCTCTGCCGTGACAAGGTCGCGATGAAGGAGTTCCTGCGCGAGCGCGGGATCCCGTGCGCGGCGTCGACCGGCGTGACCAGCGCCGAGGAGCTCCGCAGCTTCGCTGCGCGCGAGGGTTACCCGCTGATCGTGAAGCCCGTCGACGGATTCAACGCGCTCGACACGTACCGCGTCGCGAGCGCCTCGGAGCTCGAAGCGCTCCTGCCGAAGCTCGAGCTCGACGGCGCGCGGCGCATCGCCGTCGAGGAGTTCGTCGAAGGGCACGAGGGCTTCTACGACACGCTCATCGGACCCGCTGGCGTCTGGCACGACTTCGTCGGGCACTACTACCCAGGCTGCCTCGAGGCGAGCCGCACGCGCTGGATCTCACCGCAGATCGCGGTCTCGAACCGCATCGAGGGCGACGGCTACCGCGAGCTCCGAGAGGTCGGCGCGCGTGTGTCCGATGTGTTGGGCCTCACTGGGACCGCGACCCACATGGAGTGGTTCTTCGGGCCGAAGGGCCTCAAATTCGGCGAGATCGGCGCGCGCCCGGCCGGCGAGAAGATCTGGGACATGTACCGCGTGTCCAACGACTTCGACGTGTTCCGCGAGTGGGCGCTAGCGGTCCTCGGCAGGTCTTCGGAGGCGAGGCCCAGCCGCCGCCTGTCCGTGGGCTCGATCCAGGTCCGCCCCGACAAGGACGGCGTCTTCGCAGGCCATTCGGGCGTACGCGCGGTCTTCGAGCGTTACGGCGCTCGGATCTACGAACACGCAGTGCCGCCCATGGGGACGCCGACGAAGGGCCTCGACCGCGGTTGGCTCTGCAACACCTGGTTCCGCCTCACGCACGAGGATTACGACGAGCTGCGTAACGCGATGACCTTCATCGGCGAGACGGTGAAGTCGCGCACGCAGTGACCCGCGCGTTCGAGCCTCGAGGGGAGCTCACTCCTCGCGCTCGACCTTCGTGCCCGCCATGCTGTAACACCCGACCGCGTATCCCGCCGCGTCGGCCATGCCGCTGATCTTCAAGCGGCCGTGCACGATCACAGGCAGGAACGGGTAGTAGTGCGCGCCCTTGCCCTTCTCCATGCGCACCTGCACCCACTCATCGGGTTGCGGCGCGCCGCCGAAGCAACACGCGAGCAGGTCGCGCACGAGCATGAACTCCAGCACCTCCGCGTCGTTCCACTCGACCGGGATCATGTATCCCCCGAGCGCGACGTCCTTGCCGTCGAGGGCGCGGATCGAGGCCGGGAACTCGGCGCGCGCAGCGACCGCCGCCGCTGCCGTGGCAGCGGCCTCGTCGGGGTCGACGGCTGCATCCCCGTTCGGTGTCACGGCCGCGCGGCCGACCAACGTGTCCAGCAGCGCCTCGTACTCGTCGTCGTCGAGGTCGTCGAGCGCCAAGTGCCGGAAGCGGATCGCCAGCCGGCCACCCTTCATCGGCTGCGGCGGGGTCGTATCGTTGCGGTCGAAATCGAGCTGCGCCTTGCGCGCCGCCGCGAGCTGCCGGATGACGTCCTCCGGGAGCTGGATCATCGCGTTCGCCTCGTCGTAGCTGAGGCCCATCTGCTCGACGAGCTCGTCGATCGGCGTGACTTGGTCGACCTCGTACGGTGTCGCCGAGCGCAGGTTCTCCGGCCGCGCGTCGTCGGCCGCGATCTGGCTGTCCTCGGAGCCGTCGAGGGCGCCGCCCTCGAACGAGAGCTCGACTCGGCCGCCATCGACTTCGTCGCCGCCGCAGCTCACGAGGCAGCAGAGCGCTGCGCCGTTGATCAGCCATTGGATGCGTCGGGACATGCTCAGCTCGCTCCCGAGAGCGTACGACAGACGTCGGTCGAATAGGCCTTCAATGCCGGCAGGACCCCCGCCAACGCGCCCACGGCCAGCATCCCGAGCGGCGTCCAGAGGTGCGGCGCGCCGAGCGAGCCGTACTCGAGCAGGACCCCCGTGCTGTCGAGCACCATGCCGCGGATCCGCGCCAGGACGCCGAGATAGACGAGGAACCCGAGCGCGCTGCCGGCGAGCGCGATGAGCGACGCCTCCCCCACGACCGCCGCGAAAACCGTGCGTCGCCGCGCGCCGAGCGCGCGCAGCACCGCGAGCTCGTGCCGCCGCTCGTTCATCGTGTTGTAGAGGCTCGCGAGGAGCGACCCCGCCGTGACGAGCACCACCATGCCCGCGACGATGCCCAGCACCTCGATCGCCCAGAAGAGCTTCTGATGCAGGCCCGCCATCACCTGCGCGATCGGCCATGCCAGCGTCGCGACGTTGCCCGCGACGTTGATCTGGTAATTGAGCTGGATGCCGGGGGTGATGCCCTTGCGGCTGAAGCGCAAGAGCACCGACGAGACTTCTTTGTGCTCGTCGGGGATCTCCTTCTGCGCGAACTCCTCGGACTTGACGACGTCGCCCGTCCCGCGCAGCTCGTGTCCGCCCATACGGAACACGCCCTCGATCGGGATGAAGATCGCGCGGTCGTCGGGTGTGCCCGTCGGCGCGAGGACTCCGGTTACGACGTAGCGCTCCGCGTGGGTCTTGGGGTCCTTCGGGTCGTACGTCAGGCCGTGGCTCGGGTTGAACGTGCTGCCGCGCACAAGGCCCGTCGCCCGCGCGACGGCGGCGCCGACGACGGCCTGGCGGCGCTCGGGATCGAAGAGCTCGCCAGGCGGCAACAGCGTGCGCCCCTGGAACACGTCCAAGGTCGTCCCGATGATGCGGTACCCCTTGTAGTTGTCGCCGAGCGCGTACGGGACGGCGCGTTCGATGCGCGGGTCGTCCGCGAGCTCGCGGTACATCGTCCACGGGATGTTGCCTGCCGAGGCGTCCAAGTGGAACAGCGTGTTGAGCACGAGTTGCTCCTTGCTGCCCGGCGCGCCGAGGATCGCGTCGAAGTCCGACCGACCACCGCTGAAGGCGTGTTTGGTCGCCGTGTGGACGGTGAAGACGGCCAGCACGAGCCCGCTGGCGAGGGCCGCGGAGGCAACCGTGATCGACGTCGACAGCGCGTGCTGCCGCAGCGAGCGTGTCACGATCAGCCAGAGCGCCGCGAGGCCGAGCCTCCCCGTGCGTGGCCGGGCCTCGGGTGTGGTCGTCATCGCCGGCTGGGCCTCGAATGGTACCGGCCCGGCAGGCCTCGGCCCCCCTCCCGGAGGCCCGGCGAGGTCACGGGTTCGTACGAATCAAGCAAGGAGCGACCGGCTGGACCCCGCGCCCCTGCGCGCGGGGTCCACCTCGCTTAGCATCGGGGCGTCCCCTTCCCCCGGAACCAATCCATGCATCGCACGCTCTACGGCCTCCTCACGCTCGCTGCGACCTGCGCCCCGACGTTGGCTCAAGGTGACCCCGCGGTCATCAACAAGATCATCGACGAGGGCAAGAACCGCTCGCAGGTCTGGCAGCACCTCACGTACATCAGCAAGGAGATCGGTCCGCGCCTGACGGGCTCGGCCGGCCTCGAGCGCGCCAACGTCTGGACCCGCGACCAATTCACGAAGTTCGGCCTCACCAATTCCCATTTGCAGCGCTGGGGTGACATTCCGGTGCGCTTCGACCGCGGCCCGTCCAGCGCCAAGCTGGTCGCACCGGTCGAGCGCGAGCTCGAGTTCACGACGCCCGCCTGGAGCGCCGGCACCGAGGGCCCCGTGCGCGGCAAGGTCGTGAAGGTGCCGACGAAGCTCGAGGAGATCGAGGCGCGTCGCGAGGAGCTCACCGGCGCATGGCTGCTCGGCCGCAGTGTGCAGCGCGCCCGCGGGCGGCAGGACACGGAAGAGGCCCGCGCCCAGGCCGAGTCGCGCCGGGCGATCGAAGAGGCCATGAAGGACATCCACATCCTCGGCCGCATCACCGCGGGCAGCCGCGACGAGGTCACGACCGGCGGCGTGCGTGGGTGGCGCGAGCTGACGATGGAGACACTGCCGACCGAGCTCGCGCTGACCGTGCGCCGTTCGGACTACGACGTGCTGAACTCGCGCATCTCCGACGGCGAGGCCGTCGAGGTCGAGGTGAACCTGAAACACTATTTTACCCCCGGCCCGATCCCTGTCTACAACACGATCGCCGAGATCAAGGGCACCGAGTTCCCCGATGAGGTCGTCATCGTCTCCGCGCACCTCGACTCGTGGAACGGCCCGCTCTCGGAGGGCACGCAGGACAACGGCACGGGCTCCAGCGTGACGCTCGAGACCGCGCGCATCCTCATGGCGGCCGGCGCGAAGCCCCGCCGCACGATCCGCTTCTGCCTCTGGAGCGGCGAAGAGCAGGGCCTGCTCGGCAGCCGCGGCTACGTCAACAGCCTCTCCGAGGAGGAGCTCGCGAAGATCTCGGCGTGTTTTGTCGATGACGGCGGCACGTACTACCAGGGCGGCCTCGAGTGCATCCCGTCGATGCTGCCGATGCTCGAGCAGGCGACGGCGCCGCTCGCGGCGGCGTTCCCCGAGCTGCCGATCAAGCACCAGACGAGCGAGCGCATGCCGCGCGGCGGGAGCTCCGACCACGCCTCGTTCAACCAGAAGGGTGTGCCGGGCTTCTTCTGGATCGAGAAGAACCGACCGGGCCTCGAAGGCAAGGGCTACAGCTTCTCGTGGCACACACAGCGCGACACGCTCGAGTACGCGATCGAGGAGTATCTGATCCAGGCGGCGACGTGCTCCGCCGTGACGGCGTACAACCTGGCGATGGCGGACACGCTGTTGCCGCGCCAGGTGCCGCTGACGCCCGAAGAGGAGGCCGCCGCGGCGGCCGAGCGCCCGCGCCGTCCGCGCGGTGAAGGCGACGCCGCGGCCCGCGCCACCGAGGAGGCGTCGCGCCCGGAGCGCCGCAACGCCGAGGGCGCCGAGCCCCGCGAGGACGCTCCTCGAGCAGCGCCACCCGCG
>Ga0163154_10005648_pt1 | contig 15748 bp, 7 predicted proteins | sample OliLakLV19MP9P1_FD_148649 | JGI IMG/M metagenome (GOLD analysis project Ga0163154, IMG submission 148649) | Freshwater microbial mat bacterial communities from Lake Vanda, McMurdo Dry Valleys, Antarctica - Oligotrophic Lake LV.19.MP9.P1 | ecosystem: Environmental > Aquatic > Freshwater > Lake >... | reverse complement strand
CGATACTTCATGCAACAAAAAAATGCCCTGCAGCACATTTCCCAAGGCGTTGAAATTCTGGGCAACATGTACTTCCACGCCCAGGCGGTTGGGGTAGTCTGGCCGCAGCAGGGCTTCAATCGCATCTGTGTGACGCTGCTGCACTTTATCCAGCAATTCCCAGTAGCTGTCGTCTCCCCGGCTGGCGCGGTTGGCCATCTCGATGAGGGTATCGGTCACTTTTGAAAATGCCGAATACACTACCGTAAAACGGTCGCCCCGCTGGTGGTATGTTTTTAAAATTTCAATCAGTGCCTGAATCGTGGCAGGCGTGCCGACCGAAGTGCCGCCGAATTTGAGAACTTTCATTGTTGACTGTTGACTGTTGACTGTTGAGCTGCGAAAAACGGGCGAATTGGCGGGTTTTGGAAATTCTGGTCGTTTTGATGTGGCTTTTTATCAGATGCTTCGTTTCCAGAGTATGAAATATCTGGTCCTTTTTTGTCTTTCCCTACCTGTTGCCGTTAGAAGCACTTAAGGCAGAAGAAGTCCAGTTGTTCGAAGATGCGCAGCAATCCGATTTTGGCCATAACCTGACGGAATACAACTATTGGCATCGCAGCCGATTGAAGTTTCCAGGTAAAATAGCTGTGGCCCTGGCACACAGATTGGAATAAAAAACCCGCAAGTGCGGCATCCAGATGCCGTACCTGCGGGTTTTTTTACAGATTACACAGTCTGTCAAAAATCATCGTATATATCAGGGCGGTAATCTCCTCCGCTGTTTTCGAAGTACCGTTCCCGGTTTTCAAACCGGATGGCTCCGATCTTTTTCTTCATCACTTCTTCTTTTTTCTTCCCGGTCGTGCTTTGCATCACCTGTACTTCAGGGCGACTGCGCAGGTATTTTCGGTTGCGATAGTTGTAAGAATCGTTGTTCACAATACCGTTGTCTTTCGAATCGGCAAGAAACGCCATGTCCTTCGGGACGTATGCATAGGCCAATATCCAGTCCGGATTTTTTTTCTGTTTCACATCGAAGAAGTAGAGCCACGCGTCGCCACTGCGGAAACGAGTCTTGTGGCGGCTGATAAGGCGAACGGAATCAATGTTGCTGCGGGTACCACCCTTGCCGAAAAAGTAGGACTCAAGGAGCGAAGTCGTATCCTTGAACCACGATGCTGGATAGTTGGCTAACTGCTGGGCAGAGGCCAGTTGACCGTATACCAGTGCCTGGGTTTCCTGTTGTTCGGCGAATGGCTTTAATTGCTCGGAGGCCACAGGAATCCCGGTTTGAAGGTAAAGGCCATAGACAAAAAGTTGCAACTGCTTGTCACCCAGGCTCAGGGCTCGTTCCATCAGCGATTTTACCTTATCATCTTTGCGAATAAAGGGAGACAACAAGGAGAGGTTGCGCTTGAGCACACTGCTGCTGTTGCTGCTGGTGTAAGAATAATTTTCGTCCTCATCACCATCCTCATGATCCGTCTCCCAGCCCATCCGGTAACGGGTGAGGCGATAGGAGGCATTTTGAATCAGGCGATCTTTTTGATTGGCGTAATCGCGGGGTTTGACGAGGTTATTCTTGCGAAGCAAAAAAAGCAGATCAAAGATGTCGTCTTGAAATTCGTCTATCGCGGTCAACTTGAGGAGGTCGGGATAGAGGGTGGCAGCCAGCTCGAGTGAGTCGCGCAGTTCGGAAAAAATACCCTGTCCATATCCGTCGCTCTGAATGGGCTGCTCCAGCAGCAGGCGAATCAAGGTTTTATACGATTCCTTGGTTTGGATGTCTGCCAGATTATCAATTACAGCCGCCTGATAGCGCACCGAGTCTCCACTTTTTTGGTAAAAATTGAGCAGGTAAGGCACCGTTTGGGGAGACTTGATATCTCCCAGCAGATCAATCAGGTTCTTGCGATCCGTAAATTTTAACTTGCCGAAACCGGGATTTTCGATAGCGGCTTTTACCACCTCAAAGTCTTCGGTTTTGAACTGCGGGGCGTACACGATATCCAGTTCCTTCAGCGCTTTTTTGCGCTGCAAACTATCAGCCGAATAAATATTTTTCAGAAAATCCAGGTTGCGTTTGCCATACGGAGCATCTGCACTCACGCTGTCAGTCGGTTTGAAGGTGCTGAACATACGGCGAATGAATTCGCTTTCCGGCTCATCGAGATTGACCGTAGCCGTGAGCGTATAGGTCTTCCGGTTCACAATGAACACTTTGGATTTGATGCCCCGGTTGCTATTGGTGTCCTGAAGGGTGAAATCAGCCACCTGCATGCCGTTTATTTCCTGCCAACTACTCTCACGGATCACCAGTTTTCCGTTGTTGCTCTGGTCTTTTTTGGTGCTGATCTTCAACGAGTCGAGGGTCGGGAAAGCTGTGAACTCCGGCATTTCATACATTCCTACCTGTACTTTTTCTCCGGTAGCCGGAGATTGCAGAATGGCACTTTTGTATCGGCTGTTGCTGCCATAATCGCCGTATCCGCCCCGCCGTTCAGCGGCTTCCTGATACAGTTTTTGCATGCGTGTTACAAATGCAGGGATCGGCTTTTCCGGTAAATTGGGTATCGAAACCGTGAATTTTACACTGGTATCGCGTTTTTCCTTCCAACCTTCCGGATAATTTTCAGCGTGTAAAGCAAACGATTCGAAAAAAGCCGTTGGCGGCGTCGCATTGCGGCTGCGAGTGCCGAGCAGGTAGTAAATCGGGCCATCAATCACCAGACGAAGGTGAATCTGCGCGCTGTCTTTATCGGCGCGGAAACTGATGTCCTGCGTCGGGTAAGGTTTGGTGCTGATCAATTTGACTTGCGGCGGAGTCTTGGTGTAGGCCTCGGCGATTTTTTCTCCGATGATGTTCAGTTCAAAACTGTCTTCTTCGATGAAATTCCAGTCGTGGTATTCTTTGCGAAGCAAAAAATAAACAGCCTGGTCGCGTGGGTCAATGGTCGCGGCAAGGAAGTCGTCCGGTTGCTCCAACTGATTGAATTGATCGGTGGTATTGACCAACAGGGTAGCCGGGAACGTAGCGGTAAATCCGCCATGCTGGGGGCGCACGACTGTCGGCCTGACTTCAGAGCGGGGAGAAGTCTGCGGAATGCGGGCGCTTTTCAAAAAACGGGTCGCTTCTTCGCCGAGGGCATACTCACCTGTCCCGCCGATGAGAAACACCAGCACATCGAATGGTGTCACCATGACTTTATAGCGCAAAATGTCACCGCGGCGGGTGCGCGTGGTGATTTCATGGCCCGGGAATGGGCCGTCCAGTCGCTTACGCTCCTGAATTTTGCCAGGCACACGCTCATACAAAAGGCTGTCGAGGCGCTTGGCAATGTATTCAGGATTTTGTCCCGTCCAGAATCCATTGGTTTTGACTGAATAAACGGCATAGTAGGCACCGTTGCTCATATCGGCAAACAGGTGTTGCGTGAAGCCGCCTGCATCCACGGTCTCGTAGAATTTTCCGGGCGCTTCTGCCGACCAGCTGGAATCGGGGGCCCATTGGGTATTGAACTTGACGGGATAGTGCAGTTTTTCAATACTTTCTTTGACAGCAGGCTCCGCTACCGTGTTGAATTTCACGGCACGCATCGTGTAACCTTTTTTGCGAAGCAATTGAATGACACCCATATCGCCGGGTAGGTGAGCAGCCCCGACGGCTGCAAAAATCGTCTCGCCGCGGCGCATCACAGAATCAATGCCGTTGGCCATCACGATGTTGCGCTCGTCCAGCATCCATTTCCGATAGTGCTTGCTGGGCGTCATCAACTGGTCGAGCGAGTCGAGCAGGCTGAGGTCCTGATCGCGGTATGCCCCTTCAAAATCATCGCGGCTGACATAGCCCCGATTATAAGTGCGCTCTTCGTCCTTGTCATTTTCGGGCGGAAGGCTGGCGCGGGTAACGGCTTCATAACTACCGTCGATGGTTTCGAGGCCGAACACTTTTTTACCGAGTTTTTTCCCGGCCTGGTGGATGAAGAGGTCGAGGTAAGTGTTTTCCTCATAATCAGCTCGGTATTCTTCAGAGCGATAGAGGAACTCATTGCTGAGATAAGGCTTGAACGAAAGCATTCCCCCCAACACATCGTTGGCGGGCGACTCAAACAGGAATGCTCCGTTGTAGAGGTTTATGCCGGAACGCCGGGGACGATACGATCCATAGCGGCCACCCATTTCTTCCCGGGAACTGGAGAGTTGTTCCTGAAATTCTTGCCATCGCTCGCAGTCGGTCTCCAGTGCCACGTCGTCTACACTGCGCAGCGCAATGAAGAAAGAATCGCTGAGGTTGAAGACGAGTTTTTCGGACACGTGCATGGTACCGTAGAGGTAGCCGGGACGGGTCATACCGTTGCCGGCGATTTCCCATAACAGGCCCTTCATTTTTTCATTTTTGGCCGTGTTTGGTTTTGTCGGCTCCTGATGTAGAGCGGGTTGGGCAGCAGATTGAGCAGCAACGCGGGAAGAGAGCGCGAGTGCAAGGAGGAAAAGCGCAGTACGAATCATGGTGGGGTAGAGAAAGAATTTACTGTGTGCGATGTGCAATTTCAATTCAGGATGTTTCAATGTAGTAGATGCTAAGGAACGCCGCACCAATAACTTAGTCATTTGATGCCACCCTTTGTTCCATCATACGGCCGCTATTTTTCTTTAAATAGCCCCACTATTCGCAGAAAAATAGTGTTGTCTGATGAAAAAATGGTTGACCTAAAATGACTAAGTTATTGGTGCCGCGTTCTTTAGGAACGCGGCACCAATAACTTGTAAATTTGATATGCTTTCTTTTCACCCAGATGACCCATCTTTTTGATTAAATAGCCCCACTATTCGCTCAAAAAGATAGCCCATCTGAGCAAAAACCAATCTATCTGAAACTTACAAGTTATTATTTGCCCGTTCCTAAACGAGTAAAGAACGACGTAAGCCTAAAAATAAATTCCTCTTTTTTAGTTTTCGTCTCGGATAACGGATGGCTTAAATGGAATGGTATGTCGAGTGATGAAAGTGTTAAAATTCAGTTTTTGTTCTCCCAAAGAAGGAGGAATCTGGCGATCATCTAATTTGGATCCACCCGCTTCCGGAAGCGATATAAAAGGGCGGCTAAAACATTTTCATAGTTTTGCAACCTCGAACTTCAAACTCCGAACTTCGAACTTCAAACCCATGTCTGCTGACGATTTTTACTGGTACGCCAGTCTCCTGATCTTTCTTCCCTGGTTGCTGCTGATCATCGCTCCGAACTGGCAATATACCGAGGCTGTGGCATTTGGCTTCGCCATCGTGCTGTTTCTGGCTGCTGCTATTTTCACGTTCCGGCACCTCGCAGTCGGGGAAGCGGACGGTAGTCTGTTCTCCCTGGAAGGGCTGGAAAATTTGTTCCGAAGCAAGGAAATGCTGCTTACAGGCTGGCTGAATTATTTGTCGTTCTGCCTGCTGGTCGGCACCTGGCAGACTCACGATGCGCGGCACTTGAAAATCGGGCACATTTTCGTGATCCCTAGCTTGTTGCTGACGATGTTGACTGGCCCTGCCGGATTGTTGTTGTACCTGGTGGTGCGGTTTTTCAGGACGAAAAAGTGGGAGGTGTGAGGGGCTCTTGCATCAGGATCTCCAGCAATTCCTGCGCCGCCTTCGCCACGACCGTCCCTGGCCCAAAAATAGCAGAAGCGCCCGCCTGTTTCAGAAAAGTATAGTCCTGCTGCGGGATCACACCACCGACTACTACAAGGATATCGCCGCGACCGAGTTGTTCGAGCGCAGCCACGGTTTGGGGGACCAATGTTTTGTGGCCTGCGGCCAGACTGGAGATGCCGAGGATATGCACATCATTCTCCGCTGCCTGGCGGGCTGCTTCGGCGGGTGTTTGAAACAACGGGCCAATATCCACATCGAAGCCGAGGTCGGCAAAGGCGGTAGCGATGATTTTGGCACCCCGGTCGTGGCCATCCTGTCCCAGTTTAGCGACCATGATGCGTGGACGGCGGCCTTCCAATTCAGCAAATTCATCTGCCATCTGCCGGGCTTTTTCAAAATCCTGGTTGTTGCTCATGCTGGCTGCGTAGACGCCTGTGATGGATTTTGTGGTAGCGGTATAGCGACCGAAAGCAGTTTCCATCGCGGCAGAGATCTCGCCGAGGGTGGCGCGGGCGCGGGCGCAATTCACGGCCAGTTCGAGCAGATTTTTTTGCCGGTCTGCCGAAACAACCGCTTGTTCAACGGCGGCTAAAGTCGCAGCTACAGCGACTGCATCGCGGCTTCGCTTTACGGATTCCAACCGTCGTAGTTGCGACTCCCGTACGGCCGTGTTATCTACTTCCAGGATATCAAACTTTTCATTGTCAACCACTTGAAAAATATTGACCCCGACAATCTTTTCTTCTCCGGCATCAATTCGGGCCTGCTTGCGGGCAGCCGCTTCTTCGATGCGAAGCTTGGGCAAACCTTCTTCAATCGCCTTTGCCATGCCGCCGAGCGATTCTATTTCCTGGATCAATGACCAGGCTTGCTCTATGAGTTCAGCCGTGCGGTTCTCCACAAAATAGGATCCTGCCCACGGATCCACGGCCCGGGTCACGTTTGTTTCTTTTTGAATCAGGAGTTGGGTGTCGCGGGCAATTTTTGCAGAAAAATCGGTGGGCAGCGCCATGGCCTCATCGAAAGAATTGGTGTGCAGGCTCTGGGTGCCGCCCAGCACCGCAGCCATGGCTTCTATACAAGTGCGGGCTACGTTGTTGAAGGGATCCTGTTCTGTGAGGCTCCAGCCGGAGGTCTGGCAATGGGTGCGGAGCATCAGGGACTTGTTGCTTAGGTCCCCACTGGATGACAACTGTCGGATCAACTTGGCCCACAATAGTCGGCCCGCCCGCATCTTGGCAATCTCATCGAAGTGCCGCATCCCGATGCCCCAGAAAAAAGAAAGCCTCGGTGCAAAGTCGTCTATGTCCAATCCGGCGGCTATGCCTGCACGGATGTATTCAAGCCCATCGGCCAGGGTATAAGCCAGTTCGATTTCTGCCGGGGCACCCGCCTCGTGCATGTGGTAGCCGCTGATGCTGATGGAATTGAACTTCGGCATATTCCGGGCACAGTAGGCAAAAATATCGCTGATGATGCGCATGCTCGGTCCCGGCGGATAGATGTAGGTGTTGCGCACCATGAACTCTTTGAGGATGTCATTCTGGATGGTCCCGGAGAGTTGTGCAGGTGCGACACCTTGTTCTTCAGCGGCTACAATGTAAAACGCCATGATCGGAATTACCGCGCCGTTCATGGTCATGGACACGGACATTTCACCGAGTGGAATCTGATCGAACAGGATCTTCATGTCCTCCACGGTATCAATCGCTACGCCAGCCTTGCCCACATCGCCCACCACGCGGGGATGGTCAGAATCGTAGCCCCGGTGGGTCGCGAGGTCAAACGCCACACTCAGCCCTTTCTGGCCTCCAGCCAAATTTCTCCGGTAAAATGCATTGCTGGCCTCGGCCGTGCTGAAGCCGGCATATTGCCGGATCGTCCAGGGCTGGGTGAGGTACATGGACGAGTAGGGGCCGCCCAAGTAAGGTGGAAGGCCCGCGACATACTTGGGACGTTGGACGTTGGACGTTGGACGTTGGACGTTGGCTTCGCGCAGCGTTGGGTCGAATGTTATCTTGGAAAAATCCGGTGCAGGCATGGCTGAATAATTTCGGACGCCTTATTTTTTCGTCTTCAACTCCTGGGCCACATATTTCCCGACCTCACCGCCACATTTTAAGCCACACAAGTTGCCGCGACGGTAGTGAATGCCACCGTATAACCGGCTCATGCCAACTTCCTCAGCAGCCTTCAGGAACGAGGGGAAAGTGCGCACCGGGATACCAAATTCCAATTCCGTGCTATCGGTGAACGAAAAATTGTCGCCGTACAACTCAGTCAACACCGTCGCAGCGGCAGCGGAAATGGTGCTGTGCCCGCTGGTATGTTCCGGAAACGGCGGCGTCTGGATCAGCGGCTGCCAATCGGGGTCAATATATTGATTGATATACGACTCCGGACGGATCAGGTTGCTGCGGTATTTCTCCGCCCAGCATACGATGAATCCGTCGGCCAGAGCGCAAGCGACTTTCACATAGGTCTCGGCAGATTTCATCATGTCTGCCTTGGCTTTGCGGCAGGTTTGGGAAGCAATGTTCATCCAGTGACCACCGGGGCTGATTTTTTTCACGCCGAAAGACAGGTGACCACTGACGTCCATCCGGAACGGGTTGTCGTCCCAGTACCAGGCGGTGGAGTCTTGCCAGGGGGTCAGGTTTTCTATAATATCGTGGACTTCCAGCGCCTGCTTGTAGAATTCGCTGTTTTTATCGGTGCTGAATGGCACGGGTGGCTCCGGTCGGAATTGAGTTGCGGAATCAATGACCCAGGTACGGATTTTGGTCCAGTGCGGTTCCAGGGCATCCGCATACATCGGCGGGGTGGGCCGCCAGCGACCTGCTTCTTTGGTGTCAATCGTGAACTTCGGCATGCTGCGCGTTTGTGCGTAGTTATCGGTTTTCGACCAGGCAAGTATGTGTTTGGCTACTGCCTCGCCGTAAGCCATCGAACGTTCGAACACTTCGGGCGGCATATTCATTTTTGCGAAGTCCTCCAAAATCTTTTCTTTCAACTCCTGCATTTCTCCTTCGGAAAAGATCAACTGCTTGCCCACGATGAACAGCGCATTGGCACTTGATACCGGAAAACAGTACTCCTTTCCAGCCTCCGGCTGTGGGGAAGGTTTGAGGCCGTTGAGTTGACCGGCCAGACTGCGGTATTCGGGAAAGCCGGGCACCAGTGCCTCGTAAGCGGCTACCGAGGAATAAGCGTAGATTCGGGCTGAAACCGTAGGCGGAAAAATATCATTGCGGATGATATCGGTGATCCGCTTCACTCCGGCATGAAGGAATTCCGGGTTTTGGGCTGCAGACTGGTAGTCTTTGTTGTACTGCTTGCAGGCAGCCAATGGGCATAGCAGCAAAACAAGCAAAAGGAAGTAATTCGTGTGACGATTCATGTGTATAAGTTGAACAGCTACTCAGGTCTATGGAAGACCCTTCCAGGGAAGGGGGTGCAAAATTGCAAAAAAGGAGGACGATTTTCTGCACCCGAACACTGAAGCAGTCATGATTCGCTCCAATCTGCCATTGAAATTGATCTGGAGTTTTGATCCCCGCATTTGCATTCTGCACATTTTGAAGTGTATTTGAGTGCAAATCAGAATTTTGGGCTACGGGATGAAGGGATTAAAAGGTGCTTAAAAAATCTGTTGTAGCCTGAAACCATTGGCCCCAGGCTGTCAGTACCAATAAAAACGCCCGCTCCTTAGTGGAGCGGGCGCGATTCAAAAATAGATGGTCTATTTAATGTCTTTCAATGACTGGCTGTTTGCCGGCCGCCAAAGCATCCATACGGATCATGTCCTGCATGACGTTGAATGCTTCGAAGAGCTGGATATCTTTCTTTTTATCTTTCAACCAATCTTCATTGCGGGCGATGCGGGAAGTGTCGCTCTTGATTTGACCCAAATCGGTAGCCAGGTTTTCGATCTTGAAGCTTTCGATCGGCTTAAACATATTCTCATACTGAGCTGCTTCCTCGTCCTGTTTTTTGTTCCACTCGCGGTATTTGGCCGCTTGCAGCGGATACTGTGAAAGATCCTTTTGCTTTTTCAGGCGCTGTGCATTCTCGTTAATTTTCTGGAACGTCGAATTGGCTTTCACGCGCGATTCGCTGTTGGCCTTCAGTTTGCCCATATCGGCAATTTGGTAGGCATTCTGATTGAACGGCACAGGCTCGATCGTCGTAGATTCGAGTGGATGGTCGTTTTCGCGCTCGCCGAGGTCCACCAAATTGTAGAAATCTGGCAGCACGATATCAGGTACTACACCGTCGAGCTGGGTGGTTTTGCCCGTTATGCGGTAGAATTTCTGGATTGTGAGTTTCATTTCGCCCAACGGTTTCACGGCGTCGTCGCCCGTAGCGTTGTCAAGATCAAGAAAGCGCTGTACGGTGCCTTTGCCATAAGAACGGGCGGAGCCAACAATGACGGCGCGTTTGTAGTCCTGCATGGCGGCGGCAAGAATTTCAGATGCGGAAGCGCTGAATCCATTGACCATGACAATGAAAGGACCATTCCAGGCGACGCTGTTGTTGTCGTTATCCTCCATCACATCCGGCTTGCGGCTGCGATTTTTCACCTGCACCATCGGGCCGTCCTCCACGAAAAGTCCTGACATCTGTACCACGTCGCGAAGCGAACCTCCGCCGTTGCCGCGCAGGTCGAGAATAATGCCTTTGACATTCTCTTTTTTGAGTTTCTCGACCTCTTTCGCCACATCGGCAGCGCAAGAAGTCGTGCCCTGTGGGGTGAAGTCTGCATAGAATTTCGGCAGGTAGATGAAACCTACTTTATCAGAGCTTTCGCCGGTATTCAGGATCAGAGATTTGGCGAAACCCTCTTCCATCAGTACCACATCGCGCGTGATCTGGATGGTTTTCTCAGTCGCATCGGGCTTCAGGATGGTCAGCGTAACCACCGTACCTTTAGCGCCTCTGATTTTTGAAACCACATCGTCAATTTCCCATCCCATCACGTCCACGGGTTCGTCTTTGCCTTGTGCAACTTTCAGGATCACATCTTTGGGTTGCAATTCGCCTTGTTTCCAGGCCGGGCCACCGGCCACAATTTCCGTGACAGTGGTTTTTTCACCATCACTTTGCAGACGGGCGCCGATCCCTTCCAGTTTACCCGACATCTGGATATCGAAGTTCTCTTTTTCTTTTGGTGAAAAATAACCCGTATGCGGATCGAATACGTTGGTCACGGCATTGAGATAAGTCTCCATGCGGCGGGTGCGGTCGAGTTTTTGCATCCGCTTAAACCATTTGTCGTAGGTGTCCAGCACTTTTTTGCGCTGATCAATCTCCAGGGCTTCAAATGATTTTTTCTCACCCTTGAAATCTACTTTTTCTTGCTTGTCCTGCTCTTCTGTGATGCGGCTGAGCACTTCGTACTTCATCCAGCGATCCCAGCGGGTGCGAAGTTCTGCATCGTCTTTCGCCCAATCCAATTTTTTCCCATCGGCTTCGAGGGTCTCGTTTTTAGAGAAATCAATCGGTTTGGACAGCATCTCGCGGTACCAGCCCTGGGTTTTCACCAGCGACTGATCAAGTAATTTAACAGACAAGTCAAAAAACTGGAACGTGCCATTCAACGCCTGGTCGTCGAGCTGCTGCTGGAAGGGACTTAGTTGGTCTACGTCTGATTTTGTCAGAAATCGCTTGCCGCTGTCAATATCTTTGAGGTATACATCATAAACCTGCTTGGAAAATACGTCATCAACAGGCTTGGGTTGAAAGTGCAGGCTTTTCACGCCTTGCAGAATGGCCTGCATCAGCGCAGCATCTTTTTTCGGATCCGGATCGCCCTGATGAATGGGATTGAAACGAAGTGCCAGCACCAATGCGCCAATGATGCCGATAAAAGAGAAGAACAGGAGAGAGGGCTTGATTTTCATATCCCGGAGTAATTTTTCAAAGTCAAACTTGCCGAATGGCTGGTCAGAATAAAACATCGCTCGAAAAAAAGTTTTTTTTAAAACAGGAAATAAACAAATTGGTTATCGCCGCCCCCAATTTTTTGAATGTTAGAGCAAACGGCCAAACTTCCCCGTTGTGTTTGCGGGTCGTTGACAAACGCAAGTACACGGCATTGGTATGTATGAAGCGGGTTTTTTCTACAAAAGCAGGATTGGAGCCGGTTTTCGTCGCCCACTACTGCTTCACCGAACGTTGCGGATTTTCAAAGAAGAAACTGTAAGGTTTAAAAACCACTCCGAACACCCGGTGCTGTACGAGCAGAAAGTCCGCTCCTTCCTTTTCTACAAAATACCGTTCCACATACTGTTTGCCCGTCATAGCGTCCCGTTTTACTTCCAGCGGCCAGAACCGGGTCTGGGATTCCGAGCCGTTGCTGCGCTTGATTTTTACGATGGCAAACGGTACCAGCGCAGCCACAGAATCGCGCAATGGATTGTCGGTTTCGTAGCCTTCGGCGAGCATCCGTTCAAATTGAAGCAGGTAACCTTCTGGTACACCTTTCCGTTGAGGGCTTGGATTCACAGCAGTGGTGCTGAAATAGGGTTGCACCTTATAGTTCCCTTCTTTCAATTTATCCAATCGAAAGGATTCACTTTTATTTTGCGGGTATTCAATCGAAACAGATTGAATTTCTTCTGGTTTTTCACTGAATACCGCTCGATCACGCCACAAATCGTCACCCAGCATGTAGCGCACCCGCACCTGTCCGGTAAAGGAGGGGATGTGCACCACATAGGGCCGTTCAGCGCCTTCCATGATCATGTAAGTCCCTTTCTCGTCGTTGGTCACCCCTCCCACGTAATAACACTTCACTTTTTGGCCTTTTTTGTCATAAATTTCCACTTTCAGTCCTTCGGAAGCGAGACTTTTGATCATGGCATCTTCTGCTGCGATCGTGGTGATGCGCTGGACGGTCACCTGCCGGAGGGTTTGAAGGAGCGTTTCTATGCTGGTAGGACGAGCAGGATATTTACCGTTGTAGATCCAGGCGCCGTCTTTGAGTTCAAGTGTGGCAGTTCTGCCCCTGCGATCGGCGATGAAAATTTTCCCGATGTCGTCCGTGTTTTTTACTGCGAACTCGATATCCCAAGAATTCACGGTGCCAGACTGATTTTTTTTCGCTCGAAGCGCATACCAGGCGCCAGCCCCCAACACCAGGAAGAGGGCTGCCAAAAGCAATGTTTTTTTCATAAAAATCTTGAAATTAAAAGTGTGAACAACACACAGCAAGGGGCAAGGGGTCAACGATAAGTTACGGAGTCAAAATAACTTCCAACCAGCAGTAAAAACGGCCGGTTCGGGAGGCAAAGCAACGGAATCCTTTTTAAATCCAAGGACTCTATGCAGCGTTCCGTGCAGCGTTGATGATCCCGAACATGGCTCTGGTCACCAATTTCCGGTAGATCTCAGCCTCGGAATCTTTCAGTTTATCGTCCTGTAATTTTTGCAGCGCAAACTGTTGAATGGCGATCAACGGCAGCACGATATTTTCCCGATGGGCAATACTCTGGCGGGAAGCAGGATTGCCAGAAAGGAGTTCGCCTGAAAGTTGGCGCAGTGCCTTGTCGGTGCGTTCGTATTCCTGGTTAAGCATTGCCCAAAACGCCGCAAACTGTGGGTGACTGCCGAGGTAACGCGTCACATCAAAATTTGATTTGGCCAGTGATTGCATGGAGTTTTCCAGCAGCGTTCGGAAGAAAAGGGAATGCGCGTAGAGCTGTTGTACCTCGTCGCCGCGTTTTTCCAGAAAAGTGACCAGTGCGCTGCCGACGCCGTAATAGCCCGGAACGTTTTGTTTCATCTGGGCCCAGGCGCCCACGAAGGGAATGGCGCGCAAGTCCTCAAATTTCAGTCCTCCGCCTCCACTTCGTTTGGTCGGACGACTGGCAATATTCGAGTCGCCATACCATTTCAACGGGGTCATTTTCTCCAAATAGGGCACAAAATCAGGGTGATTTTTCAGGGTCAAATACGAGGTGTAAGCTGCATCGGCGAGCTCGTCCAGTAATTGACGGTCGGCATCCGTCAGTTGGTGGGCGTGGTTGGGGAACAGCGAGTTTTCCAGCCCGGCAGTCAATAAACGCTCGATATTGAAGGCTGCCGCTTCATGGGTACCGTAGGTGCTGCTGACGGTTTGGCCCTGTATTGTGACCTGAATGGCCTGGTTTTCAATGTCTTGCCCATGCGATGCATAGTAACTGGCATTGTTGCCGCCGCCCCGGCCGGGAGGGCCGCCGCGACCGTCAAAGAAAATAACGGTTACCCCATTCGCCCGGCTGACGCGGGTCAGTTCTTCTTTTGCCCGATAAATGCTCCAGTTGGCGCGCAGATAACCGCCGTCTTTGGTGCCGTCGGAAAAGCCCAGCATGATGTGCTGCACATTGCCGCGCGCAGCGAGGTGGTCGGCGTAATGTGGATTGGTGTACAGTTGATGCATCACCTGGCCGCAGGCTGCGAGGTCATCAATGGTCTCAAAAAGTGGGACGATATCGAGCCTGACCTCCGCGCCTGCTCCATCCGCAGTAGGGGTAGGGTGCAGGCATAACTGCGCCAGGGCTAATACCTCGGCTACATTCAGTGCACTTTGGCAGTTGCTGATGATGTAGCGATGACAGCCCAGTTCGCCGTTGTTGAGCTGAATCTCCGAAATAGCCCGGAATGAACGAACCGTTTCTTTGACGAATGGATCGGCATAGTCGTTCTCGTCGAGGCGAAATTTAGTGGTGAGGAGCCGGTTGATTTTCGTGTCCTCATCGGCGGCATGAAAATCATCCGGGTTGTACCAGGGGAATTTTTCATTCCAGTTTTGCAGGATGGTATTCCACACTTCGCCGTGTTTTCGGCTGTCCTGACGGATATCGAGGCTGGCAAAATAAAAGCCGAATACCCTGATTTTCAGGATAAAAATATCGAGATCGTCCAGAAACAGGCCGTCGTGGTCGTTGATTAATGTACGCCGCGCCTCATCCAGATCAGTCAGCAATTCGCGACAGGTGTGGTAAACTTTTACGCGTTCAGGGTGGTAAATGGTGTTGTAAATTTTCTCTTCCGCGAGTGCCACCCAGTCCTCTATGCCGCGAAACGTGAGGCGGCGTTTGAGGTCCCGAATATTGCGGTAATAGCCCCGCAACACCGCGTCGCGCAGCCGGGCGGCCACCAGCAAGGTAGTGTCAGCGTTGACGGAAGGGTTGCCGTCGCGGTCGCCGCCGGGCCAAAAGCCGAGGGCCAGCAAGCGCGGGTTCTCGAAAGTTGTCACATCCTGTCCCAAGGCCCGCAGCATCCGGAACAGGATATCTGGCAGGGCATTAAAAAATACGTTTTCCATGTACCATCCGAGACCAATGGCCTCTCCGTATGGCGTTGGTTTTTCGCGGTTGACGAAGGCCGTTTTGCCCAACTGCAACAGCAAAAGACGGATTTGTTCCAGGTCATTGCCTTGAATGACTTTGCCCAAGTCGTTGATGATGCCCAACACTTTGCCGGGGTAAAATTGCGTGGGATGCGCCGTCAGCACCAGGCGCAGGCTGAAATGACGAATTTTTTCCAGGAGCAGCGCTCGTTCTTCCGCCGTATCGAGGTTGTTGAGCAGGTGCCGCACCGAACCGGGGCCGTTCATGTCGTGCGTAGATTCGAAGACTGAATCTTCCACCGAATCGAACAAAACGACCTGACGTTCAACATACTGAATGAAGTAGAACAACAGGCTCAATCGTTGTTCCGAAGTGGCTTTTTCAAAATATTCTTTCCAAAAAGTCTCTACGATTTCCACCGGGCTTTTACCTGCGTCGAAGCCATTTTTGCAATGGTGCGCGAAGAGTGCCAAATGAGTGCCGGTCTCCTCAATCTCGTGGAACGGAAGACTCAGGAACAGGCTGTTATAAGTGTGGTAGAGAAGCGAGGTAGGTGTGGAGACGATCATGGGTAGCTTTGACTGTTGACTGTTGACTGTTGACCGTTGATCGTTGACTATTGACTATTGATCGTTGATCGTTAACTATTGACCGTTGACTATTGACCGTTGACTGTTGACTATTGACTATTGACCGTTGACAAGAAGTGGGGGAGAAGTTCGTGTGCAAAGTTGGGCTTAAAATCCAAAAGTACGACGGGTGCTTGAATCTTGGTATTCATACAATTGACAAGA
>Ga0163154_10005645_pt1 | contig 15750 bp, 13 predicted proteins | sample OliLakLV19MP9P1_FD_148649 | JGI IMG/M metagenome (GOLD analysis project Ga0163154, IMG submission 148649) | Freshwater microbial mat bacterial communities from Lake Vanda, McMurdo Dry Valleys, Antarctica - Oligotrophic Lake LV.19.MP9.P1 | ecosystem: Environmental > Aquatic > Freshwater > Lake >... | reverse complement strand
ATACCTGCAAAAGCCTGCCGTTGAATATTTTTTTCATCTTCATCATTTGCTTTGGAGATATTTTTGTAAAATTCATCCGTTTCTGCAATACGCTGACTAAAGGTTTCCTCATATTTTGTATCAAAAGGACTTTGTAAAATATCTTTGCTTAACCGCAGTTTGATGGTTACGAATGATTGTGCCGTCACATCAAATTCATACATGGGCGAAAACTTGGTGCCACTTATTTTCTCATTAAAAATATCGTAATTCTTTTGCACAACAGCCGTATGAAAGGCATCTTTTACAAATGGAGTAGCATTGGGCTGGTTATATAGTTTTTCAGTATTGGTTTCGTTTTCGGTAAAAAGGTTACGTTTGGGCGCATCAAAATAAAAATGATAGCCACCCAACAAATGATGATTCACTTTTACATGGCCAAATCCTTCTGCTGGTTCAGCTTCTGTTATTTCAGGTTTATGTTTGGTTAAACCAAAACTCCATAAATTTCGTAACCACAATGTTGGTAAGGCTGCAATATAGGCTGCGTCATTCGCCCGGTTGTGTATCGTTATTTTTATACAAATATCTTCTTCATTATTTTTTGCATACTCAGTAAAAACGTCGAAGTATTTATTGTCATCAAAAAGGCCGGTATCCAGTAATTCGTATTCCGGCTCATACTTGTTTCTATTTTGGTTAAATACCAATAAATCATTGTATGGATATTCACCCTGCGGATATTTATACAAATGCTTCATGTACGAATGTGAAGGATTGTTGTCAAGATAATAATACAGTTCCTTTACATCTTCTCCATGATTGCCTTCGTTTCCCGTAAGGCCAAATAAACGTTCTTTTAAAATGGGGTCCTTGCCATTCCATAACGCTACTGCAAAACATAGGTTTTGCATATCATCGCTGATACCCGCAATGCCATCTTCGCCCCAGCGATACACACGGCTCCTTGCATGGTCATGAGGAAAATAATCCCAGGCATTACCATGTTCGCTATAATCTTCCCTTACAGTTCCCCACTGGCGTTCGCTCAAATACGGTCCCCATTTCAGCCATTTCTTTTCACCGTTGTAATGTTCGTTGAGGCGGTTTTCTTCGGTATTCATTTTTTTATTCATTTTATATTTTCCATACAGAATCAATCAATTTTTCACCTCATATCTGCATACCATTTTGCTAATTTGTGTGGCGATACTCCAAGCAGGTACAATTTCTTTATGAGTATCCACTGCATCCTTGTCTTGAAAAATCCTGCTTCAATATGTCGCCTGGCCGAAACAATAAGTTTTGGAAATTGAACTTGTTTTACTTTGAATTGGTTTTTCATTCTTACAGAAAAATCATAATCCTCCATAATGGGAATATCTTTAAACCCCCCTAATTTTTCAAAGACATCTTTTTTAACAAAGATGCCGTTATCACCATAAAAAATACACCGGTCAGATTGTTCACGATCACCCAAAAAACGAAAATTCAAAATTTTGCCAAGTCTTTTTATTTTTTTGTTGTGCGAGGTAAATTCATTGGCAAATCCTCCTCCGTCATATCCTTCTTTTACCTGATTGCAGATTGCTTGTAAAGCCCCTTCAGGTACAAACATATCTGCGTGAACAAAAAACAGCATTTCTCCCTTTGCCTGAATCACTCCATCGTTTAATTGTTTTGCCCTTCCTTTTCTGCAAAGCACAACCCGGGCATATCTCTCCGCAATTGCAGCGGTATTATCCGTGCTTCCCCCATCAGCAATAATGATTTCTATTTCGGACTCACCCGAAATTGCATGCAGCTTTTCAAGTGTTTTTTTAATTAAAGCTGCTTCATTATATGTTGGGATAATAATTGAAATCATACTTTAGAGCGTAAGAACCTGGTAAATGCTTTTTTTACAATCTCCGAGTAAGTTGGATATGGGAAAATTGTATTTGAAAAACTTTCTGCCGGAATTTTATTTTTCATAGCAATGGTGAGTAACTGAATCCATTCCCCTGCATGTGCACCGATTGCTTCTGCGCCAACTACAAAATTTTCTGAATCGAAAATTACCTTTAGAAATCCTGTCGTTTTTTTATCAGTAACAAAGCGGTCAATGTTTGCGTCCACCTTAAATACAGCAACTTCATCACCGAATATTTCTTTTGCCTGTGCTTCTGATAAGCCAACGTGGGCAATCTCCGGTTCCGTAAAAATTGCCCACGGGAATATGCTAAAATCATTTTGTATGGTATTCCCATTAAGGATATTGTCAATTACAATGTTTGCCTGGTATGATGCCGCATGCGTGAATTTGAGCGGTGAGGTAACATCGCCACAAGCGTAAATATTGGGTGCCGATGTTTGTAAATTTGAATTCGTTTTTATTCCCTTTTCTGAAAATGTTATGCCGGCTTTTTCCAAATCGAGCCCGGCAACATTTGGTTGCCGGCCTGTTGCAAGAAAAATTCTTTCCGCGGAAACTTCTTTCTGCTCGCCCTTCTGCAAATAGTTAACAACAACGGAGCCCATTTCATTTCTAAAACTTTTTAACTCCGCCGGACAAATAATGTCAACAGCTTCATTTTTGAAAATTTCAATTATAGTTTTTGCTGTATCATCGTCAACGGTCTTTAGAATTCTCGGATTTCGATCAAAAATGGTAACCTTACTACCGATGCGTGCAAGCGCTTGTCCAATTTCAGCAGATATTACTCCTCCACCGACAAAGAGAACCGAGGCTGGTAAATTACGTAATGACCAGAAATTCTCATTGTGAAGAAATTCAATTTCAGCACTTCCGGGTACAGTTACTTCTTGGGGAGATGATCCGGTGCAGATAACCGCATATTTTAAACCCAGCAGATCATCACCAATTCTTACTGTGTTTTTATCAATAAACTTAGCTCCGGTTCTGTTCACGTATACATCTATTCCCTGTCTCTCAAAGATTTCCGGGGTTTCATTGTTGTAGACATCCTGCACAATGCTGTCCACATGCTCCATCAATGATGAGAAGTCCGGTTTCCCGTGTATAGTTAAACCGGTTAATCCGTAGTTTTCAGTCAGGTGTTTGGTGGCTTCATACATCTTTATACTGTGTAAAAGAGCTTTGCTGGGTATGCATCCGTAATGTGTGCATTCCCCACCAATTTTATTTTTTTCAAGCAGTGCTACTTTTAATCCTTTTCTATTGGCAGTTGTAGCAGCTACCAGGCCTCCTGATCCTGCACCTATAACTACTAAATCATATTCTTTCATTCAGTGAGGTTTTAAATTATATAGAAAAGTACTTTTATTTTTATGATTTATGAAACTTAGCTGCATTACCCGGCAGATGAGTCTACGAAAGATGGCCTTTCTTTCATTCCTCATCTTCTTGGTGCCTTGGTCGCCGCTAAAGGAAACATCACCTGGGCTCATCTCCAAACGTTGCCCATCCATCATTTCTACAAGCTACTTTCCTGATAGTGGATTGATCCACTGCGGTTTTGGATTTTCATGACAGGAGCCTTTCCAGCCAACAGGCGACGTGATTAACAAAAACTCAGCGTCTCCGGATAGCAGGCGATCATTCCATTGCTGGTCTGCATCGCCTTCCAGGCTTTACTTTATAAAGGAAGTAATTGATGCGAGGGTTTGGCAGCTGATACCGTTTTCATCCGTCCATACATGCCATTAGTGTACTACAGACTTATTCTTTTTTGCTGATACTCCCCTATTGCAAGAATTTTATTGATTGGTTTATGTTTTAATTCAATCTACTTTTCTTACAGCCGCATGTCTGATCTGATCTGCCAGCCATTCTGGTGATTCCATCGGAATGAGATGTCCAACATCTTTTGTGGTCGCCAATTTTGCTGCTTTTAAAATTGCCACCACTTCATTCTGAATTTCATCGTAAGTGATGGCAGGGTCATCTTCAGAAGCAATAATTGTGATGGGTGTCTCTATTTTCTTAACCTGATCCGCAATGGAGTGATTCATTCCTTCTAATAACCACCACCTCCAGGTATTATGATCAATAATGAGCTGTGTTTCTACAGCCACCTTATACTGCTCATCCGTTAATGGCTTTTTTGTCACCTTTTTCACTGTTTTCTCTGCCTCTTCTTTATTGGGGTGATTCAACATCCTTTTTTTTTCTTCTGCAGACATGTTTTCAACAGAGGGTGGAGAAGGGGCAATTAAAATCAAAGCATTCACAGATTGAGCCGGTGCAGTTGCAGCAAGTTGCATGGCTATTTTACCGCCCATGGAATGACCGATTAATGTATAAGTTTCTACATTCAATTTTTGAAGTTTCTGCTGCACGAATGCAGCAAATCCTTCAATGGAGGGTTGCTCCAGAGGCGCAGTATTGCCGAATCCAGGGAGGTCTATAGCAATGCATCGAAAGGAATCAGAGAGTCGCTCGGCAACCCACTGCCAGCTTACAGCAGCACCGCCGAAATAGTGCAGAAAAACCAATATTTCTCCTTTTTTACCCCACTGTTTTACATTGATATTACCTTTCATTAAAATAAATTTTTTATTCCTTAAGTATAGAAAGAATCTGTTAAAAGTGAAAATTTTATCCAAAGGCTGATTCTACAGATCCTCCATCCACACGGTAGTTGCTACCGTTAACATAACTCGCATGTTCGGAACACAAGAATGCTATAACAGCAGCTACTTCTTCTACTTTGCCTCTTCGTTTATTGGCTATATGGGGTCGTTCATTTTTGAAAAACCATTCAACCGCTTCATCCACAGATGAACCTCTTTTTTCAGCCAGTTCCTCCATCATGGCATCGGTCATTGGAGAAGCAACAAAAGCAGGAGACACACAATTAATCATGAGTCCTTCCCTTGAGTATGCTCTTGATAAACATTTTGAAAGGTTAATGATACCTGCCTTACACGCATTGTATGGGCTTTCTTCCTCATAAGGCTGAAAAGCATTTTCTGAAGCAATCAACACAATTCGTCCCCATTTTTTTTCCAGTATCTGTGGCAAAAAAGCTCTGCAAAGTCTTACTGCACCCATCAAATCAACATCGATAGAATTAAACCAATCTTCATCTGTAAGCGTGATAAAATCTCCTGCAGCACCCCGTATGCCTGCACAATTCACCAGGATATCAGCGCCACCAAACCTGCTTTTTGTTTCAGCAGCTAAAGATTTTACTTCATCGTTTTTTGTTAAGTCTGCCTTAAATGAAAATACTTCTGCATCTGCTGCATGCTTTCTAACTTCTTCCGCCGCCTGCTTCAGTTCATCATCTTTTGTGTCAGAGAGAACAATATTTACGCCTTCACTTGCGAGTATTTTTGCGGTTGCAAGCCCCATACCTGAATCACCGCCGGTGATAACAGCTGTTTTGCCTTTAATCTTTAAATCCATGGTTGTTTAATTTATTAATTATGAAATTTCTTTTTTTAATTATTGAAGTACGATCTTCCAGTATTACTATCTCTGGTCTACATTCATCTTTTTGCAAATTATATTTTGAAATAAAGTAGCTAAATATTCCACTTGACTTTTCGTTAAAAAGAATACTGCCCCGTTCGAGTACCAATATTTTTTGGGGAAAAGTTTTAGTGGTTCCAGCAATCTGCCGCCGCCTGGGCTGGCACCGATGATGATGTTGTAGTATTGTTGTTGACTCATAAATTATTTTATTATCGAGTTTAAGTGTTTCGCTGCATATTGAAGAACTGTAAAAGAGGATTTTTTAATTGCAATCAAGATAAACTTCCAATATCAATCAAAAGAAATATCAATACTTGGTCCAAAATTATCCTCCGGTTGCAAAACCGGGATAACAGGTCATGGCTCCATCCACAAACAGCGTAGTACCGCTTACATAATCCGATTCGTCCGATGCCAGCCAAACTGCCGCTGCTGCTATGTCTTCAGGCTGCCCAATTCTTTTATAGGGTATCAGCTTATTTAAATCATTCAATGCTTCGGGTGTTTCCCAGGCACTGCGGTTAATGGGTGTTTGAATAGCGCCGGGAGCAATACTGTTGGCCCGTATTTTTATCGGCCCGTATTCCTGTGCGATGGTTTTCATCAGCATAACGATGGCCCCTTTTGATGCAGCATAGTTTGCATGACCCGCCCAGGGAATTACTTCATGTACCGAACTCATGTGAATTATTTTTCCCAAAGCTTTTGAAACTTCGGGCCTGGGGCCACGGCGCATGAATTCTTTGATGGCCTCCCTGGCACAAAGAAACTGGCCGGTGAGATTTACATCGATTACAAGTTGCCATTGTGCCAATGTCATTTCATGCATGGGCGCATCTTTTTGCAGACCTGAATTAGCAACGCAAATATCTACCGTACCAAAATGATTGATGGTTTGTTTGTACATTTCAATCACCTGGTTTTCTTTGCTCACATCGCATTTAATGGCAATAGCATCGCCGCAGGTCTTGTCCACGCTAATCAAATGTGCAAGTTCTTCGGCGCTTTCAGCATTAGAAAAATAATTGACAACTACATTGGCTCCATCACGGCCAAGGCCATGAGCTATGGAAATACCAATCCCTGAACTAGCGCCGGTTACAATAGCGGTTTGGTTGCTTAATCTTTTGTTGGGTTTTTGCATTTTTATTTGTGTTGGTTTTTTAATAATCCGGGGGGCGCTGCTGGTTTGTAAATTGCCCTCGAAACGCACAAAGGCTAAATGTCGTCGAGCCAGCTTCCTTTAAATTCTGCGTTTGTTAAGCCATTGCGGATATAAGGACATTTTTTCATCAAAGTCCACATCAAACCGGACCGATAATTTTCTATCATTAAAATGATGGGGCCCTGGTTTAGTCCGAATAACCATTCTGAAATCCATCCCATCTTTCCGGTGGATTTATCCTTATAAGTTGGGTTAAAGCTGGCAACCAGTCCTTCTGTACCAGGACTATTTTCTTTAAGCCTGTGTTTAGTATCTCTTGAAATTTTCAATACAATTTCCGGAGCAAATGGAAGGCATGCAACCGACCCCCAGGGTGCGACAGTTCCGTCATCAGGTCCAAATGGTGCTCCCCTGGCAATATAGTTGTGAAACACCCTCTCCGTTTCATCTATAACAATGGTATTTGGCCCCGGCCCATCACTTGCAGTTAAGCCCCAACAATCATCTCCGTAACCTTCAAATTTATTTTTATTTTCAACAGCGTACGCTTTATGTACATGGGTAGCACGGCGGCTATTTTCAAAATAATCAAAGCCATATTTTCTATTGGCGTCATCGTAAATATTTCTAAAGTCAATCCATATATGCGAAAGCTGGTGTATGAACAAAGGGCCGGCGTAAATGTATTCGATGTCGTAGGCTGTCTTACATTCGAAAGTTGATGTCCATTCATTATATCCCTTTGCAGGAATGGGAAATGTGGGAGACCCCAGGGCCAGTACATACAATACCAGTGCTTCAGAATATTCGCAATCCCAATGTGGTTTTAAAAACCCTGACTCGGGCTTCCATCCATGGCTTATTGTATTTGTGCCATTCAAAGCCCAATCCCACTCAATTCTTGTGTATAATTTTTCAGCTAACTGTCTTATTTCAGTTTCGTTCTTTGTTGTTCGGGTAAAATAATTAGCAGCAGCGAGAACACCAGCTATAAAAAATGCTGTGTCAATGGTTGACAATTCCGATTCCAATGCTCTGCGGCCAGTTTTCATATCAAGAAAATGATAAAAGAATCCTTTGTATCCCATTGCATCGGTTTCCTTTCCCTGGTGGCCTGAGTAAAAAAATCGCAATATAGTAAGCACCTTAGTAATACCTTCTTTCCTTGAAAGCAAACCGTTTTCTATACCAACAATATAACAGCCGATGCCTAAACCTGTAACTGCAATACTGGAGGCTGAGCCGGGTTCATTTTTATCTGCTATTAAACCATTTTTGGGATTTATTTCGGTTAGAAAATAAGGGAAGGATTCACGTAATATATTATTGAGAAGTTCTGCGTCCGTGATATTTGAAGCTTTAGTTATTTTTTTCATGAAGTGATTTTATATTTTCATTTGTATAATAACGGATTGTAGTTATTTAATTTGTTTCAAGTGTGATACACGCAATACCCTGTGGAGGGATGTCAATATTAATTGTTGTTACTTTTTCTTTGGATTTAATGTCGCATGGTTCTTTAATCAAAGAAGATGACTTCTCCAGTGAGGTCACCTGGGCTGCTGAAAGTGAGCCAGGGCTCCCCATCGCTATCCACGCATTTGTAGCATTGGCATGGGTAGCATCAATTCGTTCAACATAAGAGGCAACGACTTTTTCTTCCATTTGCAAAACGATATTTACGAATTCCGTTTTTTGAGGATGAGTAGGTAAAATAGAATTGAGTAATAATATTTGTGTGGAAGTAGCTTTCTTTATTATCCAAATGTCTACTGACTGATACTGCCCCTGTACTTTAAAGAGCTTGTCGCCCAAGTTATGCAATAGCTGATAAGCACGGTAAGCAGGCTTTGGGATACCATAAATATTCAATAACCCGAAGCCGCCATGAAAAGGTATAGATGAAAAATAATTCTCTTCAAAAATATCTGAAAACGTCCAATAGCTGTATCCTTCTACGTATTCACGTGCTTCCATAATTGTTTTGGTAATATACGCTGCAGCATAGGCGTGGTCATGCAATTCATCAAAAGGATTGGAGGAAGTACTCCACTCTGTATAATATAACGGCAGTTTACCTGCCTGCTTCTTTGCTTTTTTTACATCTGCTTGTAAAATACTTCGTTTGCTTTTTGCAAGTTGGGTAATAGTATCATCGCCCGGCTTGCCAAAAGCGTCTGTAGGATAATGATGAGTGGAAATAAAATCAAGCGGCAATTTGTTTTTCTTACAAAAATTTATGAAGGGGGTTATCCAGGCATTTTTAGCTGTGGCAGGGCCGCCTACTTTTAAATCGGAATGTACTTTTTTTATCGCCTTTGCAGAAACCTGGTAAAGTTTAAAATAATCTGCCTGCGTTCCTGTCCAAAATGTTTTTAGGTTAGGCTCATTCCATATTTCAAAAAACCATTCTTTTAGTTCGTCCGTTCCATATCTTTCTTTCCAGTGCTCCACCAACTTAAAGATTAAGTTTCCCCATTCTGTGTAATTATTGGGTGGGGTAATATTTCCCCGGTATTTGAATACGGTATCACTTCCGCTGGCCAAAGCGAGGGGCATAAAAGAAAGTTCCATAAACGGCCGCATATCAATTGAACGTAAGAAGTCGCAAATCTGGTCAGCATTAAAAAAGGAAAAAATCATCTCATCATCTTGGATAACCAGCGTACCCATATCGTCTGAGAGGATGCCATGAAAACGCACATGCCGGAACCCTAATTCCCTTTTGCAACGGGTAAGTTGCTGCTGCCAATCTGCCCTTAATGCCAAAGTTGCATGTCCGCTTCCAATACAGTGCTCCCAAAAATGATGAAATGGAGCTGGTGTTGATTTTATCAGATTAGATGAAAATGTAACTGTGCTCATAAAAAAGTAGATTTAAAGTATATAGTAACCCAAACAAAACTTCTTTTTATACATGTTAATTACTCAATATTATTAAACTGTTTCATTGCTGATTTCTTTCTTAACGGGCAATATTCAAATGTGCGTTCATTTTTATTACAGGCGCTGAATGATTGTTAGCTTTTTCAAACTGAATTTCGTCCAATTTTTGTACCAACCGGCTGTTTTCCCTTAACATTTTTTTACCCTCGCTGTATGACAAAAAGGGGAATCCTTTTTTCTTATTCTGTATAGAAATTTCATACAGCATTTTCCAATGGCGGATAATTTCTTTCCAGGCAAAGAACAGGGAATGTTTTGGGTCATACATGTGAGTAGGCTCACTACCGGCACCGTTTAATTCAATGATGCTCCAGTTTTTGTCAGCAACCAGTTCTTCAAAGCTGTTGAAGCGAATATCAAGGCGGCCATAATAAAAGCCATTAACTGACTTGCAAACTTTGTCAATTAATGCTTCTAACTGTGGATTGTTTTTATACGTGCTGTCAAGAAATAATGAACCCCTTACATGGTTTCCATAAGGTACTAAAACCTCTTCTTCATTTTTTCCCGGAATAGAGCGTATTCTTTTACCCAATGTTTTTCTCAAAACAGGCAGTTGTAAAATATATCGTGGAGTTTGATTTATCAATTGCTCTATTGTGTTTACCCCATCACCTGTAACAGTAAGAAATTCCTTCTCCACTATTCCTGTAATCTTTCCAAATTCATCATTGGGATAGCGAACATAAAATATACCCATCTCTTTGGGAAATGGGATAAAAGGCTGTATGATATAATCAACGGTAAACCGGGAAGCCGCTGATAGTAATTCATAATTACTATCCACTTTTACAACAGCCTTTCCCTGCATTCCAATATCCGGTTTTATGATAAGCGGATAGTTTAATTTATGTTCCCTTATGCTATCAATAATGATTTCCGGCTTAGTATCAAATGAAAAGAACAGCGTTAAGGGTTTGTATTTTTCCGGGAGAAGTGCATCAATTTCTTGCTTTGATTCCATCAGGAACCCTGCATTTTTTATAGTGGGGTTGGATGCGCCAAAAAAGAAAAATGATTTCGCTTTTAAGCTATACCAGAACCACACCGGGTAAATGGGACTGTACACTACAGCGAAGGGCCAGTACTCCCAATTAAACAACTTAATAAAAAATGGAATTGATTTAATTTTTTTGAGCAGTTTCATTATCGGTAATTGCGGGTGAAACAATTTGAGTGACATTCATTAAATCATATTCCAGTATCGACTCAACATTCTGGATATAATCTTTATGATAAAAATGGGCTGTTTGATTTTGAATACACAATGAAGTAATACTTGTTGTAGAAATTTTGTTGTTCCTCGAAATTCGTAACCCGAACTCTTTATTTTCAGCTTCTGTGTTGCTGTGAAAGTGTAGAATATTTTGTTGGTTAATTGGGGTTTGAGAAGTTACCCAATTATGAAACCAACCATGACGTTCGGTTATCATCGCTTTATCATACAATGTTACAGACGACCAGATATGTGCTTGGCGGGGATTATGATTTTTAATGTTTAGTTTTTTACCATCCCATTTTATCTCTCTTAATTGCTCCTGCTCCCAAAGTATGATGGTACAATTTTCAATACCTGAAAAGTCATATTGCTTCATAGCCTCAAAGGGAGAGTCTTGCTGAAATAGCTCTGGCAATACAAGTCCCCTGCTTTTTCGGTAAGGGGGAGCGGGTAAATGCTTTTCAAATGCCCCGTTTAGTAATACGCCTGTATCTCCATTTTCATTGCTGATAAACCAGGTGCCTCCAGCTTTTGTATCTTTTGGGAAGGCCAGCTTTCTGCCATGTAGCATATAAAATTCAGGGTATTGAGCAATGCCACGGCTTACATGTTCATCCCTGTTTGAAGTAAGAATTACGCCATTTTTAATTGGAATAAATGAAACTGTACACATACCTGTTAATGAAATTGCTTTGTAGATAGGAACTCCCGGTTATAGACGCTAAAATAACTATGACCTTACAAAAGACTTAAAGATAAGTTGAGCCCTCATTATCTGTAAGTTTCTGTCTCTTCATACGTCTACAACAAAAAAATCAACCAATGAAAAAAATAATATTGCTTTTCAGTTTATCACTTTTGGTGTTTTCTGCTGCCTTTTCACAGACCAGTAAAAAATTGGTTGTAATGGTTACAAGGGCTAATTGGTGCCCCACCTGCAGAGCCAATGAGGGAAAGATAAAAAATGAATTAATTCCCGCCTATTCGTCTTCAAAAGATGTTTTAGTAGTTATCAATGATGTAACAAATAAGCGAACAAAAAATAAAGCAAAGCCATTGCTGCAATCGGCAGGCGTATATGAAATAGCACAGAAGGAACAGGCTACAGGAGTCATCTCTCTTATTAATCCACCGACAGGAAAAACAATCAACCGTATTTATGTTTCCTACTCATTAGCTGAAATTAAAAAAGGAATAGAGCAGGCTTTGCCCAAGAGTTAAATACTGTGCTAATAATTATTAATAATGCAAAAATCACTCATGAAATATTTCCTGATTTCTTTTTTAAGCATCATAACCGCATTAAATTCTATTGGCCAGATAAAGGACCATGCCAACTGGAAATTTGCTGTTGAAAAAATAAACGACAAACAGTTACAGGTAGTATTAACAACAACTTTAGATGATGGCTGGCATATTTATTCTTCGCAAATGGAAGATGGCGGGCCACAAAAGACCGTTGTAAATATAGAGCCGGGTAGTTCATTTAAAATTGAAGATAGTACCACAGAAACCGGAAAACTGATTGAAAAGTATGATAGTAATTTTGATATTACGCTGAGGTATTATCCTAAAATGGCAGTATTTAAAAAGCTGATAGATATGAAAGATACCTCGGCTTTTACTTTGAAAGGTACTGTGTCTTACATGCTTTGCACCGATGAAGTTTGTCTTCCACCGGCAGAAAAAGAATTTTCAATTAATGTTCCCGGCATTTCACAAATACCAGTTTCTGGTGATGAAAGCAAAACGACGACTATTTCAACCGTTGCTAAAACAGAAAGTTCAAAATCATTAAGCAATCATTCTTATCTCTATATTTTTATAGCCGGATTCCTGGGCGGATTAGCAGCGCTGCTAACGCCCTGTGTATTCCCTATGATACCAATGACAGTGAGTTTCTTTACAAAGCGAAGCAAGACAAGGGCACAGGGCTTACGCAATGCTTTTACCTATGCACTTTCCATTGTTGCTATTTATGTTTTATTGGGTTTTGGCGTATCAAAAATATTTGGCATCGATGCATTGAATGCTTTATCAACCAATGTATGGTTCAATCTTATCTTTTTTGCATTGCTATTGATTTTTGCAGCTTCATTCCTTGGTGCTTTTGAAATTACTATGCCTTCAGCATTGGTAAATAAAGTAGATAAGCAATCAGGTAAAGGTGGGTTAATAGGTATTTTCTTTATGGCCTTTACATTATCGTTGGTTTCTTTTTCATGCACCGGTCCAATCATCGGCACGTTATTATTTGAATCGGCTGCAACCGGTAGCGTTGGTGGGCCGTTGTGGGGCATGATTGGGTTTTCATCTGCACTGGCATTGCCATTTGGTTTGTTTGCCGCTTTTCCGGGATGGTTAAATTCATTACCAAAATCTGGTGGCTGGTTAAATTCAGTAAAAGTAAGTTTAGGCTTTTTGGAGCTGGCGTTGGCATTAAAGTTTCTTTCCAATGCAGACCTTGTTGTTCAGGCCAATATCCTTACACGGGAATTATTCTTAGTAATATGGATCATCATCTTTACGTTATGGGGTTTTTATTTGCTGGGTAAAATAAAATTTTCACATGATAGTGATGTGCCTTACATATCGGTGCCCCGTCTTTCGCTAATCCTTGTAGTATTTACATTTGCCTTGTACCTTGTTCCTGGTTTATGGGGTGCGCCATTAAAACTGATCAGCGGATTTCCGCCACCAGATTTTTATTCAGAATGGCAGCATAATAATTCAACAACTGCATCATCAACCACTCCCGTAACTGGTACAACAAATGAACATTGCCCCAATGGATTAAATTGTTTTCATGATTATGAACAAGGATTGGATTATGCAAAAAAAGTAAACAAGCCTATCCTGCTAGATTTTACAGGATGGGCCTGCGTTAACTGCCGCAAGATGGAAAACCTGGTTTGGACAGACCCGGTAATTGATACAAAATTAAGAAACGATGTAGTGCTGATTTCCTTGTATGTAGATGATAAACGGAGTTTACCGGAAGCTGAGCAAACTACTAAAACATTGGGTGGCCAAACATATAATATTAAAACCATCGGTAGTAAATGGAGTTATTTCCAGGCATCCAGGTTTAATATCAACTCACAGCCTTATTATGTGTTGTTAGATACTGATGAGAAGGCATTGGCTATATCTGAAGGCTATTCACCCAATATAAATACATATAGTAAATTTTTAGACGAGGGTATTAGCAAGTTCACCGGCGATAGAAAATAACAGGCAGGATTTTCATTGTTGGTTGTTGGGTATATGGCTGCCGGAAACGGCGGCCATTTTTCGTTTTTTGAAAGGAATAGCTTCCTTAATCGTCAGAATAATAAAAATGAATTAATAAAATGTCAAAATCTTTATTTAAAAACAAGACAGTCCTGATAACGGCTGGCCCCACAAGGGAAGCGATAGACCCCGTTCGCTATATCAGCAATCATTCATCTGGCAAAATGGGGTATGCCATTGCCGAAGCATTTCTGCAACAAGGGGCTCATGTTGTGCTGGTGAGCGGGCCTGTTAACCTGCAATTGCAACATCCAAACCTTAAATTGATTCCTGTTATTACCGCTTTTGAGATGTACCTGGCCAGTCATTTACATTTTCAGGAAATTGATATTGCAGTTTTTGCAGCTGCAGTAGCTGATTACAAACCAGCAGTTATATGTGATACTAAAATTAAAAAAGCGGGTGATGAACTTTACATCAAATTGGTGAAGAACAGAGATATAGCTTTTGAATTTGGTGAGGTTAAACAGATTAACCAACTATCTATTGGCTTTGCACTGGAAACAAATAATGAAATGGAACATGCAATTGGAAAATTGCAGCATAAGAATTTTGATATGGTTGTGCTCAACTCAATGAATGATGCCGGAGCTACATTTGAATATGATACCAATAAAGTAACAATCCTGAAAAAGGATAAACAAGTGCATTCCTATACCGTGAAATCTAAAAAGGAAGTTGCTGATGATATTTTAGGTGAAATAAGAAGCGTGATAATGGACAAATATTTCCTATCGAATCTAATGCAAGATTGAATACAATACCAATAAAAAAGAATATGCCACAATCTCCAATTATAACAACCAGTATTATTAACTGCCCGGTATGCCAGCATCAAAAACAGGAAGAAATGCCAACAGATGCCTGTCAGTATTTTTATCAATGCGAAAATTGTAGAAATGTCATTAAGCCAAAAGAAGGCGATTGTTGTGTGTATTGTTCTTACGGCAGTGAGAAATGTCCACCAATGCAATTAAGTAATAATTGTTGCTAAGAACATAAGCAATTCCCGATGTAAGGTTTATCTTTTCGCCTCGTCTTAAATAGTAAAATCAAAAAAGCCAGTTAAACTATTTAAAGTGAAAAAATTAAACGTTTCCATCATTATAACCTTCCTGGTAACATGCTGTCAGGCACAAACCAGGCAAACGGCTCTCCCCATCAATGAATTTGAAAAGGCTATCAATGCGCCAAATATCCAGGTGCTTGATGTAAGAACAACCGCCGAGTATAATTCCGGCCATTTAAAAAAATCTTTGCAGGCCGATTGGTACAATCAGCAGCAATTTAAAGACCGCACCCAACATCTCAATAAATCAAAACCTTTATATGTTTATTGCCAAACAGGCATTCGAAGTACAGCAGACGTTGAACTTTTAAAACAAAATGGGTTTACCAATGTGCAGGATTTGAAAGGTGGCTTGACCGCCTGGAAGCAGGGAGATAAGCTGGTTGAAGGTGCTGTAAAAGTGAAACAGCTTACCATGCAGGAATATAGTGCACAGGTTAAATCTTCTAAACCGGTACTGGTTGATTTTGGCGCTGAATGGTGTCCACCTTGTAAAAAGATGGAGCCGGTAATCACCCAACTTAAAAACGGTGCTGCTGATAGATACAGCGTGGTAAATATTGATGCCGCCACACAAATCGATATTTTAAAGCAAATGAATATTGAAGCACTTCCGGTTTTTATTGTTTATAAAA
>Ga0163154_10005643_pt1 | contig 15753 bp, 16 predicted proteins | sample OliLakLV19MP9P1_FD_148649 | JGI IMG/M metagenome (GOLD analysis project Ga0163154, IMG submission 148649) | Freshwater microbial mat bacterial communities from Lake Vanda, McMurdo Dry Valleys, Antarctica - Oligotrophic Lake LV.19.MP9.P1 | ecosystem: Environmental > Aquatic > Freshwater > Lake >... | reverse complement strand
AGTCTATCTGGTAAGTTGTCTCGTTGAATTAGGAATCCCCGTGCTTTAGCACGAGGAGTGTCAATACTGTCCCATTGATACGTCATTCACTTAATTGTATGTACAATCGTACACATGAAATTAAAATATCAGAAGTCATAATTTTAAGAATTTGATAACTACAGCACAAATACAGAATAGAGCAGTGAGCCAATCTCCATATTGCACATAAGGGGTTTGGGTTGTCCTCAGATAAACCGTATCAGCATGAGTTTCATAGGTGTCAATGCCTGAAATCCAGATCGTGCGGCCATTGGGATCGACGATACCCGAATAACCGGTATTTGTTGCCCTTACCGCCCAGCGATCGCTTTCTATAGCCCTAGCTACATCTTGAGCATGGTGTTGAGCGGGCATAGTTTGAGCATAGTGAGCATTATTTGAGGCAGTAAAAATTAGCTGTCCGCCCGCCGCCGTTTGATAGCGAAAGTGGGAGGGATAGGCAGACTCATAGCAAATTGCCACAATTAACCGACCCCAAGGAGAATCTATAATCTGATCGCTTTTACCTGCTTCGACCTCACCCCGCAACGGCGAAAGACGTTTGATTAATCCTCCCAAAATTGGCTTAAAGGGAATAAATTCGCCAACGGGAACCAAGCGAACTTTATTATATTGAGCCAAAACCTGATTGGAGCGATCGCGTAAAAACAAGCTATTACTATAGCCATAGGGATTATCGGCACTTTTCGCATAACCAAAGCTACCCATCCACACGGGAATATTGTATTTTGCTATCATCCGATCGAAGACACTGCGGCGCGGGTCTTGATTGGGATATAGAATCGGCATGGCTGTTTCGGGAGTCAGGATCACGTCCATCTTTTGCTTTGCCAGTTGCTCATAGCCATCGGTATATCTTGCGATCGCGGTTTTAATTCCATCAAACTTTAGCTTTACAGGATTGGGAATATTGCCTTGAACGATGCCAACTTTAAGAGCTTTTTCATTCCCCTCTGCCGTACCTGCCATCGACCACGAACCATATAAACAGATTGATAGGATTAGAGCGATCGCCACGCCTAGATAATTCCATTTAGTTCGAGAAGAAGTTAACCTGATAAACTCGGCAATTAAGCCATTCACTGCCACGATCGCCGCCGTCATTGTCTGTTGTCCAGAAAGCTTTGTAATCTGCAACATGATTAAATTATGAGGACTTTGGGTATAACCTAGAGCCGTCCAATACAAGGCACCCCAACTCCAAATCGTTTCTAGAGCACAAAATAAAGCGATCGCTACCACGATCCTTCCCCAACCCGATAACTTTGGCGTTAACCATGCCATTCCACCCGCCCACAGAGCCGAAAGCACTAAGCCCCAGATTGTAATAAATAACCACACGCCAATGGCTATTGCTAAACTTGCTAACCACGGTACTCCCAGCCATGTCATCGGATGCACGCCCGTAATCCAAAACAAAGCCATACCGTGATAGCAAAATCCCCAGACTGCCCCCATCGCGATCGCCGAACGGATTGAAAGCAATTGCGTCAGCATCCACAGAGGTATTAAAGCAATCCAAGCCAGTCCCCACAAACTAAAAGGATCTGGGGTTAAACCCATTAAAATCCCACCTGTGGCTGCTATTAAAATCTTTTGCCAGTTTTGCATTAATGTTTGCTTATTATAATCTTGCTTATTTTAGACCTAGCCTCACTCAATTCACTTTAAGTCAAGCTAGATTAGCAAAATTCTACACTTCCCAAATTACAAGATTCTGGAAATGAGTGGTTCTAATCGACCCCAAAGCCAAGTTAATACAATCTAAAGCCTTAAGTTTAGTATTTTAGTTACAGTTAATAGAGTTTAAAGCTCTAGGTATATTGTATAAAGTTAAATTCTTATAAAAAAAACTCATAAACTTATAGTTTTAAACAGAGTTGCTAGAGTCACAAAAGTAAGTATCAGAATTTAAAATATTAAATCCAGAGTTTTAATTACCAACAATAGAGTGTAAGTTATCAGGTTAAGATCTGAGGTTTGAATAATTAATTCTAAATCGATACCATATCAGTATATTCAGTTAGCATTTCATCTGAGGTCAGGGCATCAGCTTCTGATTGAGGTGTCCAAAGTAGTTCAAATACCGATAAAGCCTCTGGTGATACCCCTGCCATATTTTCTAATGCCTTTTGTAAGGTTTCTCTAGAGTTAACTTTATCGAATAGGGGGCGATCGTATTCTGTCCCAACCAACAGTGTGACCACAATGTAAGCAGCTGGATCTCGATCTAGCTCTGGTTTATAATTTTGATTGTTTCTGACTCGACCGTTGACATTAACCAAAGTCTCAGCACTAAACTTACTGCGCTCAGTCACCGACATATTACTAAATAAACCCTCAGCTTGATCTCGATCTGTGGCTTGCGAACTAGCTGAAACATAAACCCAATTTTCGGGAGTTCTAAGCAGAGCGATCGCCGCTTCTTGTAAAAGTATGACCAACCCTTCAGGGGTATCGGTATCGGCACCAAGGCTAATCTCGGAAAGTTCTTGCTGAATTGCCCTTGCTTCGGCTAACAGCCCCACTTGGAGTTTGCTAATTGTGACTTTATTATTGTCTAACTCCGAGCCGCCAATTATACCTCCACCCCCATTCATCATTTTCAAAGTTCGATAAACCAAGAAGCCCAGCCCACCGATTCCCAATAAGACCATAACTATGACGAATCCACTTCCATCGCCAGATGAGCCTGAATAATATCCACCCGAATTATTGTTATAGCCGCCACTTCCGGGAATAAAAATTGGGGCAATGATCGGATTGTTATTTGACCGATTAGGATTAGTTTGAATTGGGGCGGGATTCGATCTAATTGGCGTATTAGAGGATGGCGATCGGCGAAAAGAACCACCACCCGTTCTACCACCCGATCTTCTAGCTTCAACTCGGTCAATAGCTGGGTTATTAAAAATTGTCGATCCAAAAGTATTGACTAACGCCAACAGCAACAAACCTACAGTCAGAGTACGAAACTTTATCTTTTGCATTTTGCCTTCGGGGTAATTAATGGTTAAATTAGACTTTGTAGAGTTCAATAAATATATTCTGTGGTAGAACCAATTCTTTCGGGTATTTGTTTAGGGTTAATTTTCATTACTTTAGGTGGTCTGTTTTTTACTGCCTACAAGCAATATCGGCGTGATTCCTTTTAATAGTTTCAGATCGGTAATTTTAATAAATAGTTAGATGTTTTTTTAATTCATCTTGCTTTTATTTTAACAAGAAATGTTTTAGCAAGTAATTTAGACCGCAGTTTAGCCATAAGTCTTGCTTTATTAAAGGATCGAAGCTTAAGTTCTTTTAATCTTTTAACCTCTCAATTTTTTAGTATAAATTTCTTTGCATTCCAGCCCAAATGCTCTAACATTAGCAATTGGAGAGATGGCAGAGTGGTCGATCGCGTTCGACTTGAAATCGAATGACTGTTAAAGGTCCGGGGGTTCGAATCCCCCTTTCTCCGTATATTATGTTCGCTTAAAGAGATTTGCGGAGCAAAATTTGCAGAACACATATATAGAATACAGATAAGAGATAGATGAAAACTGCGCTCATTTGTGGAATTTCGGGACAAGATGGGGCTTATTTGGCTCAACTCCTTTTAGAAAAGTCATACAGAGTGGTTGGCACTTCTAGAGATGCTCAAGTATCAAGCTTTCAAAATCTGACAAGTTTGGGAATCCGCGACCAAATCCAGCTTGAATCGATGGCACTGAATGATTTTCGCAGTGTTTTACAAGTAGTCAGTAAAGTTAGACCCGATGAAATCTACAATCTAGCAGGACAGACTTCTGTAAGCTTATCCTTCGACCAGCCAGTCGAGACCATGGAAAGTATTGCTTTTGGTACCTTAAACCTTTTAGAAGTCATACGCTTTACCCACGATCCGATCGAACTTTATAACGCTGGCTATAGTGAATGTTTTGGGGATACAGGCGATCGCCCAGCTAATGAGGAAACTGCTTTTCGTCCCCGTAGTCCCTATGCTGTATCTAAAGCGGCGGCATTTTGGGAAGTTGCCAACTACCGAGAGGCATATAATCTGTTTGCGTGTTCGGGTATCCTTTTTAATCACGATTCTCCACTTCGTCCGAAACGATTTGTCACCCAAAAAATTGTATCTACAGCATGTTTGATCGCTCAGGGTAAATTAGAAACCTTAAATCTTGGGGATATATCTATTAAAAGAGATTGGGGATGGGCACCAGATTATGTGGAGGCAATGTATAAAATGATGCAACAAGATCGGGCTGACGATTTTGTGATTGCCACGGGAGAAACGCATAAGCTCGAAGATTTTGTCTCTGAAGTATTTGCTTACTTGGGTTTAAATTGGCAGGATTATGTAAAAAGCGATCGCAGTTTGTTTCGTCCTACCGATATTTCTAGCAGTTATGGAAATCCAAATAAAGCCAAACTAAAACTAGATTGGGAAGCTAAATATAAAATGCGGGCGATCGCAAAAATGATGGTAGAAGCAAGTTTACCTACCTGTATTTAACACCTGTTCTGCTGTCAGTCCTAAATCAGGGAAGGTCACAGAAATGATAGGTTGATTGCCTCGAAACTGTTGTATTTCATACTCCCCATCTACAAGCCTACAGATCGATAGAGTAAGTTGTTTGGGATTCCCAATGTGTCGAGTACCACCCAATCTGGCGTAGTCTGCAATCCAATATTCAGAAATACCTAAAACCGCATAGTCTTCCACCTTACGGGAATAATGATTTTGCCAATTGCTGCTAACAACTTCCGCCACAAATTTAATTGAACTGCCAAACGTCAGAATCGACTGGTCAGACCAAAGTAGTTCTTTGGGAAGTTGATCTCGATCGATAACTGCGACATCAGGTCGAAATGCTGTCATACCAATAGCTGTCATACCAATATTAAGAGGGGCGTAATATTCCTCGTTGAAATACAAACCAAGGTAATCCTTTTCTATCGATCTGGACACATATCTTTGCGGTAATGAAGGCTGCAACCTCTTCATGCAAGCCTGTCGGTTCCAAGTCGAATACCTCTCCGTCGATGATTTCATAGCGGTCATCCCCACCATAACGGGCGATAAACTCGTCAAAGCTGAATTGCTTCTGTTGTATTAGTTGTCCGATCGTAATAGTCATGTGTCAACTTAGCCCAGTCAATATCTTTAGTCTATAGTTGCTGCTTATACAATCCTAGTAGAACTGTTAATTTTTATTCATAACTAACTTCAACGACTTCTAATTCCTGCTTATCACCTACAAACGGATTATCAGGGGTCAGAAATAGCATACAGTGGCATTCTTTGCGCTCGCGCATGGGCACACAAGGGCAGTTCCAGTAGGTACTTTTTACTTCAGCTTCTTTATCTTCGTAGTAGCGGCAGGGACAAAGAGGTGCGCCTAATTCGTCTTTATTCTTTGCCAGTCCTTCAATTACAACCATAGTAATAGATGGATCGGCACAAAAGAAGGTATCTGTGCGTTTGGCGTAAGTTTCAGAAAATTTACGCATTGCCTCAAAGCTTTTAGTTGTGGACTTATTGTTACCACGAGTTTCTGGCGCACTTGACATAACTTATAATCTAATAATTTATTTTAAAGACCAAACAAAACTAAACAAAAATTAAAGGAAAATTTAAGGGAAATTAAAATCCAACTAAATTATCTATACCACAAAATTGCCTTAAGTCGTACCCTGCAAAAGTTCCTATTGTTTAAAAATATAGATAGCAACTACAGAGGGTTTGGGAAGTTTAGAATGGTTAAACTATGGGACAAACTTATCGAGCTACAGGGATTAATCTTAAAAGCATGGCATTGGGCGAAAGCGATCGCCTACTCACAATTTTAACTAAAGAATATGGCTTAATTAGAGCGGTGGCAGCAGGAGCTAGGAAGCATCGTTCGGGAATGACAGGGCGATCGGTGTTATTTGTCGTTAACGATCTGCAAATTTCCACAGGACGTAATCTAGATCGAATCAGTCAGGCGGAGACTATTTATGCGTTTACGGGCTTAGGACAAAATTTAGGTAAGCTCACCGCCGCGCAGTATTTGGCAGAATTAGCCTTAGTACAGGCTTTATCCGAGCAGCCCCAAGATCGATTATTTGGCTTGTTAATTCAGCAATTAAAAACTATAGAGGCTATTCAGCAAGATTCTAACCAGCAAAATTCCAACCAAAGTCTACTGGCATATTTAAATCATGGCATTTATCATCTCTTGGCGATCGCGGGCTTTGCTCCAGAACTTCATGCTTGCTGTTTAACCCGACAACCTCTAATTCCGCCGAATCTTAGTGATTCTCAATGGCATGTAGGATTTAGCATTAGCGGCGGGGGAATAGTAAAATTAACAGAATCACTGGAATTTAACCAATCTCCTACTAAAATTAACTATCATCTTAACGGTAGAGAATTAAATGCTCTGCAAACTCTCACTGCTTGCGATCCCCCAGTAAACTATTTAGTAGATGCACCAAGTACTTTAAATTTATCGACTTGGGTCAGAGTTGAACGCATCCTACGTGCATACGCCCAGTACCATTTTGACCGCCCTATTCTCTCGGCGGCTTTGATAGATAGTTGTTTTAATTTATGATTTTTGATTCGATTACTGTTGAAACTACCCCCGATTTACCGCCCGACCAGCCTGACTCTAGTTCAGTGCTTGGCAACCGTAATTTTTTGTTGTTATGGTTGGGACAAATATTTTCTCAGCTTGCCGATAAAGTTTATTTAGTCCTAATTATTGCGATTATTTCCAGCCAGTTTCAACAGGAAGGCGAACGAATTAGTGGCTGGGTTTCGGTGGTAATGGTAGCTTTTACAATACCAGCAGTTTTATTTGGTTCGATCGCTGGCGTATATGTCGATCGCTGGTCAAAAAAATGGGTATTGGTTGGCTCAAATCTGTTTCGGGGCGGTTTAGTTTTAGGCATTCCACTAATTTTATGGGTAACTAAAGATTGGCAGGCAGTCGGGACATCACCTGCGGGCTTTTTAGCAATACTTTTAATTACATTTTTAGTTTCCACCTTTACGCAATTTTTCACTCCCGCCGAACAATCAACGATCGCCCTCATTGTCGAAAAGCCAAAGCTCCTATCTGCTAACTCTATCTGCACCACTACGATTATGGGGGCAACGATTTTAGGATTTGCGATCGGAGAGCCACTTCTAGCATTTGCTGATAGTCTTATCGGTCAGGGTAAAGCGATCGCCGTGGGGGGTAGTTATTTGGTGGCTGGATCGATCCTAATGTTAATGAAAACAGGCGAAATCCGTAACAAAGAACGCGAAGATCCCCACGTTTGGGTTGATATTAAAGATGGATTGCAGTATTTGGGTAAAAATCGCGCCGTGCAGTCTGCTTTATTACAGTTAGTGAGTACATTTTCCGTAATTGCTGCTCTAACAGTTTTAGCCGTGCGTTTGGCTGAAGTCATGCCCGAAATTAAATCGGAACAGTTTGGGTTTTTATTAGCAGATGCCAGTTTGGGAATTGCGATTGGTGCGGCGATCGTGGGGCAGTTTGGCAATAAAGTTCCGCGAAAAGTCTTGGCACTGATTGGTTCTGTGGGCATGGCTGTATTTTTAGCAGGTTTAGCGTTGGTGTGCGATCGCTTTTGGTTGGGACTAATTATGATTGGCGGCATTGGTATATTCGCGGGAATATCTGTAATTCCGATGCAAACGCTAATTCAAGAACAAACCCCCGAAGAAATGCGCGGTAAAGTCTTTGGCTTACAAAATAATGCCGTTAATATCGCTTTGAGTTTACCCTTAGCACTGGCAGGAATTGCCGAATCTTATGTGGGTTTAGAAATTGTAATTTTGAGTTTAGGAGCGATCGCTTTAGGAAGCGGAATTTTAACTTGGTATCTGGCTGCCGAAACCTAATCTAAAACTTAAAATCTAAAACTAATTAGTTATCAGCGATCGAGGTTTCTTGATTTACTTCAGGACTTTGCTCTAAGAAAATAATCCCTGCGGGTTCGTCATAACTGTATAGCTCCGCATAACGTCCCCAATCTATGGCGGTGGCTAACTGGCGGTGGGCTTCGTTCGGGCTAAAATGCGCCTCTAAGATATCTAAAATTAGCTCTTCGGGCAGCCTTTGATTGCGTTTTGCTTGCAGTAACAATCTAATTTGTTGAATTAATGGAATATTAGCGACTAATTGATTTTGCACAAGCTGTTTGCGCTCATCAATATTGCCAGCAATAAACTCTAACCCAAGGTTCGTGAGGTTAATATCTCCTTCCACCAAAGTGACAAAACTTAAAAGCTTTGCGCCTTCCACAATTGGCAGAATATCATCTACTTCTAACTGTAAATCTTGTCCGAGCCGATATAAGTCTTTTTCTTGCCGATCTTCTAGGAGCTCTAAAAGTCCAGCGATCGAGCCAATCCGTACTTGAGGAATAGGTTGGTATTTAATCGGCTGAGGTGGTTGGGGAATTTGGATTGGTGGAACGGGAGTGGGCTCTAGTTCTGGATGGGTGAGAATTTTGTAAACTTGGTCTACTAATGCCTGAAATTCGGGACTTTTGCGATCGCGGTAATGATTCAAAGTTACGGATAAGTCGGCTCTAATGCGACCGGGATTACGTCCCAACACAATAATTCGATCTGCCAAAATCACTGCTTCTTCAATCCCGTGGGTAACAATTAATATAGCTTTAGTGGGAATTCGTCGCTCTAACCATAAATCTAATAATTCAAATCTTAAGTTCTCGGCTGTCAGTACATCTAAAGCTGAAAATGGCTCATCCATGCACAACAACTCTGGCTCTACCGCCAATGCCCGCGCAAATCCTACCCGTTGTCGCATCCCCCCTGATAGTTCCTTGGGATAGGCATTTTCAAATCCATCCAACCCAATAATATCGATCATCTTCAAAGCCTTAGCACGGCGCGCAGTTACTTCAGCCCCTAAAGCCTTTAATCCTAATTCTACATTTTCCAGTACAGTCAACCAAGGATACAAAGCAAATGCCTGAAAAATGATCGCCACACCGGGATTTAGCCCCAGCATGGGTCGATTGCGGTAAAGCACTTGCCCATCAGTCGGAGCAATTAAACCCGCAATAATTCTCATTAACGTAGACTTTCCAGATCCAGAAGGACCCAGCAACGCCACGATTTCTCCTGTCTTGAGCTTAAGGTTAATATTCTCTAAAATCGGAATCTGTTGACCATTTGGCTGCTGATAGGATTTGCCTACTTGCTCTAAAGTTATTAATTCTTTTTGTTCAGTTTTGGCTTCTATCATGGCTCTATCCTTAATCTATAAGCTTTAGAATCTTATCAAGCTTTAGGTATACTTTGCATTGTAGATACATCATCACTTATTTACTTATTCACTAATGAATTAGGACTTACGCACTCAAATTTATAGAAACTTAGTGGGAGGGAGTTTGAGGGCAAAGCCCTCAATTGGGGCTGCGCCCCAAACCCACTTTAAATATAGGTTTTCCTTTTATGCTGCGTAAGTCCTATGAATAACAAACCATCAGCAGTTAAATGAATTGCTAAGCAAATATCAAAAAATTATTAAGAAGTGTGACCTAAAAATGTTGTGAATGACCTAATGATTCAAAATGTTGATGTGACCATTTGTTTGGAAAAAGCTTTAACATAGTTGCTAAGGCTATAGATAACCATACGTTGCTCGCTCTGAAATAATCTTTAAGTGATTATGCTTAAATTATTCCTAAGCGATCGCTCAAATGCGTTAATTTACAGTTTATTTTTATTCACATTTTTTTCTGTTGGAGGAATTTAGATGAGTGTAGTCACAAAGTCTATCGTAAATGCGGATGCTGAAGCCCGTTACCTTAGTCCCGGTGAATTAGATCGAATTAAAGGTTTTGTGTCCTCTGGCGAGCGTCGTTTACGCATTGCTCAGACCCTAACTGAATCTCGCGAACGTATTGTCAAGCAAGCTGGCGATCAATTATTTCAAAAACGTCCTGATGTTGTTTCTCCTGGTGGAAATGCTTACGGCGAAGAAATGACCGCTACTTGTCTCAGAGACCTAGATTACTACCTACGTCTTGTTACCTATGGCATCGTTTCTGGTGATATTACCCCGATCGAAGAAATCGGATTAGTAGGTGTAAGAGAAATGTATAACTCTCTTGGTACTCCTATTCCTGCTGTAGCTGAAGGCGTACGTAGCATGAAGAATGTGTCTTCTTCTTTGCTCTCTGCTGAAGATGCTGCTGAAGCTGGTTTCTACTTTGATTATGTTGTCGGAGCTATGCAGTAATCTGCATTCTTAACTATAAATAACTGCAAACTAATAAGAAGATATCAAAATGCAAGACGCAATTACCTCCGTTATCAACTCCTCTGATGTTCAAGGCAAATACCTTGATATTGCTGCTCTCGAAAAACTCAAAGGCTACTTTGCTACTGGCGAACTTCGCGTTCGTGCTTCTGCAACTGTAAGTGCTAATGCTTCTGTAATCGTTAAAGAAGCTGTTGCTAAGTCTTTGTTGTACTCTGATGTTACCCGTCCTGGTGGCAATATGTACACCACCCGTCGTTATGCTGCTTGTATTCGCGATCTAGACTATTACCTCCGCTACGCTACATATGCGATGTTGGCTGGTGATGCTTCGATCTTGGACGAACGTGTATTAAATGGTCTTAAAGAAACCTATAACTCTTTAGGCGTTCCCATTGTTTCGACAATTCAAGCGATCCAAGCAATCAAAGAAGTAGCTGCTTCCTTAGTTGGCTCTGATGCTGGCAAAGAACTAGGTATTTACCTTGATTATATTAGCTCTGGCTTAAGCTAACTCAGAGTTGTAGGCGTGGAAGTAGAGATTTAATTGGTTAAATCATTGCAGGCTAGGTTCCTTAAAATTACTTGGCTTTAATATTTAATCCTTTACTTTACTTCCCCGCCTAATTTTATGGATGCTTACAAAATTCACAAAATAAAACACAATCACAAAGTATTTTTAATTCAAATTTAATTCAAATTTTATTTAGTTACCCCTAAAGGAGAAATTATATATGCGGATGTTTAAAGTCACCGCCTGTGTACCCAGTCAAACTCGCATTCGGACTCAGCGCGAGTTACAAAATACTTATTTCACTAAGCTAGTTCCCTACGATAACTGGTTTCGCGAACAACAACGCATTATGAAAATGGGCGGCAGAATTATCAAAGTTGAGTTAGCTACTGGGAAAATTGGAGCTAATACAGGTTTATTGTAATTACAAAGACTAATTAATCGGAAAACTAACATTTTAAGAATTAATAAGAACTAAGTAGAACTGAGTTGACTAGCTAGATGTCATTCTCGGTTTTTTTGTAATTCAAGCTCGTCCATCCATCTGATAATATTAAAGTCCAACTATTTAGCGATTATGCGAACTCATTACTGCGGTCATCTTACACCCGAACATATTGGCAAATCTGTCAGACTTTATGGTTGGGTCGATCGCAACCGAGATCATGGTGGGGTAATTTTTTTAGATTTGCGCGATCGCTATGGCATAGTGCAAATTGTGAGCGATCCAGTGCGGACTCCAGTATCCTATCCGATCGCCCAAGATATGCGAAATGAGTATGTAGTTTGTATTACAGGTGTGGTTACACAACGCCCAGAGGCATCACTTAATGCCAAAATTCCTACTGGTGAAGTTGAAATTTATGCCGATTCGATCGAATTACTAAACGCCGTCCATAAATCTCTACCATTTTTAGTTTCAGAGACTGACTCGATCCGCGAAGACTTGCGCTTAAAATATCGTTACTTGGATATGCGGGGCGATCGCCTCAAAAATAATCTTCAACTCCGATTTAATGTAGTCAAAGCTATCCGCCGCTATCTCGAAGATCGATGTGGATTTATGGAAGTCGAGACTCCAATCTTGTGCCGTTCTACGCCCGAAGGAGCCAGAGATTACCTAGTGCCAAGCCGTGTCAGTGTCGGACAATGGTATGCTCTGCCCCAGTCACCGCAGCTATTTAAGCAGTTATTAATGGTGGGTGGATGCGATCGCTATTATCAAATTGCCCGATGTTTCCGTGACGAAGACTTGCGTTCCGATCGCCAGCCCGAATTTACGCAGTTAGATATGGAAATGAGCTTCATGTCTCAAGAAGAAATCCTAAATCTAAATGAGAACCTAATTTGTCATATCTTTAAAGAAATTAAAGGCGTAGAACTTCCCACTTTTCCCCGTATGACCTATGCATATGCCATGGATCGGTATGGTTGCGATCGCCCCGACACTAGATTTGACATGGAATTAGTAAATGTTTCCGATATTTTTGCGAAGTCTGGATTTAAAGTGTTTTCAGGAGCGATCGCCTCTGGTGGCATAGTTAAAGCCTTACCTATTCCCAATGGTGATAAAGCTATATCCAATACGAGAATCAAGCCCGGTGGAGACTTAGCGAATTTGGCTGCGCAATACGGAGCGAAGGGTTTAGCTTTCATGCGAATTCGGGAAGATGGCGGAATGGATTCTATTGGTGCTTTAAAAGATAGTTTATCGGAAGAGCAAAAACAGGAACTTTTTAGAGTTACTAAAGCCGAACCGGGAATGTTAATTTTATTTGGAGCGGGAGAAGTTGGAATAGTTAATGAATCTCTAAGTCGCTTGCGTTTGGCTCTGGGCGAAGAGTTAAGATTAATCGATCGCCGAAAAACCAATTTTCTGTGGGTGACAGACTTCCCGATGTTTGAATGGAATGCAGGCGAGAATAGATTTGAAGCAATCCATCATCCCTTTACAGCCCCAAATCCTGAAGACTTTGAATTAGGTCAACCCTTTAGCCTCAAAACTAGAGCTTTGGCATACGATATTATCTTAAACGGAACAGAAATTGGCGGCGGCTCGCTGCGTATTTACCAGCGTCAGGTACAGGAGCAGGTTTTTCAAGCGATCGGATTATCTGACGAACAGGCAAAAGAGAAGTTTGGATTTCTTTTAGAAGCTTTTGAGTATGGAACTCCTCCCCACGGTGGTATTGCCTTTGGACTAGATCGATTGGTGATGTTATTGGCAGGTGCCGATTCGATTAGAGAAGTGATTGCTTTTCCTAAGACCCAACAGGCAAGAGATTTACTTACCGATGCGCCATCAAGTGTAGAAGATGCTCAATTAAAAGAGTTGTATATCAAATCTATAGCTCCAATTAAGGAATCAGGAAAGGAATTAGTAGAACCAGTAAAAAACTAGCAACTGTAGTTTAAGGAGGATTTAGGCAGGATCTAAGGAAACTTAATTATGAGTACAGTTAGAATTCCTAAGCCGATTAAAGTCAAAATAGTGAAAGCGATCGCCGAGATTAATATAGTTTTGTCATCAGATTTATAAAACTTAGTAGGCAGAAGCCCCGGCAAGCACAGCACCGTAATCCCGGCAATTACAATATACAGAACTTCTTTATTCATAGCTTTTGAGGTAGTTAATTTCAGTTGCAATAACAATTTTAGATAAATAAGTCTATCAAAATCGGGATCTTACTATTTTTTACGATTGTATTTTTTTGAAACAAGCTCTGCTATTGTCATATTTGGAAGTCATTGTAAACATATTAAGAGGTTTACAGATATGTCAATTGCAAAAAAATGTATTGCAGAATTCATTGGAACTTTTTGGTTGGTTTTTGGTGGATGTGGAAGTGCGGTATTAGCAGCAGCTTTTACTGGGGCAACCCTCTCTGCTCCAAATACTAATGCTGCATCTCTCGTTAGCTTCCCTTTGGGGATTGGGTTTGTAGGGGTATCATTAGCTTTTGGTTTGACAGTTTTGACGATGGCGTATGCGGTTGGGCATATTTCTGGTGGGCATTTTAATCCTGCCGTATCTTTTGGGTTGTGGGCAGGAAGAAGGTTTCCAGGGTCTGAATTATTACCTTACATTGGTGCTCAAGTTATAGGTGGCATTGCTGGGGCTGGAGTTTTGTACATAATTGCTAGTGGTAGGAATGGCTTTGCGATCGACGCTACTAAAGCAGGGGCATTTGCGACCAATGGGTTTGGTGATTTCTCTCCCGGCGGTTATAGTGTGGTTGCTTGTTTTGTGGCGGAATTTGTTCTCACTTTTATCTTCTTATTTATAATTTTGGGTACAACCGATCGCCGCGCTCCATCAGGATTTGCTCCAGTTCCCATTGGTTTGGCACTAACTTTAATTCACTTGATTGGTATTCCTGTCACCAATACTTCTGTAAATCCCGCACGTAGTCTTGCCCCTGCGATTTTTGTAGGCGGGACACCATTGACACAGGTTTGGTTATTTTGGGTTGCTCCTATTCTCGGCGCGATCGCCGCAGGTTATCTATATCTCAATGTATTTCAAGAAACTAGAGGTGCTAGATTTGAAGCCGATCAAAACGAAGATGTTTCGTAGTTACTTCAGTTTTTGATTTTTAGATTTGCGAGAATGAGTCCACATTTTTCCAGTTTAGACCTTTGTATTAGAAGTCCGAGCAGATTTAATTTGTTAGGCAACTTAAATTCTCAAGATACCTAACTCAGTAATTTGGGTGGAATTAGTAAAAACAAAAGACTATTACCTACGGGTAAGCCTTCTTCTGGAATGGTAATACCAATTATGCCCGCCTTTTTGAGCACTAGAGAACCGCGTGCCTCACCGAAAATTAATAGCTCTGCCCATGCACTTAAATCGGGTTCGTGTCCAATTATGCCCAAAGAGATGCCTAGAGAAGTACGTTCGAGATCTTGTCCCAGATCTTGCTCTAGATCTTGCCAAGTTAAAAGCCAACGCATCCATTTTTTAAAGTTGTTCTTAGATTCACAATCGGGAGCTAAAAGTTCGGATACCTGTAAAGGAGCATCAAAGGTTTTGGCGAAGATTTCGGCAGTTTGAATGGCTCTGAGTAAAGGGCTAGTTTGGAGTAAATCAAATTTTAGTCCGAGTTTATGTAATTTATGGGCAATATCGCGGGTTTTTTTTGCTCCCTCATTTGTCAGCGATCGCGCCGTATCATCAATATCATCACTACGTTCTATGGCAATACCGTGGCGAATTAAATATAAGTTAAGGGGAGGCATGATTTTAGAGCTTAATATTAGAATTAGAACTTGATTTTAGATTTTAGGCTTAATTTTGGGTTTAAATTTGGGAGCTAGAGGATTGAAGATCTTGTAAATCCGAACTCAAATTAAAAGCCATGATAGCTTCAGTGTTTTCGATAATATCTTGGCAAATTCGATCTAAAGGTAAATCATTGGGATCTTTACCAAAGGGCATTTCAATTTCGTGGGCAATTTCTTCAACGCCGAGTAAAACAAAACTGACAATTCCCACAAATACTGCCGTCCATAAGCCCAAATCTCGCACAAAGTGAAACGGTAAGCTCAGGCAATAAATTAAAATCAGGCGTTTTAGGTAAATACCATAAGCTAGCGGAATCGGAGTTTTGTTAATACGTTCGCAGCCTGTAAGTCCTTCAATTAAGCTATTTAGGGCGTAGGTTAAAAGGTTTAAGCGATTACTATCTATTTGTTGCGATCGATATTGTCGGTGGAAGTAATCTCCAATCCATAACGTGATTTCTAGGGGAGGGTTAGATACTTGCTCTAGTTTGAGTGCCTCAGATTCGCTAATTAAAGCTTTGAGCGATTCATCAATCGGTTCTTGGCGTAAATGGAGTTTTGTGGCGATCGCAAAGGCATTTAGAAGCTTAATTACCCTAAACTTAGCGACTTTAGACTCTGCGGATT
>Ga0163154_10005641_pt1 | contig 15759 bp, 16 predicted proteins | sample OliLakLV19MP9P1_FD_148649 | JGI IMG/M metagenome (GOLD analysis project Ga0163154, IMG submission 148649) | Freshwater microbial mat bacterial communities from Lake Vanda, McMurdo Dry Valleys, Antarctica - Oligotrophic Lake LV.19.MP9.P1 | ecosystem: Environmental > Aquatic > Freshwater > Lake >... | reverse complement strand
AACAGCAACTTCTTCGCCTTTATGTAACTCACTATTATGTACACAATCAAAAGACCAACAAAACACTTTACAGACGGGGTATTAACCTCAGTCTCCTTCGCGGTTTCTATCCATGAGAATGGTGAGGGAATGACGCGAGAGGGCCTGGTTGATTTAGAAGCCTACGCCGCCAATCCAGAGGGAGCGATTAAAGACGCTGCTCTTTCTCTTGCGAAGGATATGGTTGCCGTACCTGAGCCAGTGAAGACTGAGGACAAGGCTGAGGTAGAGGTATCTGTTACTAAGAAGGAGGTAGACGACAAGAGGGATGAGTACGAGGCAGAGGTGGCCGCGAAGGAGGCTGAACAGGAGTCAGAGGAAGTGTTAGTTACGGAAGCTGAAAAGTAGATATGGACTGGTTCACACACACAATCAAACTCATTGACCCACTACACTTTGTGTACGGCGCAGTAGCAATTATTGGTGGTGTGGCCCGTTACCTTACAGGATACAAAGACGGTGTTCCATTCAAGGCCACTATATTCTTTGCGTCGGTTTTCGTCGCGGGATTCAGTGGGTGGATGTTCGCAAACATAGGTATCTCTATTCAAATGCCTCCTACCATTGTCTTTATAATGGCCGGGACAGGAGGATTCATGGGTGAACAGACCATGAAATTAGTAGCCGAGTGGATCTCAAAAAAAGTAACCTAATATGCAAAAACTACAGCTATGGCTCCCTGCACCACTTAGTACAATCACTCAGGGTTTCTCGGAGAATGCCAACATCTCATATGCGCGAGACGGTCTTGTAGGCCATACAGCGATTGACTGGGGCATTCCTTTTGGCGAACCTATCTATAACTGCACAGAGAACGCGTACTGCTACTCGGTCTTGAATCGCGGGAATCCTGACCTCATGAAGTACCGTGCAGTATATACGCTGGTGAACGCGGATAACGGGGTTTCAGAGTGGGCTGAGGCATCATACGGACACTTTAATGACGTCTACGCTGAGGTGGGAAAGACTTATCAGCCAGGGGAGGTGCTTGGCACGTCTGGTAACACAGGCACAGTCTTCTCACGCGGTAGAGAGGTAACTGCCGCGCAGAAGAACGCGGGAAGCACGGCTGGTACACACCTTCATGGTGCTCAGATACGTCCTGTTCAACGCGTGAAGAAGATAACAAGAAGGAAGGAGTACCTCTATGACGGCTTCGGTATCCTCAAGAAGGACGGCTACTACTTTGAGGTAATCAACTACGGCAACGGTACAAACGGCTGTATTAACCCTGCACCGTTCTTGAATGGAATCCTCGCTACGGTCTACGCCGCGAAGGTTGAAAAACAATCGCTAAAAATATCCCTACTCACACAACTTGTCTCACTTTACAAGAGGCTCAGGGGTGTATAATAAAAAACATATGAACGGATTCCTAACACTCACTTGGTCAAACCTCAAAAGCGCGTTCGTGTACGGTGTTCTAACCTCCACTGTCACATTCGTACTTGTTGTAGGAACACTCATTCTTTCCCACGGATCTATCTATGGGATAGATTGGGCAAATGTCATAGACAAGGCAGCTATTGCAGTTATCGGTATTCTAGTAGCATTTGTGTCCGTTTTGAAGAATCTTCTTACGGACTCACAGGGAAAGTTTCTTGGTGCGTTCACGGTAATTCCAGACAAGAGCCCGCTGGAAAAGTAACAAAAACATGAGCGCATTCCCCAACATAACCATTAGGCATTCTATCGGGAACGTCATTGAGATCCCGAATGAGTTCAACTCTAGCGTATTCACCTACCTTGCGAACAACTTCGCAATTGGAGCAACAGCTCTTGCTGTTGATAATGCAATCGATTTCGTAAATGGTAGTACGATTACTGTACTGGGGTCGGTAGGTGCAGAAAATTGTGAGTTCGGATACGCAAGCGCCCGTACTGACACAACTATCACTGTTGCCGCAACGAAACAACCACATTCTCGTGGCGACCTTGTCACGCAGGTAAATTATGACCAGGTAGTGATATCGAAATCGGCGACCATTAATGGCGTGTATGCGACGCTCGCAACTCTTCCATTGTTCCTCACGCAGCAGAAAACTGTTCAGTTTGACGCGGTTGGCCTCATTTCCGACTTCTACAGAGTCCAGTGGAGAAACTCTGTAACAAGTACCCTTTCTCCTTTATCTGAGCCTGTGAGTGTTCTCACATATCCGAAGGATTCAGCAGGGCAGATAATATCTTCTGTCCTAAAGGCCATTGGTGTGGCTGAAAATGACCCAAAGATAAACACTCAATTCTGCATAAGTTCCCTAAACGATGCTCGTGAGTATGTCCGCATGAAACTCTTTGGTATCCGCCACGCATGGCTTGCGAAATTTGAGTTCCCCATTAAGGTTCTCGCGGGTTCAAACTTTGTGCTATTGCCAACAGATATAGATTTTGAGGAGACTGACAGGGCGACACTCGCTGCTCGGTTCATCAGGGGTAACGTACTTGCGCCATTCAACTTGAGGTACATCGACAAAAGGTCATGGAACCAGCTGGCATTCAATGTGGGGGGCTCAACTACAGTAGGGAGCACGGGAATTGCCGCTACTACTATTAGCCTTGTCAGTTCGGGTGACTTCCCTCTTGCGTCGGGGTCAAGTGGCGTTGCGTATGTAGCAACAACAGAGTTCGACCAGACAATGCTTCAGATTGCATATACTGGAGTGAACCTTGTCACGAACACCCTTACGGGGGTGACTGGTATTACGCGAATTATACCTACAGGCACTCAGGTTTGGGTTACTCCGAGCGTTTCCCAACCGATGACCTATACAGTTTACTCTGACGGCACCGAGAAAGACTCCAGAGGAAGGATTGTGTTTGATCGTATCCTTCCGGGCTCACTCCAGGGTAATAACCTCTACATCGATTACTACAAGAAGTTCGTACAGGTCGAAGACCTCTACCAGCGTCTCCCAGAGCCATACCGAGAAATCTACAAATGGTACCTTCGGTATGCTATAAAATATAGAAAGGACATTACTCTTGCTCAGAGCGACCCGGACTATAAAAAGTTCGAGGAGCTCGTGCAAGCCTTGTTCGACAACTTATACACCGGGCAAGACACAATAATAATAACCTCATAATATATGGCTAATACAGAACCACGTCTCCCTACGATGGATGTCGTTACAGAAGGACCCGGTACGGGATTGGTAGTAAACGCATTTATCCCTAAGATTGATACTCTTCCTACAGGAAGTTCTTTTGCGGGAATCTTTGAACCAGGGGCAATTCTTCAGATTATCGCAGGGGCGGTAGTAGGGACATACCAGAACACTGGTACGACAGCTGTTCCAGCGTGGACAATAATAAACGTTGGACCTATCCGGAGAAACACGCCAACGGCTATCAATTCTACCGCTACTGCTACAGAGGCGCAGGTATTGACAGGTTTCATCACATCGACCTCGGAAGCGGCTACTACGATTACGCTTCCAACAGGAACTCTCCTCGGCGCGGCTCTTGGAGCAACTGCGGGTACTGTGCTTGATCTATGGATTAGCAACACAGCAGGAGCCAACACGGTGACTGTTGCTGTTGCGGTGAACGGTATTCTGAATGCAAGCGCTACCGCGAACAGTGCAACATTTGGTCTTCTTACCGTGCCGTCAGGTGTTACAGGACAGGGTCGCTTCACGCTATCTTTCTCTAGCGCGACAGCGTACTCGTTCTCGCGTACTGCCTAGTTTCTCTACTCAGTGTCTCGCTTGCGGGACTCTGAGATAGGAATGCTACTTACTATGAAACCATCTTTCCAAAACTGCACGCTAGCAAATGAGGATGTTTTATATACCAAAATATGAGCGTACTTGCCAACATAAAAGAGGTAAAAGTACCTTACGCCTCAGAAGGTATTATTCGTACTGCACAAATCGACGACACAGTTGCCCCACAGGACTCAGTACAGCTTTCGGTGAACATGAACTTCGATCGTGTCGGAGCAATCCAGACGCGCCCCGGTGTGACTTCCTACGCTGATGATTTGGTCGGTGCCGTCAATAGCTACGGTACACTCCGAAATTCCATTGTCCCTCCCGGGTATGAGTTTATATCTCAACTGGGGAGCACCGCAACGGTGTCCTCTTCGCAGTTTGCGGAAGTGTCCGCGGTGAAGGTAAGCGACACAAAGGTAACAATCTTCTGGCGTGGACCAAGTAATGATGGCTTCTGTCAAAATCTTAGAATTGATTTGGTAACAGGAGTTACAACGCTACTTGGCAGTCCTGTAGAGTTTGATATCGTTAGTGGAGAAAAAAACAAGGCAATACGTGTGTCGGACACACGTGTACTAAATGTGTGGCAGGGGTCTGCAAGCTCAGGGTGGGCACAGGCATTTGATGTCTCTGGAGACACTATCGTACCACTAAGCTCCGCGTACAATTTTGATGGAGCCAGTAGCAGCAACTTTGGACTTGCTCAAATTGATTCAACCCGTTTTTTGTGCACGTACTCGGGTTCGACAGGGGACGGTATTGCGACCGTCCTTGCCGTAGACGCTGGCTCAGGGGCAGTAACAGAGCCGGGTTCTCCTTTCACATTCGACGCAGGATCCGTTTTGGCAAATACACTTGTTGCTGTCGGGAACGGAACACACTTCATGGACTTTTGGTCGAATGGAAGTAACGCTCTTGCACAGTGCTTTTTTGTTAACACCACAACGTGGGCAGTGACAGCAATAGGATCATCTGTCTCATTTAACACCCCCTCAGTATTTCTCAATGCCTCAATTGCGGGTGTGGGGGCTAACTTTGTTGTCATTTACCAAACTCCTGGTGGGCTCTTAGGGGCTCAAGCGTTTGCATTAAATTTGAGCACTTATGTTGTCACACTGGTAGGAACCCCTCTAGCGGGCACATCAGTAGGTGGTGACTTAACCGCTGTTGGGTACGGAGACGGATACAACTTTGTTGCTTTCTACTCAAAAGGCGTTGGAGATGGATACGTTCAAATGATTAACATGAACGCAAGTACGTTTAATATGACTGTAAGAGGTGCTCCTCTGTCCGGGTACGATTTCGCAAACTACAGAATGACATCAGTGAACCTCTCCATAAACAAGGTAATGGCTGTATGGGGTAACGTGGACCAGCTTAAGGGACAGTCTGCTATCTTTGCATCTTTCGGAAGTGCAGTGAACGGGAGCTGGCTTTACGCAGGTAACGGGACCTCAGTGTTCAATACCCCGTCTCCTGGTAACACATGGACATCGAGGCGGTCTGGCTTAGTTGTTGGTTCCAAGCCCCGCTATGCTCAGTATCTAAATTATATCTGGATGGTAAACGGGAACGAATTCGTCGGAGGAGACGCGGTAGCCACGTCCAGTGGGGGTGCCTTTGGTACTGACCTGATTCCACTGAACTTCCCTAAGGGAGACTTTATTAGTGCGGGCTTCGAGGGGCGTGTATGGGTCGCAAACAAGACACTTGGAACCATCAATTATACGGATATCGTCCAGTTTATTCCCCCTGCAACGTATAACCTTACTTACAACAAGGACGTAAACTTCATAAGCACCATTTCTCCCCAGACAGGGCAAACGATTACGGGACTCTTCGAGGTACCCCGTGCGCTTCTTGTCTTTACCGAAGACACTATCACTCGCGTCTATGGGGCCACGTCTCTGGACGCCTACCCTGCCTACAACGTGGGGACGTACTCCCAGGAGTCAATTGTCGAGACCAAGACCGGTATCTTCTTCCATCACTCCAGCGGGTTCTACCAGTTCGACTACGGAAGTCAGCCGGTTGAGATATCTCGTCGCGTTATCGATTTCGTGACTGCAATCCCTCGATCGTATTATGACGATATTACCGGAGTGTATGACGGTTTCGATTGCGTCGAGTGGTCGGTAGGGCAAGTCGTTGTTGAGGGCGTTGTCTTCTCTAACTGCGTGCTTCGCTACACAATTTCTACGCAGGTGTGGACTGTCTACGACTATGTTGGAAACACCATAACCGCGATGATTTCATATGATGACGGTGTTGAGATTAGCCATCTTATGGGCACCTCAGCAGGTAGAACAGGTCAGATGGATGTGGGTACTACTGACTTCGGCGCACCGTTCTATTACGAGTTTATTGACCGCTGGCGTGCGTTTACAGAGATGTATTACCTCACCAAATCCCTTTCGGAGGTGTCCGTGTATAGCGAGAACGCAGCGGGGGCAAATCTCATGTATCAGGTTCAGAAGTCGGGACCAAACGCATGGGAGCCGGTTGGTACTGTTACCGAGGCGAATAACTCCATATTAACCAACAAGTCAGAAAAAGACTTCGACGTGCTTCGCTTCCGTCTGGCAGGGAACACTAGGGGCGCACAGGTTGTCGTTCACGGTATCGAAATAACTCAGATGACCATTAAGGGTCAGGATGAAAATTAGGTATGGAAAACAACAAACTTTCACAGGACAGGTTTCTACGGAAAGACCCGCAGCAAACGGACGGCACTAAGGGTGCGGTCTACACCGCATCAAACCCCGCACCCAAGCGCGGCGACGATAACCTGCGAAAGATTGGGAGATCAAAAGGGTCAGAAGAGGATGATGGAGCACCGAACATTCTCACGGGCACGGTCATTACGTCGTGTTTTATCCAGACATCTGCACTTCCCTCACGTATTGAGCTTCAAGGGAATGACATAACATTCTTCGATGACACATACCACCAAGGAGGGGAGATTATCGGCGATACGTCTCGTCTTATATTTACGCATGGGTCGGGAGTGGTTGGTGGTGTTGTAGAGCAGGGTTTTGTGTGGGAGAAGCGATCCTCAACAAGAGATGCCTATGACAACGTTCTTCAGCTCTACGGCCTAGAACCGAAAGAGGACAAGATGAATTATCTGTTTTTTGGAATGGAGGGCACAGGAGACAACGCCTTTACCAATTCAATGCAGTTCGTTGTAAATCATAGCAATAATCCTGTTACGCAAGACATTGCCAATGGTATTTTCTCAGTAACAGGTGTTACTGATGGCGCTATCAACACAGCCGCGCCTCCTGTTGCAAACCTTGGGGTCTTTCACAATTCAATTCTTAGCATTCCTGGAGAGGGGTATTCCGTATTCATGACGGGGACTGGTACCGGTGGCATTTATGTAAATGGCAGTATCGGTCTGGTGTCAGGGCCTCGCTGGAGCAGTGGCACAGGAAGCCCCGAGACTGTTGTTACGGCACCGATTGGCTCGCTCTACTCGAATCTTTCTGGTGGAGCGTCCACGACCCTCTACGTGAAAACGTCCGGAACTGGAAACACGGGATGGACCGCGAAATAAGTTATTTATCTTGTATACTAAAAACATATGACACCTGACGCAATCCGAAAACTCCAGGCATCTCTCAGGCTCCCGACAACAGGTGTGTTTGACTCGGCGACTTCTACTGCGCTAAATGCGGCAGTTACGAAGGCCGTATCGAAAAACAGGGATGTCCAGCGTTACTCTGGGAACAATAGTGTAAACTCTATCCTAAACGCATACGTAAATAATGGACTACTCGGAGTTAGAGATCTCACCGGTAAATCATTTACAAAGAAAGAACAGGAGGGTGCGGTCAAAAAGGCCGAACGAGCTCTTGCGCCCGCGTACAAGGCTCAGGTGGCTTTCGAAACCGCCGGAGTCGAAGACTCTTTACGTGCAGAGCAGGAGAGCTTCACACAGTTCCAGGATGCAGAGGCAGAGTCTTTTGGTGACAACAAGAAGGCACTGGACGCGAATGCGGTAGACCAGGGTATACTTTTCTCAGGTGCACGTGTCCAGAAGAATAACGATTTACGAAACACCTTCGACGACCGTGAAGCATTGCGGCGCGGTCAGGGTGCAGATCGCATGGCAACAGTGGCAAGGGGGCAGCAGTATAACTATGGCAACGACGCGGCAAGAAAACTGAGTAATCTATACCAGCTTCCGGGTCAGAGTTCATTTGACCAGAACAGTGCTCAGGGAAATGTGACGAGGAGCTCGTCCCTATCTTCCGCGTACGACCCAGGACAATTCAATTTCCAGGGAGTGAAGCCAGCAAGCCAGAATGTTCAAGTGCAGACTCGTGCGGCGGGACTTTTGAAAAACAGGTCAAACAAGATGTCATTATCAGGTATTGGCGCTAAATTTTAATAGATATGGCAACCAAGAAACTCTCAAACTACTTCTCATCGCTCCCCGCTTCGGGTGGTTTCCAGATGGGGAACATGCCAACGGGACGTATCGACCCAAAAAACAATAGCCTCGGAAACATTGCTGAACGCATTTCTATTAACCAGAGCGGTAATGTCGGGCGAAGAATAAACACCCCACCCTCTTCGACGCTTCCAGCAGGAGCCCCTGCGCCAATGATGGGTGCACCGAACGCCTTTTCAGGACCTTCCCCGGCATATGGAGCGTCAGTTTTCCAAGGAGCTACACCAACGGCAACGGCACCCACTACACCAGCGAGTGCGGTTGACCCTAAGTGGATGAACGCTGACGGGTCATTCAAGACTCCTGACCAGATTGCCGAAGAGGTTGGTGGAGCTCTGCGTAGTTCACAAGAGGTGGGCGACGTGGGTGCATTGACACTTGAGCAGTTTGGTTCCGAGAATAAGAGCGCAGAGGAGCTTCAGGCAGATGCACAGCGTATTGGAAACACTCGGAACGATATTGCGGTTGGTGAAATTGATCCATACAAGATTGCAAGCGAGTCTGGTATTGCCTACAGTGCAGCAGAGATGAAGGCAATTGAAAATGCCTATGCGGGTATCTATGACCCTGCTCTTGACAGCGCGTTATCGAAACTAGAATCCAAGCAAGCGTCTGACGCGGCTGCTGCAAAAGCTGCTGCGGATGCTCTAGCCAAGGCGAATGAGCCCTACACTCTCGGGAAAGATGATGTTCGTATGGTGGGTGGAAATATAATTGGCATGGGAATTGGTGGAGGTGGGGGTGGAGACGGTATCTATGTGCCTGGACAAAATGCCACAGTGGACGCGTATATAAAAAACAATACCCCCATCGAGAACGTTCCTCAGGAACTCAGGGGCCTTGTCGCACAAGGTATTGCCAACAAGCCATTTGAGGCCAATGACTATATGTCTGGACAAGGTGAAGTCGGTATCACCACAACAACTAATGCAATCGACCAGCTTCTTGGGAAGACAACAGGATTATTAAACTCCGCTGGAGGGCCGGTAGAACGAGCACTTTTTGGATGGATGCCAGGATCAGACGCATTCAACCTAAATGCAAACATAACCACCATTGAGGCGCTTATCGGATTTGACGCAATCAATGATATGCGTGCGGCAGCTACTTCTGGTGCCTCTGGTCTTGGTCAAATAACCGAGAAGGAGCTTAAGTACCTTCAGTCAGTCCAGGGTTCACTAGCAACGCTTCAAGCAAATGGGCAGTTGCTACCAACCCTCGAACGTATCAGGAAGTCTTTTCAAAATATGTATATTGAAAATACGTACGGTACCACTGCTCGCTCGTATGACGAAATTGTTAAACTGAAAGAAGAAAAAGGGTTTTCAGAAGACCAGATAAGAGAGATTGTCCGAGGAGAGTCTTTTAGCAACGTTGGAAATACGTCAGCTTCCGGAAACCTTACTCCGCTAGGCCAGTCAATCGTTGAGCAGGAGAGTGGTGGCAACTACGCGGCAGTTGGCATTCCTACTCCGCACGGGCGTGCTCTTGGTAAGTATCAGATTATACCGAAGTTCCACTTCTCAAAGATAGGACTTGATGCTAACTCACAAGCTGACAATCAGCGTTTTCTGGCCACTCCTCAGCTTCAAGATGCGCTTTTCAGTCAGATACTTTCTGAACTAGGTGCTCAGTATGGAGGAGACCCACGAAAAATTGCCGCTGCGTATTATGGAGGAGGAGAAGGTGCAAGTGTCGTTGGTACACCTGCGGGAGATAAACCTCAAGCGGGCGGTATGCCTAGTATTAACAACTACGTTAATAAGGTTGTGTCACGGGCACAGCGTATGGGTGCTTCCGGTTAAGTCCCTCACAAGAATATGCCTCCACAAAATAACTCAGAACAAGCACGAAAGGTGCAAGAAGAAATTGCCCGCTTCCGCTCACAGAGACAAGGTGCTTCGTCGCCAGCTACTGCGACTGCTGCGACTGCTGCGCCACCTCCTCTTGGGTACGCGCCAGCTACTACTACAGCGCCGTCTCCGGCGGGGTTTTCCAGTACAAATGCCGTACAGCAGGAGATAGAGCGCTTTAGAAGCCAGGGGAATAACTCTCCGACAGAGTCCCGCCCCGTCCCCGCACAACCATCGAACCAGCCCGGGTTCTTAGAGACGCTCGTTAAAGACCCTTTTGAGACACTTCTCGTTAAACCCGCAGACCGTTTTGCTGAGATGATTGGGCGAACAGGGGTGCTTGGGCAGGACATAAAGCGGGGGTATGAGGACATGGCTGACTCTGGCGAGAGTCGCCGAATTTTCGGAGTCGACGTGGAATCGCAACGAGCCTTCGGAGATGGTGGCGCAAAACAGATTGGAGGGGAGGGACTTAAGACCCTTTCATACCTTTATGGAGGTGGTGCTGCTGCGGGAGGCGTACGATCGACTCTGTCAGGTACAGCTCGACAGGGAGCTATGCAGGGCGGTAAGGCTCTGGCAGGTACAGCTCGACAGGGAGCTATGCAGGGCGGTAAGGCTGGAGTAATCACAGCTCGACAGGGAGCTATGCAGGGCGGTAAGGTTGGCGCAATCTCAGGTGGTGCGTACGGTGCAGGGGAAGAAATGACCCAAAAGGAAAGTACCTTGGGGAGTATTCTCGCTGCAGGTGCCACGGGCGCAGGACTCGGTGCTGTTACTGGTGGAGCACTAGGAGCAGCGGCACCGGTGATTGGAAAAGCCCTCAGCCCGACAGAACGGGCCGCTAGGCGTGCTGAAACAACGAAAGAAGCAGTTCGACGTGTTGCACAGGGAAGTGGTGCCAAGGGCTCAAAATCAACCGACCAGGCAGTTACTGAGAGGGCTCTCAGGGAACTCGATCTTGATGGGGTTAAAAGTAGCGCTGACCTAAGTACACGTATTAAGGAGAAAATTACAGACATATCTAAGGGTCTCGACGAGGCGCTTGAGACTGATCCGACCCGACGAAAACTTGATATGTTTAACCATCGAATGGATGTCGATGGCGATGGACTCAGACACAACTTCGTTTCAGAAGCGCTCGATCAGCTTGAGACTCATTTCAAAAAGACAAACTTTCTTGACGACGCGGCTCGTATTAGTAAAATTCGGGAAAAAGCAAACCGTGAAGGACTTACTCTTAAGGAGGTGAACAACATAGCACGAACTCACGGGAAGGTCTTGAGCAAGTTTAATTTGAAAGACGAGCTTGCCACAGATTTAGGACAAAAAGCAGAGAATACTCGCGCAGGGGTCAAAGCAACAGCAAGAGCTATATTTGGAAAAGGTATCTCTAAGGAAGCTGACGCTGTAATGGCTGATTTGTCGCGTCTACAGGCGCTCATTAAAAGCCGTGAGGAGGCAGTGGAGTTGCTCCGTGCGTCAACCCTCAAGCCTGGTATATCTGATACATTAGGGAACCTGCTTGAACAGGCGGTCAACATTGCGACGCTCACCACTTCTCGATCGCTCTTCAATGCGATGGCCTCGCGTGCTGCGCGACAAGCTGGACAGGCTGGGCAATCGGCAGGAAAAACGTTGAACGCGCTCGACCTTGAGAACAGGCTGGCTAAAGACCTGAAGATTATTACAGATGCACAGAAGAAAGGGGTCTCTGAGAAAACCATGACAGAGAAACTCCGAGAATTCGTCACAGAGAATTCTAAAATGCTTGGATTGCCCGCCCCAGACCCTTCTCGTCGGCCGTCAGCACCTACGCTGTTCACTACCCCCAAGGGTGTCTCTACAGCAGATAAAGGTGCTGCGATTGATATTGCTGCGGTTGAGAGCGGTGCAGCAAAAGCGCCAAAAGCTGGCCCCGCGTATAGAGCTAGGGTTCTCCAGATTCAAAACAAGCTGGAGCCGTACCTTACCCCAGGGGAAATGGCGATTATCGACCTCGGAAAGAAGCCGAGAATAAAGAGTTTCTTGCCAGAGGCAAGTGGGGCACCTAATGTCTTCAGTCAAGAACTTAGGAAAAAGGTAGAGAAGTACCTTACCCCAGAGGAAATGGAAATCATCGACTTCGGAAAGAAGCCGAGAACAAATAGCTCCTTGCCAGAGGCAAGTGGGGCACCTAATGTCTTCAGTCGGGAGCCTCGGGAAAACTTGGAAAAGTACCTTACCCCAGAGGAAATGGCGGTCATAGACTTCGGTCCGGCACCCAAAAAAAGACCTAGAAACCTGAAGGACATCTATATCGACTAACACAAAAGGCCCCTCGTAAGGGGCTTTTTTGCGATCTCCTGCAATTTTATATTTCCTCGTAAGGATTCGCAGACTACTACGCTGTGGTGTCGAGCTCGAATACGGTGAGAATGTTGGGTACTATATTCCCCGCAAGGTGCGACGCAGTCTGTATTGAGAATTCATTCTTAATCATCACCTCTGCACGGGCGACAAGCTCAGGGGTCATCTTTACCTTTTGCTTCTTTGCAACGTCAGCAAGAACTATGCCGTATTCGAATGCCAGAAGGAGCTTCGCTCGTCTTTCATTCGCACTGTACCTGCCAAAGAAACTAAACATACTAGACCGTCTCCTCCTCAGGAAGGGCAACCTCTTGCACTTCTGGTGCTATTTCCTCCTCAGGCGCGGCCGGGGTTTCCGCTTCACCCGTCGACGTCGCGGGCTTCGCTTCGGGATATTTTTCGCCATCAATCCAGTAAATCACCTTTTCGATAAAGCCTTCGTTTGTAATCCTTTCACGAACCTCAGGACGGAGGTGAAGTATCTTTGCGAGACCCAGCACCTGTTCGACCTTTGCCTCTGCCCGCGCCTGTATTTCTTGAGGTGTCATATTATATTTGACTTAAGTGTTTCTGATACGCATTAGATATCTCCCATGCGGCTTTAATAATACCTTCTTCCATTCTTTCAAACTCACGCTCGTCGAACTCCCGGTGGAATGTTTTTATCCTACCGGTAGCACCGAGAGTCTTTTTACCATCTCTCCAAAAGTCCTTTCTTTCATCTTCCGTTTCGACCGTCTCGACCCAATGGAGATCGGCGTACTCAGGAAGAGGGTTTCCCGACCACTTCAATCCAACCCCATAGAAGGGGAGCTGGTCGTGCTTCTGTACTTTTGCAAGCGTCCACGGAGCAAGTCCTGTCTTGTACTCTTGAATCGCGCCATTTCGCGTAACATACTTATCGAGATATGCCAATATGGGGACAACTCCACGAACCTTACAGACGGGCGTTTTGTCTGTGTCTCGTCCTGAGTTACCAATCTGAAATTCTGAAACGCCCTCGATATCGAGCTCCATAAGGACACTCTCCATATTCTCATCCATCGGGTACTCTTCTCTAAGTAAATGAACCGCTGCACTGCGCTCGTTTCCTTGGTCAATTATCTCACAAAGACGCTCAACCATCGTTGAGAAAAGGCCACCGAACTGAAGGTACTTTGTATCAAGGCGTTTTCCGTCTTCAAAGTATTCTCGGATGTACCGATCTGGACTCTGCTTCCAGCAAGACATCTGAGACCAGGATATGTATCCTTTAGGAAGGATTAGTGTTGGGTAATCGTCGCTCATTTCCTACAGTATAATTCATGTCGATGTCGCGGTCAACAACACCGCGAAAGGGAGGTGTGGACAACTAGAAGGACCCTCCGAGAAGCTGGAGCAACCACACACATACGAATACCACCAACACAACCGTGGCGATCTTCTGGACCATTGGAGGGAGACCTAATGTGTTTATTACCCAGTACACAAGTGCGATTATAATTAGAGCGATAAGAAGCGTCATGAGCAGTGAAGATGTAATCATATACACATAGTACACTATGATAATGAGCGTTTCATGAAGTATAATTACGGTAGGTTAGGTCTTTGAAAAAGGAAATACGATGCGCCTGTTGTGTCCAATGTGTGACGCCGTTATCTCAGGGAACGAGTGTGGATGCGGATTTCGGTATGTGAACCGGCAACCGCGCCAGCTCGAACTCCCGCTCGAAAAGCCGAAGCCGCCGGGCACTCTATCACTGTGCCTCCTGCGGGAAGCCAGTGCGCGAGGACAAGGTCGTGCCGTTCCTAAAACTTATAGAAAGGTAGGTGTCCCATCTCCCGAGAGGCCATAGAGCTTCCGGGTTCAACTATGAAAAGCCCCCACTGTTATGGTGGGGGTCATTTATCTATACCTAGTATTCGTGCGAAAACAGTACACTCTATACCTAAGTATTTCTATGAGTTAACAATTGTTAAGCTATAGAAACGGGTGGTGGGGGTCGTTTATCTACCTACAAGCCCCTTCTTTTCTGCCTTGAACCAGTGAACCCAGACCTGCCTGTTTAAGTTTCCCTGTACCCACGCAAACTTTTCATCGAACTCAGGCTCAAGCAGCTTCTCGATTTTCTTATGAGTAGCAAGGAACCAGTAGAGCGCAGCGTGTGTGCATTCGTGTGAGACGATGCCACTTGTGCAATGTTCTACCGTAAGAGATATGCTGCCAATCTCTCCAGACTTTTTGTCTTTTGCCTTCGGGTGTATTGACCACACTTCGTAAGCACGAGTAAGGCCAAGGTAATTGTTCTTTTTCAAAGAAGGGTTCTCGTATCCATCTTCCTTGTCCCACTTGTGCATCTCTTTTAGAGAGCCGAAGATTCGGCACACATAATACTTTTTGCGGTATCTATCGCAGTACAAACGGAATTCAAGTGGTTTCATGTGTGTGGTCATCTATCTACTCTCTGGCGCGATTCTCCATAGCCTACCAGGGGTAGCACTTATCCCGTACCCAGTCTAGCGGTGGATGAAAGAAGGAAGGTAGAATGTCCCAGAGCCATGTGGCTATGTTGTAGATGTGGTGGTTCATATCGGCTTCTCCACAAGCCTTGCCGCGGCCTCTGCTGTCTCATTAACCCCCGTGATGTAAGGACTACCGTGTGGAATGCTCACAGGGACAATCTTTAACCCTCGTATCCTCTCTGCATTGGCGGTGTTCCCCTCAATCTCCTGGTCAAACCTTCCTTGCTTGTATCCCTCGTGATATTTGTAGGAGGTCTGGTTGGTGAGGATTACTAGTAACCTCTTCCCCATTAGATTTACACTTGTAAAGTCGTCCAAGGACCAATGTTCGCTCTTTCCAAAATACCACTTAATAAATGTAACGATTTCCTTGTTTTCCTCCCACGGCTCAGGCTTGTGTTCGTTCATGGGTAGACCTTCAACCTCACTCTCAGGATACGTGGTTCCGTCCTTAAACCGCACCGCATACTGGCGTTTCCCATAGAAATCATCGAGGAATTCACAGTCTTCGAGATTTCCCGTGTTCGGATTATTTGCTTTGCCTAAGTAGTTGCTCATACAGTAGGGGTGTCTTTAGCTGGGGTCTTGTAACTCCATCCAAACATCAAGGACAGCTTCTCGTGCCTTTCGCATTGTTCGCCAAAGACCAAATGCACCGCCATCTTTCTGGTCGTAATGCACCCAACAAGGTGTTTTTTTACCGTCAAGCTCATAATTGATGTCGTAATAATAAACCTCGTACCACCAATGAAAAGGCCAGAAACCTAGTGCTGGTTCAATCTCTGCTTTAATCCAAGGTAGCATTTCTCTAGACCCTTCTTCTATGGTTATCATTTTCATACAGTAG